>Ga0192240_10407_pt1 | contig 18290 bp, 17 predicted proteins | sample Koala_Koa27_H3_FD_131237 | JGI IMG/M metagenome (GOLD analysis project Ga0192240, IMG submission 131237) | Enriched cells from koala feces incubated with labeled cellulose particles, San Francisco Zoo, California, United States - Koala_Koa2-7_H3 ...
GATACTGAACCTCATCCGTCAGATATTCGTAGGTTGCCAGCGCATCGATCTCATCTGCATCCATATCGGTAAGAATATAATCTCCGATATACGGTGAAATCGTCTCATAAAAATCCTCTCCGCCGAAAGATCTCATTTTTGAAATCAGAGCGGTTACATACTGTACCTGACGTTCCATACGGCCCTGTATACTGTTAAACTCGGTAATATCCCGGTAACGTACAAAGGACTCCGCCAGATCTCCCTCCAGATGGACGGTGCTGCCCTCCGTAAAGGACGGATCAATAACCGTCCAGTCCTCCGTCAGTGTGACATCCACACCGCCGAAAGCATCGTTAATCTCGGAGATACCATCCACCTGCATGGCCAGATAGCCGTCAATCGTCACGCCGTAAAGGAGCTCGCTGACTTTATTCCTCACCGCACGGCAGCTGTATTTCCCGCCTATACTGTAGGCATACTGCAGAGTAAGCTGCGCATATACGGATTTCTGATAATTCCCGGAAAAGTCATACACATCAAGATCCATCATGGTATTACGGTTGATCTGAAGTATCTTACCCTGTTTCGTCTCCGGGTCAAGCGAGAACAACATAATACAGTCTGACTGCCCGGCCTCTCCGGGAACAGTCTCAGTCTCAATCGGATCCGAATTATCCACACCCAGGAACAGGATATTAACAAGACTGCTGTTGTACTTGTAGGTCTTCCCCTTCCACTCCACAGTCATTTCCATCGCCTGACTCTCCGGTTCAACCGACAAATCTTCTTCACTCTGCGCGTTCTGACTTTTTATAACGGCAAGAGCTGCAATGAGTACGACAACCGCTGCCACTACCGCAACTGTCGAAACAATACTCTTTTTCATTCTATCACTATTTTTTCTTATACTCAAGGCCTTTTTCCAAAGGAATGACGCCGAGGACGCCGTATCCCAGATATTTCTCTACATCCTGCTTTGTGCTGATCTTGTCATTCAGCAGATAGGGAATCAGAATGAGCAGAGCTGCAATCACAAATCCAACCACGGCGCCTTTCGCTGCCGTACTGGTCAGGCCGTCGTCTATCGGCATATATTCAGGCTCCGCCGTCTCAAAAATAACCGGCGGATCCGCGTTAATGACATTCGCCATCATGTTCACCGTCGCCTCCGTGATCGCATTCGCGATCGCGCTCGACAAATCCGGATCCTCTGTGGTAACTGTAAACACCAGCACATGAGTGTCTTCCTCATTTGTCACAGAAAGAGACTCCTGAATCTCTGTGCGCGTCAGTGTAACTCCCACTTCGTCCTCCACCTGCTCGATCGTTGTGTCCAGCACTGCTTTGCTGGAGGAGATGATCGCATAATCCTCACTCACCGATGAACCGATCTGCAGTTCATTCAACAGAGAGGAGACCGTAGACGAGGATGTATCTGTAACACTGTATACCATGGCAGTAGACTGATACTCGGCCGGCTGCATATAAACCCATCCGCCGGCAATCAGTCCGCCAACGATAATACCCAGCAAAAGAAGCTTCCATCTGTGCAGCAATACGGAAGCAACCTCAATCAGATCAATCTGCTGAGGCTCAGACTGCTGCCTGTCGGCCTGCGTCCGCCCCTGTACTCTGTCAGGTGCGGCATATCGCGCATTCGCCTGTGTCTGGTTTCCTGTATTTCCCATTGTATCTGTCATTTCTCCTCTTTATTCATATCGGTATATCCATACTCATTCCCGTAACCATAGCCGTAGCCGCTGCCGTATTTGCGGCCGTAACCATAACCGTAGCCATAGCGTTTGGACTTCATATCCACCTTATTTAATATAATCCCCAGCAGATTATCGTTGGCCTGACTGAGCTGCGCTGCATAATCCGCCGCAACCCGTCTGCTGATCCTGTCTGCGGAGATGACCATAATAGAGCCGTCGCATTCCTGTGCAACGACAATCGGATCCACCACAGCCTCAATCGGAGGCGTATCTACAAACACATAGTCAAACGTCTCCCGAAACTTCTCGATCATATTATGGAACCTCGCTTTGCTCAGAAGTTCCGTAGGCGCAGCCGGGAATTTCCCGGTGGGGAGAATATAAAAATCCGGAATGTTTGTCTTATATACAACCCGGTCGAGCTTCTCCTGTCCTGCCAGGAACTGACTCAGCCCCGGCAGCTTCGCGTGAATGCTGAGACGGGAAAGCAATGAGCTGTTGCGCATGTCCGCGTCTACAAGAAGTACGGACTTCGATTTGTCCGCGAAACTGCGGGCAAGCTCGTATGTCACCGTGCTCTTCCCATCGTCTTTCAGACAGCTGGTTACACAGATCACACGATTCTCCAAACCGGTAAGTTCAATATTGGTACGCACTCTGCGATAAACATCTTTCATAATCGGAGACAGCTCCTGCCGCTCCTCCACAGTAATTGTTTCCATCTATGGTTCTCCGTAGCATGTATGGTTTACTGATATAAAATGAATTTGCTTCTGCAGTCACGGTCTACAACAAAAATAAAAACAGGTTGTGACGTCAGGGGCAAAATACATATGATATGATACATCCTGTCAAATGACTTTGTCAAGGCTTTTATCTTTTTCCGTCTAAATATTTCCGTCCTGATTTTTCTGTCCGGACGATTCCTGTCTGAACCGGCTGCATCAGCAGCCGGTTCTCCTTCGCTGTTCCGTCACACGTCTGTATATGCGATTTCCCAGAATCATTCCCGCGCCGATCACAAACGGCAGGATAAATGTCGCTATACGGTACAGCAGTGTAACCGCAGTTGCTTTATGCACATCCATCATCAGACTGAACAGTCCGGTCATAATCAATTCCGTCGAACCGATACCTGCCGGAGTCGGAATTACCCCCGCCGTCATAACGGACAAGGATGTGATGGAAAGGGAGGACAGAAAAGAAATCTCCCCCGTTGTATACAAAATCAAAAACGGAATGCTGTACCAGGCACACAGCTTCAGCATATTTTTTAAAATGCAGGCTGACAACGTTCCCTTGTTTTTCATAAGCCTTCCCGAGGAATTCTCCAGAATAACGATGCTGTCTTCCAGCTTTTTTATCAGCCCATCATGCTTGTGACTGCGGTTGATTTTCCGCGCAAAGGCCAGTATGATTCTGTGAAATCTCGGATAAATCAACAACAGTACAAGAAGGAAACAAATCACCGCCGTCAGAATATATGCCAGGATCAGGTACACAGCATAATTTTTATAATGGCTCGCCATGATTCTCCAGTTAAGCAGAAACGATACCCCGCTGAAGATCGCCACACTGACCTTGTGAATAATATACTGGACGGTATACAGACCGGTCGCCTCGGCATAACCGACGCCATGCCTTCCCAGATACACAATCGCAGCCACGCCGGAACCGCTCCCCAGCGTGGAGAGACGGTAAAAGGAACAGTAAAAAGCATTGTAGACCGCATTCCGATAACGAAAAGACGGACAATACAGCCTTGCCAGCGAGTATGTGATCCATGCCTCGATCAGGTGATAGATCACGGTCGCGCTTGCAATCAGCGCAAGGATTTGCGGCGACGTATCGGCAATCTGCTGCAGAATGCTCTTCCAGGATCCGCGGAATGTGTAAATAATGACACATACCAGCACGATGACAAGTATAATTTTCGCCCACGATCTTTTGTTCTTCATTTATGCAAAAAATCCTCTCACCTGTTCCAGCAGAATGTCCACCAGACGACGGCGCGCCTCCACACTCGCCCATGCGATATGAGGCGTAATCAGCAGCTTTGTACTGTCCTGAATACGGCAAAGCGGATTGTCTTTCGTCATCGGCTCTGTGCGCAGGACATCCAGTCCTGCCGCGGCGATCTCCCCCTGTTCGAGAGCATCCGCAAGATCCTCCTCCACCACAATCGGCCCGCGCCCGACATTGATAAAAATGGCTGTCTTTTTCATCTTGCGGAACGCTTCGGCATTCATCAGATCCAACGTATTCTCATTCAGCGGCGCATGTACGGATACAATATCCGAGGTTTTTAATAATGTATCCAGATCCACCTGTTCATATCCATCCTGCCGCGGGCTTCCCGAAGTAGAATAATAGATCACACGGCATCCGAACGCTCCCGCGATATCCGCTACTCTTCGTCCGATATTCCCCAGACCGATAATACCCCAGGTCAGATTCTGCAGTTCGTGAAAGACATTGGAAAAATGTGTAAATGAACCGCCCGCGGTATATTTCCCGGACTTCACATAATCGTCGTAATAACTGAGCTTTTCAAGGAGAGCAAACATCAGCGTAAATGTATGCTGCGCCACATTTTCCGTAGAATAACCCGCCACGTTTCTCCAGGCAATTCCCCTGCGTTCCAGAAACTCCATATCCAGGTTATTCGTACCGGTAGCGCTCACACATACCAGCTTCAGACGAGGAGCCACTCCCACCGTACGGGCATTGACTTCCGTCTTATTTACAATGATGACATCCGCTTCCCGAACACGCTCCGGCATTTCGGATTCCGCTGTATTGCCATATACAGTCACATCTCCCAATTCAGAAAACCCGGACAGGTCAATATCCGATCCGATAGTATCTGCATCGACAAAAACAATGTTCATCACCATTTACCTCTTTTACTTTATATTTACTTTAATAGATTGCTTTATTTTACGCTACTTTTTTACAAAATGGAAGAACTTTCCTTACATTTCACTCATTACGAAAGTATCTGATTGACTGCTTTTATCTCATATTATATATTATATAAGAAAAAACACATTAGATAAGGGGGTATAATTATTGTGAAAAACATAAGACCGATCAACATTGTCAAACAGCTGATCGTTTATGTCGCCGGGTTGTTCATCATTACACTTGGCATCAACATCTCAAAAATGTCCGCGCTTGGTATCTCTCCTGTCAGCTCCATCCCACGAGCCTGTGAGCAAATCTGGGGATTCACGCTCGGAACCACAACATTTATTGTCTATATTTTTCTCGTAGTAGCTCAATTAATCATACTGAGAAAAAGATTCCGCATCATCAACGCACTCGGTCTTCTATTAACGATTCTTTTCAGCGTGATGGTCGATTTTACCGGTACAGATCCAAATGCATTCGGTCATATTTTATATGGTTTTCCTCAGCCGGAAACATACATAATGAAGTTGATTTATATGATCGTCAGCGTCATCATAATCGGCATAGGAGCTTTTCTGTACCTGCGCCCGAATTGGGTACCCATGCCTGCAGAAGGATTAGCCGGCGCGATTTCGGACGTTTCCGGAATAAAATTCGGCAACTGCAAGACAATCGTCGACACCAGCATGGTTATCATTGCTTTAATCATGCAACTGATCTTTTTGGGGGGCTTAAGTTCTTTTATCGGAGATGGTGTTGTTGTCAGGGAAGGCACCATTGTCGCCGCAATTTTTGTTGGACAGATTGTAAAAATTCTTTCTAAATTTTTTGCCAAATCATTTGAAGGCTGGCTGCACGCCGGAGAAGAACGGGTTTCCTGACAGGGAATACCGATTTGCACAAAATAAAACCGATTTAAACCCGCCGTACAGGCGGGTTTTTCATGTCATAATACTTTGTTGATGTAAAATACTAAACTTTCATGCGCTGCTAATGCAGCACGCCAAGATCTGTGAAAGTCAGAAATGTTTAATTCTTCGTATCTAAACCTGCCAGCAGCCATGCAGTCAGCGGCTTTAACCTTGAGGAAAAAACCTTTACGAATGTTCCCACAACCAATGCCGCAATGATTGTTCCCTCACGAACACCGATCAATTTATGTAAAAATACCAGACACAAGATCGCAGCAATAACCGCCATGCTTACATCCGAGATTACGCGGACAACACCATAATCTTTTTGTGTAACTTTCGTAATGGCACGAACAAAGGCATCTCCCGGCAGCATAACAACATCCCCCACGACTTCCAGATATGCGCCAAAAGCGATAATCACACAGCCGATCAGCAGCAATACGATTTTCACTATGTACACCTGCGGCTGAACAGCCTGCAACAAAAACATGGAAAAGTCAATCAGATATCCAAATGCCACCGAGACAATCATCTGTAACACAAGTTCAGCTTTTTTTGCATTTTTCTTTAAAATTGCCCATTGCAGCAATGTCAGAAGAACACTGTAAAAAATGGTCCAGTTTCCCATTGTCAATCTCGTTAAAATAAGTGAAAGAGAATAAGGAATCGATGAAATAGGGGATGTCCCAAGCGATGCTTTCGTCACAAACGCAACTCCAAATGAATTGAACAGCAAACCAAACGCAAAAATAATATACCTTCTCAGCAGTTCTTTTTTACCCATATATAACACAATCTCCTTCCGTATAATGAATGACAACTATTTTTTCATTCACTATAATAACAGAAATCTCTCCTGATTGAATCCGACAAATGTTTAAAAACCGCCCTGTTGAAAATCGTTTTTTTCAACAATCGTTGCATGTTGTTTTTTATATGATCAAGTGATACACTTTCCATACAAAGAGATTCCGCTTATGCATGAAAAGAAAACGACACCTCTGACGGAGACTTGTCGATCTGCTGACAAAGCAGCTCAACAAATGGATGGGAAAATTTGAAAAACATTATCTCTGTTGCTGACAGCCGCAGCACTTATGAATACTGCCGGCATGCAGAATCATCGGCTGCCAGCGTCCGCCGCGCGCTTCAAATGCTTCCCCCGCCGTTTCAAATCCAATCTTCCGGAAGAATCCTTCAGTACCCGCAAGCGCATCCAGGCGGATCTCCTGCGCATTCGACATCATGGCCTTGTCGATCAAAAGTCTCACCATAAAATCTCCGTACTGATCACCTCTGTATTCAGGCAAAATGGCCACATCCCTGATCCGGAAATCTTCCCCGTCAAACAGAACGCGTCCCATGCCTGCAGGTTCTTCACCGGCAAACACCAGCGCATTGAGACAAAACTCCTCTTCCGTCGTTTCAGAGTCATCCAGGCCGAGTTCTTTTTCACAAACCTGTTTGTAAATGGATTGAACCACATCCGCATCTTTTTCTTCACTCACAAATTTACCAAAAACCATACCCTGCGCTCCTTTCGTTTTCTGACACTCATCATCAGCATCTGTCACTGTAACCAAAGATAAAAACCATTGTCGCTGTCCACTGTACGCACACGGTAACCGCATCCGTTCTGCAGCTGCCAGCTGTAAAAATCAGCTTTCGGATGGGCATAGGCTTCCATCACAGACATAATGACACCGCCATGTGTCACAATGGCCGCCTTGCCGATCTCCCGTGCCCTTGCATGCCGCAGACAGGCAAGGAAAGCCCTCCGACAACGTTTCCGAAAGTCAGTTCCCGATTCACCGCCCGGAAAAGCAAGCGTACCGCCGCTTTCAATCCACGCCTGATAAACAGGATTGTCCTTCAGATCGCCGTATGTTTTATACTCAAACGCGCCGAAATCCGTCTCACGTAATCCTCTGCAGATTTTCATTCGATTTCCGCCCATGCATTCCGGGAAAAGAATCTCCGCCGTTTCACGGCATCGCCGCATCGGACTTACATATACCAGATCCGGGTGAAAATTCCCGTATCCGGATTGCTTAAGCTCCGCCGCCGCGTCCTGCAAAAGCGGTTCATCGGTACAGCCGACATAACGTTTCTCCTGATTGCCCTGCGTTTTCCCGTGTCTCAGCAGTAAAACTTCCAAATATATACTCCTTCAACGCTTCCATCTGCTCCCGCGCCACATCTATACCTTCCTGATACAGCTTCTTAAGAAGTTCCCATTTCCCCTCGGTACGCCCCACACCAAAAGTCTCGCGCGGCGCGATCAGAAAAATATTGCCGCGGCGTTCTTCCTCCAGAAGATCCTCCGTCAGCTTATTGTAAGAATCCGCCCGCTGTTTCATAAGCTCCGTAATCCGCGGATATTTCCGGTAAGCAAAATTGACAACAGCGGTACCGGACTCTTTTTCCTTCACATAATCGCGCTCCCGGGTCAGAATCACAACGATCCGGTCACACCCCTCCTGCATGGCCTTCCGGTAGGGAACCGGATCAGCCAGCCCGCCATCCAGATAATAGTTTCCGTTCAGCTGTACGGGAGGGAAAAGAACCGGCAGGGAGCAGCTCGCGATGGTTGTCTCCCAATGCGTTTCATAAGGCGGAATATCAAAATACTCCGCCTCTCCGGTCGCAATATTCGTCACAACCGCCACCACTCTTCCGGGATAATTCGCCAGCGCTTCATAGTCATACGGCACCAGGCGGTTCGGGACCTCTCCAAAAGCAAAATCCAGATTATAATAGCAACGTTTCTTCGGATTCAGGAAATGATGCAGACCCATGTAACAGCGCTCACCCATATACTTTCGCGTAAACTCGGCATTTCTGCCGCGCTGCGCGGATGCATAAGAAACACCGTAGGCAATGCCTGCGGAAACTCCGATGAGATAATCGGGATAAATATTTTCATCCATCAGTACATCCGTAACCCCGCAGGAAAAGATCGTCCTGCTGGCTCCGCCTTCCATCACAATTCCCAGTTTCATCTGTCTGTATCCTTTTTCATCATCTTTCGGAACTGTTCAGTACCTTCACAGACTCTAATCCCAAATTTCATTATAGAAGTCAAGATAATGCCGATTGTTTTCCTTTACTGCCGCAATCGCGGAACGCGGATGCTGATCGGTCAGACCTGTCAGCAGATACGGAATATCATAACCCCATACCGCGCCATCCTCTTTGAGTTTTAACATATAATTCTCAATAAAGGACAGAATCGGCGCAATATCATATTTCGGATTCTTCAAAAATCCAAGCACCCCCTCCAGCGAACAGTTCCCGGCGCCGCGGCCCATTCCCATGACCGTACCGTCCAGCATGCTTGCGCCGACGGACATCGCCTCAATCGTATTCGCAAACGCGCACTGCTGATTATTGTGCGCATGAATACCGACCAGCTTACCGCTCTCCTTCAATCCCTCGGAATAAAGGTTTACGATGTCACGAATCTGAATCGGATACAGCGCACCGTAACTGTCCACCACATAGACCATATTAACAGGGGATTTCGACAGCATGTCCAACGCAATATCCAGATCTCTTTCCTGGCATTTGGATACCGCCATGATATTGCACGAGGTCTCATACCCCTTCTGTGCCGCATCCTCGATCATGGCAACCGCCTCCGGCATGGTGTTGATGTAAGTCGCAACCCGCACCAGATCCACCGGGCTTTCGCTTTTCGGACGGATTGAATTCTTATAATCGCAGCGTCCCACATCCGCCATGATGGAAATCTTCATATTGGTATCATTATCTCCCACGATGGCGCGGATATCATCATCCTCTGCGAATTTCCATTTGCCGAACTTATTCACATCAAACTGTTTTTTGTCCGCACGGTAACCGAACTCCATGTAATCGACGCCGGCCGCAATATTCATCTGATAAATCGCGCGGACAAAATCATCCGTAAAATAAAAATCATTCACCAGTCCGCCGTCACGCAGTGTAGCATCCAGCACCTTTACGTCCTCACGGACGGACATCATACTTCCTTTAATCTGTATCATAGCATATCTCCTTATATATATTACAGGGAACAGCCTGTCGGCCGTTTCCTTTTCTACTCGTGTAAGCTTCTGCTGACAAGCGGCTCATCCGCCGGTCAGTTCATCCAGAAGGTCAAAATAATGCTCAAATGTCTTTCGGCAGCACGCCGGATTTTCAATCACAATCCCATCTGCCCGAAGCCCCATCACCGCAAAAGCCATCGCCACGCGATGATCATCAAATGTCTCAATCCTGCAGGGCCGCGGCTGACCCGGAAATATTTTCACACCGTCCGAATATTCCTCGCAGGCAATGCCCGCGCGCGCCAGATTCGACACGATCGCGTTGATCCGGTCAGACTCCTGCCCGCGGATATGCGCTATATTCGTTATCCGTACCGGCGTGTCCGCGTAAGGAGCTATTGCCGCCAGCGTCAGCGCCTGATCGGAAAAATCGTTCATATCAACAGCAATTCCCCGCAGTCCGGCTATCAAACTCTCGGGTGCATCACCATTTCCCCGATTTCCTGTCAGAATCCGGCCGGGATCGCCGTACACGGGACCCGTGACACGAATACCCTCCGGTTCATCCTGCACTGCACAGCCCATCTGCTCCAGTACATTCAAAAATTTCAGATCCCCCTGCATCCCGTCGCGATGTACACGCTTTACCAGCGCATCTCCGCCGGTGACAGCGGCTGCCGCATAAAAATAACAGGCTGCTGAGACGTCCGGTTCAATCTGATATAACTTCCGCCGGTATACCGATCCGGCCGGCACCATATAGGCGCCGTCAGAAAACTCCGCCGTCACACCAAACTCAGTCATCATCCGCCTTGTAATCCGAATATACGATCCATCCTTCTTTTCGCTCACAATGTGAATCTTAAGTCCCGATGCAAACATCGGTGCAATCAGAAGGAATCCGCTCAAAAACTGCGTGCTCTCGCTGATATCCATCTGAAGCACAGCCGGTTTGCCAAACGCCGTCTGTCTCTGTCCCGCTCCGGTGATACAAACCGGCAAATGCCATGTCTCTCCCAGCCATTCAATCTTCGCGCCGAGAGACAGCAGAGCTTCAAACAGCGGCTTCATCGGGCGCCGCTGCATCTGCGGAGAAGCCTGTATACGCCAGACACCGTCCGACACCCCCAGCATGGCTGTCAGAAAACGGGCCGCCGTCCCGGCGCTTCCGACATAGATCTCCCCCTCAGATATCGGTATCTTACCGCCGCAGCCCTGCACGGTCACCTGAGATATTTCCTCCCGAACCTCTGTCTTAAACCCCAGTGAACAGAGTGACTGCAGAAAACATCTGGAATCATCACTGAACAGAACACCGTCCAGACAGACCTCATCGTTTGTCAGTGCCGCCAGCAGAAGCGCCCGGTTCGTGATACTCTTCGACCCCGGGACCTCCACCGTCCAATGAACCGGCTGTTCTGATTTTCTTACCTCATATATATGCTGCATCGTGCTTTCCCCTGATCTCTCAATCATTTTTCATATAATCCGCGATACCTCAGTTCGTTCCGGCAGTTCCGCTCTGCGCGGAGTCACCGGCATCAGCTGATCCCCCCGTACTGCTTCCGCCCGAACTGTCGGATCCGCCTGTATCAGAAGAATCCGTTGTCCCGGAAGAACCTGCCGAACCGGAAGAGCCGGCGGAATTCGTTGTCCCGGACGTATCCGTCGATCCGGAAGAATCCGTTGTCCCGGACGCATCCGTCGATCCGGAAGAGCCGGCAGAGGAATCTGTCGTCGGAATATCCGCGCCGTTGATTGTCGTACCTGTATCTCCGGTCGTCCCGTCAATCGTATTCTCCGTCTCCTCTGCCGTACCATCTTCCGCGGTCTCTGTCGAATTATCCGCTTCCTCCGTTTCCGTCTCCTCTTCTGCGGATAACTCATCCTCTTCCGCCTCTGTATAAGACGAACTTTCGGACGAAGATGATGCGGAAATCTCCAGATCAAAATCCTCCTGCGGCAACCCATCTGTCATATACAGCATCGCAGCCTTCCATATATAGAGAGGATAGGTATTGCCCATCAGACCGGAAACGGTCTTCGGCGTATCGCATCCAACCCAGACCGCTATCGTATAATAGGGTGTATAACCGCAGAACCAGCCCGCCTTATAATCATTGGTTGTACCTGTTTTTCCTGCCGCCGCAATATCGGATGCGGAAGACCATTTCGCCCCCTTTGCAGTTCCGCTCGTAAGAACTCCCTCCAGAACATCCGTCATGGCATCCGCCGCTGACCTGTCATAGACGGTTTTGCTCTCCGGTTCCTCATAAATATCATCGCCATCCGAATCATAGATGGCCTCAATGCAGTCCGTCTGAGTATACTCGCCGTGATTCTCCAGTGTTGCATACGCGTTCGCCATTTCCACCGTAGACACGCCATAAGTCAGACCGCCCAGCGAGGCGCTCAGCGTATAATCATCCGGAACAATCCTGGTAAATCCCATCTCCGTCACGTAAGAGAGCCCCACCTTCGGCGTGATCTGATTAAACAGCCAGTACGCGCATCCGTTCTCACTGTTTTCAACCGCCGACCGCAGCGTCATCCGGCTGCCGGACATCGATGAAATCTCCGAAGACGTACTTTCTTTCGCTGTGGTGACATCAATATTCGTCAGCATGGATGAAGCCGTATAACCGTCGTTCAACGCCGGCGTGTAGACCACCAGCGGTTTGAACGAGCTCCCCGGCTGAGCATAACCCTGATATGCCCGGTTCAGAGAATAGACATTGCTGATATCCTCCTGCGAACGTCCGCCGATGATCGCAACCACCTTCCCTGTGAGATTATTGATCACGGTCAGCGCTCCCTGCAGTTCATATATCCCGTCGTCCGTCAGATCGTCGCTGAACGAAAGCTCTTCATCAAGAATCTCCTGCAGTTCACTCTGCGCCTCCAGATCGATCGTCGTATAAATCTCATATCCTCCGGTGTAGAGCTTATGCTTCGCCTGGGCATAATACTCGTCATACTCGTCATTGTACGTCTCGTACTCCTCATCCGTCTCAAACTCATACTGAAAATCAAATCCGTCCAGCTTCATCAGATACCGTACCGCACAATTGATCGCGTAAGTAGTCTCATAGTTGTAGAATGTATCATCTTCCTCCGGTTCCGCAACTTCAATACTCTGCGCCTGCGCCTCCTCGCACTCCGCCGACGTGATATAGCCGCACTCTTCCATATCCTCCAGAATCTTATCCCGGCGTGTCAGAGCATTTTCCGGCGAACTCAGAGGATTGTAATATTCAGGCCGGTTCGGAATCGCGCACAGATACGCCGTCTCCGACAGCGTCAGCTCATCCACGGATTTCCCGAAGCAGGTATTCGCCGCATCCTCCACTCCGTAAATACCATTCGCAAAGCAGCAGGTATTACAGTAAAAGGTCATGATATCTTCTTTTGAGTAATTCTTCGTCAGTTCTCTGGCAATAAAGATCTCCTTGATCTTGCGCAGCATCGTCTTTTCATTGGACAGAAACGCACTGCGCGCCAGCTGCTGTGTAATCGTGCTGGCACCCTCAGCCACCTCGCCGCGGGTACGCACATAATTCAGGCAGACACGGACAATCCCCTTCATATCAATACCTGAATTCGTCCAGAAAGTACGATCCTCGACCGCCACAAACGCATTGACCACATCAGCCGGGATCTCATCATATGTAAGAAACGTGGCGTCAGTATCCTCCGCAAGCTCAGCGATCTTTATACCATCCGCGCTGTAGACATAGGTCGTCTCAGCGTATTTGAAATCGTCTTCCGTACTGTTCTCAACCAGTTCCTTCGCCTCCTGTGCGATACTGAACAGTGTCTCGCCGGTTTTGGCGTAAAGCGCAAGATTTCCGGCCAGGAAAAGAGCAACCAGCGCGATACAGACGGCGAGAATCACCTTCCACAATCGGTGGAAAAAATCCTTCCGTCTCGCGATGCGCAGTTTTTCTTTATATTTTTTCTGACTCACCGGATTTTTTTTCTGTTGCATTTTCAGGCGTTTTACATGGGACTTTGTAGTTTTTCGTCTTTTTTTGGCCATGAGAATCCTCCTGTAAAATTATACGCCGTGCAGTTCGAGAGCTTAGCTCTCGAACTGTCCGGGCTGTCTACGCTCCGCTTCGGTCCGCGCTAAACGGATGTCCCCCGGACATCCAGCGCCGCCCTATGAATCCAGAACGAGTCAAATACATCTGCAAGCAGATGATTTTCCTCTTTCTGAATTCGCACGGCTCATTGCTATCAACCAGATTATACAAAAAAAAGGCAACTTGTAAATCAAATGAAAAAACGTCAACGCTTTATGACCCATATCTTACCATAAAACATCGACGATTTTTATTAAAATTTTGTTTTTTGTATGTGAAATTATTTTGTAATTATTAAGGCGCTGAACAATTACATTATTTTTGATCGATATGATCGTGAATACAGGACGCAATCTCGTCCTTCGGCAACCCCAATACAAGAGAAAGCTCACTATATAACTCCTGTTCAGCCGCCTTCAGATAGCGTTCATCCAGCGCTGTGATCTTCTTACCCAGCGCAAGACGTTCTTCTTTCCGTGTATGCAGTGCTTTGATGATACTGACCCATACCCGGACACTGCAGGTCATCAATGCTTCCTTATAGCTGGCCTCTCTTCTCTTCTCATCCGGCACCTGCAGCTGTTCGATCTGAGGAATCTCATCAATCAACTGACGGGCCTCCTCCTGTGACATCACGCGCCGAATCACTGCTTTCGTACTGTCAGTCGGCAGATAAAGCGTCCCTCTGTCATTCTGAACCGGCCGCATAATATAATAAAGCCGGTTTTTATCGGCTCCCGGAATATCGACAGGTGATATATCCTGAATCTGGCAGACACCCTTGCTGCCATAGACAACATACTCTCCCTTTTCAAACATTTTATCACCCCTTCGAAAAAAATGTGTTCACAAATCATCACCATAATTATGTATATAATAACACATTTTCCTCGAAATGTCAGTAAAAAAATTAAATTGTCTGTCTATTACCGCATTTCACAGCGTGAATCGGTATATTAGCAAACAGTGCCGGCTCACTGTACTTTCCCTCTGACGCACCGGGCTGTATCATCCGGATATCCAGCCCCTCCGTATCGATCTCAACATATCTGGATATCACCCGGATCATGTCATCCCGGATCATCTCCAGCATCTCCGGCGAACAATTTACCCTGTCTGAAACAAGGAGCAGCTTCAGCCTGTCTTTCGCCAGATCACCGGAGCTTTTTTTCTGAAAAAACTTTCGAAATCCCACGGCTGCCTCCTCCTATTTTTTACGAAAACGGTTTCTCAGCTTTCCAAACATACCTTTTCTGTCTTCCAGATTTAGAAAATCCACCTCTTCTCCCTGTATCCGTCTGCTGATGTTCATATAAGCCCGTCCCGGCAGACAGTCTGAACCGGCCAGCGGCTCTCCGCGGTTTGTTGAAACCACAACATTCTCATCATCCGGCACGGCGCCGATCAGCGGAACCGCCAGAATCTCACAAACATCCGCCACGGACATCATATCGCCGCGGCAAACCAGTTCCATTCTCAAACGATTAACGACCAGTTCCGTGCGGCGTATCCCATTCGTTTCCAGAAGGCCGATAATCCGGTCTGCGTCACGGATGGCAGATACCTCCGGCGTTGTCACGACGATCGCGCGGTCTGCACCCGCAATCGCATTCTTAAATCCCTGCTCGATCCCCGCCGGACAATCCAGCAGAATATAATCAAACTCCTCCCTCAGCTCATCCGTCAGCTTCTTCATCTGCTCCGGCGCAACGGAAGACTTGTCCCTTGTCTGGGCAGACGGGAGCAGATACAGTTCCGGATATTTCCTGTCCCGGATCAACGCCTGCCGGACACGGCAGTTTCCCTCCACTACATCCACCAGATTATATACGATACGATTCTCCAGCCCCATCACCACGTCCAGATTGCGAAGCCCGATATCCGTGTCGATCATAACGACCTTTTTCTTCATCTGGGCAAGACCTGTCCCGATATTCGCCGTGGTCGTTGTTTTACCAACACCGCCCTTGCCGGAGGTGATCACAATCACTTCTCCCATGTCACATTGTCCTCCATTATCCTAAAACTCTCATGCGCTGCTGACGCAGCGCGCCAACATCCATGAAAGTCGATGACTCCGCACTTCGAGTCTACGCTCCGCTCCGGTCGGCGCTAAACAGACGTCCCCCGGACGTCTGTTTAGCGCCCCGTCATCGCCGCCAGTATTCGCAATCCGCGCTCTCGCGCTACTTGCTCATACCGGCTTGGTCATCCAATATCCAGCCTCTTAGCCGTGCAAGCACGTCACGAGTCTGTCTATTGATGACACTTTCATAGTATACTTGTAATTGGCTCAATGTATATATCCCCGCCCTTCACCGTCGCGATCTGCGGTTTTGCGGCAATCGGGGCTTTCTCCTTATGGCGGATAATCCTTACTCTTGTCTTTTTCTCCGGAATCTGAGCAGTAATGTCCCCAATCTGAAGCTGTGAGGGGCACATCTCAAGCGCAGCAACAAAACAGTGATGATTCCCCCCGGCGCCTGCCCGGGCCTGTCCCTGCAGCGTACCAAGCGCAATAACGTTCCCCTGGGAAATGATCCTGGCGCCCGGATTTACATCTCCGACAATCACGATACTGGACACACTCTCCAAAACCTGACCGGAACGAAGGGTCCCCCTGTAGAACTCGCCGTTCCTCCCGGCAATGGAATCATAATATGTATCAATCTGTTTTTTAAACATGTCCGCATGAGCTTCCTCATTATCAATCACACAGATAACCGTAATCTCCGTATGTGTCGTAATCGCTTCGATGATACGGAAAGTCTCCTCCTGCGTCAGCTCTCTTCCCTCAAAAGCGACCGCCAGCTTCGCATCACGGAAAAACTTCGCGGAATCCTCAAATTTCTCAATAATAGCCTGCAGCAGATCGGCAAACGGCATCTCCGGATCCAGGAACAACTGAATCCCGTATTTATTACTTTTGATAACTACAGCCTGTGACATATCTTCCTCCTGTCATTCTATTTCAAACGGTTATATTCCCGATTTTTACTTCTTTCTCATTATAACCATTCCGCATAAATATGCAAAGATTTTCCACCTGAAATAAAATGAAAGTATGTCAAAACCATTTTTTCGGTTTTCATCCTCTTGCAGATTTCAATTTAAGGTATATAATAAAAACAGTTCGAAAAAGCATGAAAAACTTCGACAACGATATTTTTTTCACATACAGGGATTCCAACCATTACATTATTTGAAAACAGACAGGAGAATTATCATAAGTATGGAAGCAATAAAAGAGACATTTTTTACAAAGGACAGGGATTTTTACAAAACCATGTTCCGCATGCTGATCTTTGTCGCGCCGCAGAATGTGATCGCATACAGCGTCAACATGGCGGACAACATCATGCTGGGCAGCTACAGTCAGGAATCGTTGTCCGGTGCGGCGACCGTCAACCAGATTTTCTTCATGGTTCAGCAGTTCGCTCTTTCCATCGGCAATACGCTTGTCGCACTGGCCTCTCAATACTGGGGAAAAAAGCAGATTGCACCGATCCGTACACTGACCGGCATCTCACTGAAGCTCAGTCTCATTGTCGCCGCCTGCATCATCTTTATCTGCGGATGCTTCCCGGATCTTGTACTGCGAATCTTCACGACTTCGCCGGAAATCATTGCCGAAGGCAAATCCTACCTGATGCTCGTGATGTGGTCCTTTGCGCTGTTCATCGTCACGAATGTGCTGATGTCCGTGCTTCGCGCCGTCGGTACGGTGCGGATTTCTTTCTATGTGTCCATCGTTTCGCTCATTGTAAATGTGAGCATCAACTATGTCCTGATCTTCGGCAAATTCGGCTTCCCTGAAATGGGTATCCGCGGCGCCGCCATCGGAACACTGATTGCCCGCGCGCTGGAGTTCCTGATCATCCTCATCTATCTGATCAAAGCAGACAAGAAGCTGCACCTGATTCACAAGGATATCTGGAAATACAACCGTGAATTAAAACATGACTACACAAAGGTATATCTGCCCGCCATGTGTGCACAGGTGCTCTGGGGCGTATCCGTCCCGATGCAGACCGCGATTCTCGGACATCTCTCCGCCGACGCCATTGCGGCCAACTCCGTATCGACGACCTTCTATCAGTATCTCAAGGTCGTTGTGATCGCCATGTCCGCCACCTCTGCGGCGCTCATCGGCAATACCATCGGGCGCGGGGACATGCGGCAGATTAAATCCGAAGCCCGCACCATGTCCGTCATTGACATCGTGATCGGCGTGATTCTCGGTCTGGCACTGATCGCCCTGCGCAAACCGCTGCTCAGCATGTACGCGCTGAACGACAATGCTTCGACACTTGCCATCCAGATGATCCTGCTGCTCGGTATCGTCATGATGTTTATGTCCTATCAGATGCCGGTCAGCTTCGGCATCATGCAGGGAGGCGGCGACACGCCATTTCTCATGAAAATGAACATGATCAGCACCTGGTGTATCGTCATGCCGCTCTCCTTTATGGCCGCATTCTGGTGGAAGCTTCCGGTGATACTCGTCGTGCTCGTGATCCAGTCAGATCAGTTCTTCAAATGTGTGCCGGTATTTCTGCATTTCCGGTCGTATAAATGGATCAAAAAACTGACACGAGATGAACCGCAGGAAGGTCAATGATACCGTATAAAATACATAGCTGAAATCCG
>Ga0192240_10410_pt1 | contig 18257 bp, 18 predicted proteins | sample Koala_Koa27_H3_FD_131237 | JGI IMG/M metagenome (GOLD analysis project Ga0192240, IMG submission 131237) | Enriched cells from koala feces incubated with labeled cellulose particles, San Francisco Zoo, California, United States - Koala_Koa2-7_H3 ...
CACCGATTCCGAAAAAAGCGCCGACTCCGGCAGCTCCCGCTCCGGCAGCTCCCGCTCCGGCGGCGTCCGGATCCGCAGGCAGCGTTGCGATTCCGGCAGGGGCGGCAGGCAAGGTCGTCGATATCGTGGCGGCTCCCGGCGATGCGCTCTCCAAGGGTGATACGGTTGTTGTCCTGGAGATCATGAAGATGGAGACGCCGGTTGTCGCGCCGCAGGACGGTACGCTGGTGAGTATTGATGTTACGAAAGGACAGGCTGTTGCGGCAGGCGAAGTTTTGGCTACGATGAATTAGGAGGTTATTATGTCTAATCTTGCTGAGACAATAGGCAATATACTGGGTCAGACTGCGTTCACCAATCTCTATTGGGGAAATTATGTCATGATCGTTGTTGCCTGTGTATTCTTATATCTGGCGATTAAAAAAGGCTATGAGCCGCTGCTCCTTGTACCGATCGCGTTCGGTATGCTGCTGGTGAATATCTATCCGGATATCATGCTGGCGGCGGAGGACGCGGAGAACGGTGTCGGCGGTCTTCTGCATTACTTTTATCTGTTAGATGAGTGGTCCATTCTGCCGTCCCTGATCTTTATGGGTGTCGGCGCCATGACGGACTTCCGTCCGCTGATTGCGAACCCGATCAGCTTCCTGCTGGGCGCAGCGGCGCAGATCGGTATCTTCAGCGCCTATTTCCTTGCGATTCTGATCGGATTTGACGGTTCCGCGGCGGCTGCGATTTCCATCATCGGCGGAGCGGACGGACCGACGTCGATTTTCCTGGCCGGGAAGCTGGGGCAGACGGATCTGATGGGACCCATTGCGGTGGCGGCATATACGTATATGTCACTGGTTCCCATTATTCAGCCGCCGATTATGAAACTGTTTACGACAAAAGAGGAACGCGCGATCAAGATGGGACAGCTGAGGGAGGTATCCAAGCTGGAGGCAATTCTTTTCCCTATCATTGTTACGATCGTGGTCTGCCTGATTCTCCCGACCACAGCTCCGCTGGTAGGCATGCTGATGCTCGGCAATCTGTTCCGGGAATGCGGTGTGACAAAACAGCTGTCAGAGACAGCGCAGAACGCATTGATGTACATTGTGGTTATCCTCCTCGGCACATCCGTGGGAGCATCCACAAGCGCAGAGAACTTCCTGAAAGTTACCACCATAAAGATTGTTCTGCTCGGCGTGATCGCGTTTGCCTTCGGTACCGCTGCAGGCGTGCTGTTCGGCAAGCTGCTCTGCAAGATCACCCATGGCAAGATCAACCCGCTGATCGGATCTGCCGGCGTGTCCGCTGTGCCTATGGCGGCCCGCGTATCCCAGAAGGTGGGTGCGGAGGAAGATCCGACCAACTTCCTGCTGATGCACGCGATGGGACCGAACGTGGCCGGTGTTATCGGAACCGCGGTTGCAGCCGGTGTGTTTATGGCAGTGTTCGGGGTGTAGGGTTTTGAGATTGAATTAATTTAGTAAACAAAGCTAATTGTTGTAAAGGAAAGGAAGGATTTTATGGAGAAGAAACCTCTTAAAATAACAGAGACTGTCCTTCGTGATGCCCATCAGTCCCTGATGGCGACCCGCCTGACGACGGAGCAGATGCTCCCGATCATCGACAAGATGGATAAAGTCGGCTATCACGCGGTTGAGTGCTGGGGCGGCGCTACATTTGACGCATCCATGCGTTTCCTGAAAGAAGACCCGTGGGAGCGCCTCAGAAAGTTCCGCGACGGATTTAAGAATACAAAGCTGCAGATGCTGTTCCGCGGACAGAACATCCTGGGATACACCCATTACGCAGACGATGTGGTAGAGTACTTCGTGCAGAAATCTATCGCGAATGGCATTGATATCATTCGTATTTTTGACTGCCTGAATGACCTGCGCAACTTAAAAACCTGTGTCGACGCATGTAAAAAGGAAAAAGGGCATTCCCAGATTGCACTGTCCTACACGCTGGGAGAGGCCTACACACTGGAATACTGGGTGGACATCGCGAAGCGCATCGAGGATATGGGAGCGGATTCCATCTGCATTAAGGATATGGCCGGCCTGCTGATTCCCTACGAGGCGGAGCGTCTGGTCGGAGCGCTGAAAGAGAATGTCAGCCTTCCGATTGAACTGCACACCCACTACACGAGCGGTGTGGCTTCCATGAGCTGCCTGAAGGCTGTAGAGGCGGGCTGTGATATTATTGATACGGCGATTTCCCCGTTGGCTCTCGGCACTTCCCAGCCCGCGACGGAGGTGATGGTGGAGACATTCCGCGGCACAGAGTATGATACCGGCCTGGATCAGAATCTGCTGGCTGAGATTGCCGAATACTTTACGCCGATCCGCGAGGAAGCATTGGCAAGCGGACTCTTAAGCACAAAAGTGCTGGGCGTCAACATCAACACGCTGCGCTATCAGGTACCCGGCGGCATGCTTTCCAACATGGTTTCCCAGTTAAAAGAGCAGAATGCCGAGGATAAATTTGAAGAAGTGTTTCAGGAGATCCCCCGTGTCCGCAAGGATCTGGGCGAGCCGCCTCTGGTTACTCCGTCCAGCCAGATCGTCGGCACACAGGCGGTGCTGAATGTCCTGATGGGTGAGCGCTATAAGGTGGCGACCAAGGAGACAAAGGGTATCCTGCTCGGCCAGTACGGCCAGACTGTGAAGCCGTTCAATCCGGAAGTGGTAGAAAAAGTGCTGGGCGATGACGCGAAGAACGCGATCACCTGCCGTCCGGCTGACCTCATCGAGCCGCAGCTGGAGAAGCTGGAGAGCGAAATGAAAGAGTGGAAGCAGCAGGACGAGGATGTGCTCTCCTACGCGCTGTTCCCGAAGCAGGCAATCGACTTCTTTAAGTTCCGCGCGGCGCAGCAGAGCGGCGTAGATCCGGAGGTCGCGGATACCGAGAATGGAGCGTATCCCGTGTAGAGATAACGAAATGGTATAAGGAATAAAAGGTCACAAAAGGGCATGAGAAAGTCTCATGCCCTTTTGTGTGCTGCGCCCCTGTAAAAGGGAATTATCATTGTCCACTGCCTGAATTCTGTATGTTTAGAGAAACTACTTGATATTTTCTTTTGATACGACTATAATAATATTGGATATTAAATCAGCCGAATGGAGGACGCTTATGTATATTCAACGACACGCGGAGAAGGCAGTATCCAGACTGACTTCTATGTTTGGTGCAGTTCTGGTAGCAGGTCCCCGGCAGGTGGGAAAAACGACCATGCTGCAAAATATGACAGGGGACGGCGTCGGGTATGTCACGTTGGATGATCCTATCTATCTGGCCAGCGCGGTGGAACAGAGCAATACTTTTTTTAAGGATAATCCGCCGCCGGTATTTATAGATGAAGTGCAGAAAGCCCCGGAACTTTTCCCGCAAATTAAAATGTTAATCGACAGAGAGCGGAAAAAGGGACAGTTTTACCTTTCCGGCTCACAGCAGTATCGTATGATGAAAAATGTCAGTGAATCTCTGTCGGGGCGGCTTGGATTATTAACGCTTTTAGGTTTGTCTATGCGTGAGCGGACAGGATGCGGTTTCAATGAACCTTTTCTGCCAGATGATATGTATTACTCGCATCGCAGGGCGGATCTTCCAAAGGTGGCTTACGACGATGTCTGGCAGATGATTCACAGGGGAAGTATGCCTGAATTATGCGTGAATCCGGACTATGACTGGCGGATGTTTTACGGTGCATATGTCCGGACCTATATTGAGCGCGATGTGCGCGAACTGGCCCAGGTAGGAGATGAGATAAAATTTACCCGTTTTATGGCAGTGATGGCAAGTCGCACCGGGCAGCTTCTGAATCTTCAGTCAGCCGCAAATGATATCGGGATCAGTCAGCCTACAGCCGACCGGTGGCTTTCTATTCTGACTGCGTCAAACATTGTGTATCTGTTGAGACCATATTCCAATAACCTGACGAACAGGGCGGTCAAAACGCCGAAACTCTACTTTTTGGATACCGGTCTTGCAGCTTACCTGACAAGGTGGAATACCACGGAAGTCTTAAAGGACGGAGCAATGGCCGGAGCGTTCTTTGAGAGTTTTGTAGTATCCGAGATATTAAAGAGTTATTATAATAAGGGAGAACTTGATCCGCCGCTGTATTTTTACAGAGACAAAGATAAAAAGGAAATCGACCTGCTTATTGAAAAAGATAATACGCTGTACCCGATCGAGATTAAAAAACACGCGGATCCATCGGTAAAGGACATTGCTGTTTTTTCTGTCCTGGATAAATTGGGAAATGTGAAACGCGGTCCCGGCGGTGTTGTCTGCCTGTACGATAATCTGGTCACGTTGAAGGGAGAGGATCGGGTTATCCCGATTCAGTATCTTTAAAACAGTTTAAGAAGAGAGGGAATTATATTATGTACGATAAAGTGACACAGAAAGATATTGAGCGCATGGAGGAAGAGATCGAGCACCGGAAGCTGGTGATCCGCAAGGAAGCGCTGGAGGCGGTGAAGGAAGCCCGCGCCCAGGGTGATCTGAGCGAAAATTTTGAATACAAGGCGGCAAAACAGTACAAGAATGAGAATGAGAAGCGCATCCGCTATCTGGAGAAAATGGTCCGGACGGCTGTGGTCATCTCCGAGGAGTCCAAAAGCGATGAGGTAGGTATGAACAATAAGGTCGTCCTTTATTTTGAGGAGGATGATGAGGAGGAAGAGTACACGATTGTCACCACAGTCCGCGCCAATTCCATGAAAGGATGGATTTCCAACGAGTCGCCTCTGGGCAAGGCCATTCTCGGACATAAGGCCGGCGACCGGGTGTATGTGAAGATCAATGAACGGGCCGGGTATTATGTGACGATCCGATCAATTGAAAACACGGAGGATGACGGGTCAATCGGGTTGAGGAAATATTGAAAAACATATCGCTGATGAACTCAGTGTTTTATGGTTGTCAGCTATCTTTCGGGAAGCGATAAAAAAACGAAGCGTAGATAAAGTTGGAAAAAAAGGAAAACGACAATGGATTTGTGTAAGGCACTTTGGGCAAAGAAAGATGATTATCAGGCCAAAGGGGAATGGCTTCCTCTGTTGCAGCATCTGGAAGACACGAGTCGGGTATGCGGTTTTTTATGGAATCATTGGCTCTGTGACGGACAAAGAAAGATCATTTCGGGAGATCATGATCAGGATACGGGAAGAAAAATTATGCTTTTCTTAGGGGCTATTCATGATCTGGGAAAAGCGACTCCGGCTTTTCAAATAAAGCCGGTTAATGGAGGAAGAACAAGAAATGATCTTGACATTGAACTTTTAGACCGCCTGGAGATGGCCGGGGCGATAGGAATTTCGAATTTGCAGCTTGCCAGTGCTAAAAGCAGTCCTCATAATATTGCCGGAGAGGCGTTATTGAAACAGTTTGATGAGAGGTTCCAGTGTCCGGAAGATATTTCGTCAATCGTAGGAGGTCATCATGGACGGCCGGCAAGCTGGAATATCATTGAAAAACAACTCAGTACGTATAGGATAAATTACTATCAGACGGAGCAGGAAACAGATCCGTTGTGGGAATTATGGGATAAGAGCCAGAGGCATATTCTGGACTGGGCGCTTGCCCGGGCCGGATTTGAATCAGCCTCAGAGATACCGGTGCTTTCGGTTCCGGGACAGGTACAGGCACTGGGTTTGCTAACCATGGCAGATTGGATTGCCAGTAATACGAACTATTTCCCATTGATACATATTGACGAAGATGCCGTATTTGATTCAAAAGGACGCTTTGAAGAGGGCATGAGCAAATGGTTTCATACGCATGGGTGGTCACCGGATGGATTACTGGATACCACGAGAGAATTTGAGCATCGTTTTGGCTTTTCACCTCGACCGGAACAGAAGATTTTTATTGATACAATTGTATCGTCTAAGCAACCGGGTCTCTTTATCTTAGAAGCACCTATGGGAATCGGTAAAACAGAAGCTGCTTTGATGGGAGCGGAGCAGCTCGCGTTTCAGACAGAGCGTAAGGGGATATTTTTTGGGCTTCCGACACAGGCAACGTCAAACGGGATTTTTCCAAGAATAGAGAATTGGTTGGAAAATATTCATGAGGATGATGGTTCGAAAAACGGACTTCGGCTTATTCATGGAAAAGCAAATTTAAATAAAGAGTATGCGAATTTGGCCAATGCCAGTAATATTGCAGATGATATCGCAGATGGTAATGGTGCAGACAACAAAAAATCCTATGAGGCTTTTATTACGAACCAGTGGTTTTCAGGAAAGAAGACGGCAATCCTGGATGATTTTGTCGTAGGTACTGTTGATCAGTTTCTCTTGTCGGCGCTGAAACAGAAGCATCTGGCGCTGCGTCAGTTGGGATTTGCAAAAAAAGTGGTCATTATTGACGAGGTTCATGCCTATGATGCATATATGAGCCAATATCTGCAGATGGCATTGACATGGATGGCCAGCTATCGCGTGCCGGTGATCTTGTTGTCAGCAACATTGTCTGCTGAATCACGATGTGAACTTACAAAAGCATATCTGAGAGGGCTTGGGATAAAGGTGAATAAAATGTAGGTCGAGGAAAAATCGCTGAAAGAGTATCTTTCTACAACCTGCTATCCGCTGATTACATATACAGATGGTGAAACAGTTCATCAAGTCAGGGAGTTCCCTGTAAATGAAGAACGTAAAATTGCCATTGAATATATTCAGGATTCTGATATTACAACCGTGATTGATCAGGCTTTTGCAAACGGAGGCGGCAATATCGGAATTATCATGAATACAGTGAAACGCGCACAGGAATTGGCACAGGAGCTTACCGTATTATATGGGGAAGAGATAGTAGAACTGCTGCATTCTTCTTTTCTTGCAACGGAGCGGGTGCGAAAAGAAACTGAACTGGTGCAGTTGTTAGGTAAAGAGAATAACCGAAAGCGACCGGTAAAGAAGATTGTAATCGGCACGCAGGTGATTGAACAATCATTGGATATAGACTTCGACTTGCTGATCAGCGAACTGGCGCCTGTTGATCTTCTGATCCAGCGTTTAGGACGTCTCCACAGGCACGATCGAATCCGTCCATTCGGATGTGAAGCGCCGAAATTGTACCTGCTTGGATGCAGCCCAGAACTGGAATTTCAGGAAGGGTCGAAGGCAGTCTATGGCGGTTATCTTCTGGCGCGAAGCCAATATTTCCTGGGCGATACTATTTATTTGCCGGGAGATATTTCATCTCTTGTACAAGCAGTTTATGGAGACCAGAAGATTGTACTTGCACCTCAGGGGAAAGAAAAGTATGATAAATATAAACAGGAAGCGAATGAAAAGCATCAGAAGAAGGTAGATAAAGCAAAAATATATTGTCTTAAATTACCCACCAGGGTTCGGACATTACATGAATGGCTGGAAAATCTGACGGAGGACAAATCGGATGAAGGCGGGCATTCGCAGGTGCGGGATACAGATGAAAGTATCGAGGTCATTGCTTTACAAAAATTAGAGCATGGATATGGTATCCTGTTTGGAGAAAAGGCAGGTCGGGATTTATCAGGTAAAATACAGGAAAAAGATATTGGAATGAGGCTTGCCGGAGAAACCATACGACTTCCCAGACCGTTATGTATGCCGTATCAAATTGATAAGACGATTCGTGAGTTAGAGGATATTTACCGTAAGAACTTGATTGAATGGGATGAATCCAGCTGGCTAAAGGGGAGCCTGGGTATTTTATTTGATCAAGAGATGAATTGCAGGCTGAATGGGTATCTGCTACATTATGATCAAAAGTATGGTTTGTCATATCAGAGGGAGGTGCGATAGATTGGGAAAGTATAATTTATTGGACGAAAAGTGGATTATGGTATTGCGGGAAGAAACAGGACAGACAGAGAAAGTATCCTTAAAGGAAGTATTTGCCCATGCAGGTGATTACTATAATCTGGCAGGAGAAATGAAAACACAAGATTTTGCTATACTGCGGGTTCTTCTGGCTGTTTTACAGACGGTTTTTTCCAGATTTGACAATGAAGGGAATACGTATGATTTCGTAGAGATTAATGAAAAAACATTTCAGCAGATGGAGCCTGTTGATCAGGATGATTTACCGGATGAGGACCCTTATTTTCAGACATGGATGAACTTATGGGAAAAAGGAAAATTCCCGGAAATCGTACAGAGCTATCTGGAAGCTTGGAGGGATCACTTTTATTTGTTTGATGACAAGTACCCGTTTTATCAGGTGACGCCGGAGGAGATGGAAAAATTAGCTAAAGGGGGAGGTCAGTTCTTTGGTAAGAATCTGAACCGCACGATTTCTGAGAGCAACAATAAGATCGCACTGTTTGCGCCGGTTGCAGGAGAGGCAAAGGATAAGCTTTACGATGATCAACTGGTACGGTGGCTGATCATGCTTCAGGGATATGTCGGGACTGGGGATAAGAAGAAAGTGAGAGATACAAAAAGTTCATGTTCCAAGGGGTGGCTTTATGATCTTGGAGGTATCTATTTGAAAGGACATAATCTCTTTGAAACATTGATGCTGAATTGTATTTTATCATCAGACTTTGATGAAGAATTGGATGGTGAAACGATAAAAGCACAAATTCCATCATGGGAGAGATCTCCATCGGAGAATGTTGATATCTATTTTCATAATCAGGTCGATAATAGAGCCAGCCTTTACACAAACTGGTCCAGGGCTGTTTCTTTTATAGATGATTATCATGAAGGTAATCCTTTTAGTTGTTTCATCGCAAAGCTGCCGGAAATAAATCATGTTGATAATTTTATAGAACCTATGACATGTTGGGGGTGGAATAACACGGGGGAAAACAAAAACCGGTTTACACCAAAGAAACACCGTCATGACAAAGCAGTCTGGAGACATTTTAATGTTTTAATGGGAATCGAAGAAGAAGGGGAACATTTTCGAAAACCGGGGATCTTATCCTGGTATTACACCGTTTGCAGGAGGGGCTCTATAAGGGAACTGCAACACTTTAAAGTAGCAATTTGCAGTGTGAGTATGCAAGAAGATGGAAATGCAACTTCATGGTCTCCTGTTGATGAAATAATCGATGAAATTCAAATGGAGACGGCTGTCCTTATTGATGATAACAAAGATGGCTGGATTGAGTTGATCAATGCACTGGTAGATAATACTAAGAATTATATTGAGAAAACTCTGGCTAAATTTGTCAGACAAATTTCTGTTATTCGAGGATATGACAGTAAAGATTACCATCTTGTAGAACAAGAACGAGAAAGGCTGTATCTGGAAATAGATCAATCCTTCCGTGACTGGCTTTATGAGATAAAGGGAACGGATTCGATGAATGATAAAGCGTTGGAATGGTATAGAACTCTTGAGAAGGCAATCCGAAACAGAGGAGGTAAAATATTTGAAAACGCAAGTTTAAGAGATTTAAAGGGAATTGAAGAGGCTGGAAAGATAAGGAATATTGCAACAGCATATAATGAATTTAAGCGAAATATCGCTGTCCAATTCAAATTTTTGCAGGAAGGAGGGAGACAATGAGTACGGAAAAGGCAATAGGGAAATGTGTAAGTTCTATTATTGTGAATATATATAGTCAACTGGATTACTCGTCAGGAAAAGCCAAGCTCGCAAAACTGCGGAGTTCAATGGGGAGATCAGATTTGGTTGAGACATATCCGTTTTTGTTTGCAATGATCCCTGAAGAACTATTAGGGCATTCAGCGACATTATCAGATGAAGAGAAAGCGATTATCTGGAGTCTGCAATTTTATGCTCTTTTACAGCAGGGAAGAAGTGAGTGCGTGAATAGCGAATTAAAAACAGGTCAGAACATCGGAAGTTCGCTATCAGAGCTAAGGACAGAAGAAGATAGTGGGTCTGTTGATCGGCGTTTTAACGCGATGATTCTGGCAGATACGGAAGAAGAGTTTCAAATGCATTTGCGTTACATGTTTCGCTTATATAAATCAAAAATTAAGAATGGAGCAGTTGATTTTGCAATGTTGGCGGTGGATATCTATCGTTTTATTCATTGGGAAGATGGAAAAGAGCGAATCCGCCTGACCTGGTCAAGGGAATATTATCGAATAAATTCAAAAGGAGAAGAAAATCATGACTGACAAGAGACTTTATATGGATGTACACGTAATTCAGGTGCTGCCACCGTCGAATATCAACAGAGATGACACAGGGAGTCCAAAGACAGCCCAGTATGGTGGTGTTCGCAGAGCAAGAGTGAGTTCACAGGCATGGAAGAGGGCAATGCGCAGCTATTTTCATGAGAATAGTCCGGAAGCCGGAGTAGGTGTCCGAACCAAAGATATCGTTTCATATGTGGCAAAGAAAATTATGTCACAGGCACCGGAAATCGACTATGATACCGCATTTGAGAAAGCGGAAAAAGCACTGAATAATGCGGGTATTTCTACAACTAAGGATCATATGGCAAAAGCACTCTTTTTTATCGGAAATCAACAGGCGGAGATGTTAGCCAAGGCAGTGGTGGATGGTAAGTACACCAAGGATGATAAAAAGAAGTTACAACAAATTCTTAATGATAATCCGGAGATTGATATTGCGCTGTTTGGCCGTATGGTAGCGGATGATCCGAAATTAAATACAGATGCTGTCTGCCAGGTTGCGCATGCGATATCTACGCATGCAGTGCAGACAGAATTTGATTATTATACAGCTATGGACGATCTTTCTCCGGAAGATCAGTCAGGTGCGGGTATGTTGGGAAATATCGAGTATAATTCATCCACATTGTACCGTTATGCAAATATATCTGTTCATGAATTCATTAATATGCTGGGTGATGCTGCCTCCACAGTAGCTGCGTGCAAACTTTTTATAGAAGCATTTTCGAACTCGATGCCGACAGGGAAGATTAATACATTTGCAAATCAGACTCTTCCGAGCTTTGTTATGGTTACTTTGCGGGAAGATCGGCCGGTTAATCTTGTATCTGCTTTTGAACAGCCGGTTCAGGTAAAAGCAGGAAGTGGGTATGTGAATAAGTCGATTGAAAAATTGGTGGCAGAATATGGAAAGACCGGAAAGTTTGTTGATGCGCCGCTTGGTAATTTCTGCCTTAATGTTACAGAGCAATCTGCCGATGGAGCAGGTGAAACCTGTGATAATCTGAAAGATCTTCTGCAGAAAGTCGGACAGAAAATGGAAGGTTGCCTGAAGGAGGCGGGTGATTTGAATTGAAGATAATTCTAATGAAATTTAAAGGACCGCTACAGTCTTATGGAACCGATTCCCATTTCGAGACACGTCATACGGATGATCATCCCTCCAAGGGAGCTGTTTTGGGTTTAGTAGCGGCTGCTTTGGGTATCCGGCGCGAGGAAAGCGAAAAGCTTCGGAAACTGTGTAATCTGCATATGGTTGTCCGAGTGGATCAGGTCGGACAGAGAAACAGAGAATTTCAGATTGCCGCTAAATATAAAAAAACAGGTGACCATGAACGTAATTATGTTACGTATCGCTATTATTTGGAAGATGCTGTTTTTCTGGTTGCATTAGAAGGGGAAGATGATCTGATAAAATGTATTTATGAGGCGTTAAAGAGACCATATTTTGCGCTCTTTTATGGAAGAAGGTCTTGCCCGGTAAATTACGATTTTCTGATTGGACTCTTTGATGGAACAGCCATGGAACAAATCCAAAATCAACCGTGGTTGGCGGCGGATTGGTATCAAAAGAAATATGCGAAACAAGAAAAGATACGCCTGGATGTATATGGAGATAAAATTTGCATGCCGAAAGCCAGGCAAAAAGTGCTCAGACGAGATCAACCGGTCTCCTTTTCACAGATGGGACGTCAGCACGATTTACGATTTGAAGTGCATGAAATTGTGCGGATTGAAAATCCGGCTTATGTAGCACCTGACATACAAACAGAAAATGGTATTTTTGTTGCTTCGACAGAAACAATTCAGACAGAACATGACGCCTTTGCTGCTTTAATGGAGGAATGATATGTACTTAAGTAGAGTTGAGATAGACATGACGAATAGGATCGCATTGCGGACTCTGAATCATTTGGGTGCATATCATAATTGGGTAGAACAGGCATTTCCAGATGAGGTTAGAGCGGAAACCAGATCAAGAAAACTCTGGCGTATCGACAGGATAGAAGGAAAAAGATACTTGCTTGTGGTTTCTGAGACAGAACCAAATTGTGAACAGATGGAAGTCTATGCCGTGAAGGGAAGTTTTGCCTGCAAAGACTATGAGCCATTTTTAAAATCAATCAAAAGGGGTGATAGTTTTCTTTTTCGTGTAATCTTGAATCCTGTCCATTCAGTGGTTGAAGAAGGCAGAAGCAGAGGGAAGGTTTATCCACTTTATTCGGAAGAGGAACAACGCAGATTCTTTTTGGATAGATCGGTAAAACATGGTTTTCATGTGGACGCAGATCAGTTTCTTATTAAAGAAAAAGGAGAAGAGATACTCCGGAAAAAAGGAAAAAAGAAAATAGATTTGGTTAAAGCTGTCTATGAAGGCAGGTTAATAGTAGAGGATGCAGACTTGTTTGTTGAGCTTTTGTGCCATGGTATGGGAAGAGAGAAGGCCTACGGTTTTGGAATGATGACGGTTATAAGGGGATAAATATATGCAGAAAAAACATGGCGCAGACAAACCCAAACTGCAGCAACTTCCAAGAATAGACGACCGAGTGAGCTTCATCTATGTAGAGCATGCAAAGATTCATCGAAAGGACAGCGCAATCACGGTAATTGATGCAATGGGCATTGTGCAAATTCCGGTTGCGATGATTGGCGTATTATTGTTAGGAACGGGGACAGATATCAGCCATAGAGCAGTACAGTTACTCGGAGAAGCAGGAACATCGATTTGTTGGGTCGGAGAACAAGGAGTAAGGCAATATGCACATGGACGCGCTTTATCACATTCATCCAGACTTCTGGAAGCCCAGGCGAAGCTTGTTTCTAATCAACGGTCACGTTTGAATGTTGCGAGGAAGATGTATGCGATGCGATTCCCGAATGAGGATATTAGTGGGCTGACCATGCAACAGCTGCGGGGAAGGGAAGGCGCCCGTGTACGAAGGATTTATGCGTCGCTTGCAAAAGAATATGGGATAACCTGGAACGGAAGAGAGTACAAGGTGGATGATTTTGAGAGTGGTACACCTGTCAATCAGGCGCTTTCCGTAGGCAATGTTGCTCTCTATGGTTTGGTTTATAGCGTGATAGCTGCACTGGGACTTAGCCCGGGTTTAGGATTCGTTCATACAGGACATGATCTGTCGTTTGTTTATGATATTGCGGATCTTTATAAAGCAGAGGTTAGCATTCCTATTGCTTTTCAGATTGCAGCTATTGCAAAACAAGATGGGCAAACAGATATCGAGTCCATGACCAGACAAAAGGTACGGGATTTCATTTATCAGACAAAATTGATGGAACGTATTGTAAAAGATATACAGAATCTTTTAGAAGTTGCAGAGGAAGAACGCTTTGAAGCGGATCAGATTTATCTTTGGGATGATAAAGAAAAGCTGGTGAAACATGGTGTGAGCTATAGGGAGGTGGAATAGTGCCTTTTACTGTGATCACATTAACGAATGTTCCCAATTCCCTTCGAGGCGAGTTAACTAAATGGATGCAGGAGATTGCTGTAGGCGTTTATGTTGGTAATTTCAATAGTCGCGTGCGAGAACAATTATGGCAGCGTGTCTGTGATAATGTTCAAAAGGGAGAGGCTACAATTAGTTATGCTGCCAGAAATGAGATCGGATACACCTTCGACAGCTATCAAACAAAACAAGAAATGTTTGAACTTGATGGATTGCCTCTTGTCCGGTACCCTCTTCATCAGAGAAAAACTGAAAACGAAGAAAGATATGGTTTCAGCAAGGCATTTCAGTCGCATATGCGATATAAGATGGAGAATAAAGATAATAAGGTGAAGCAAGATCAAAAAGATTCTATTCCTGCATATATTCTAATAGATCTTGAAACAACAGGTCTTGATGAGGAAAAAAATCAGATTATTGAGATTGGCGCTCTTAAGGTGGAGGGGGATTGTAAGGAAAAATTTCATCGGTTGCTTCATGTGGATGAAAGTGTGCCGAAATTTATAACAGAACTAACGGGCATTACAACACAAATGCTTGCCACTGATGGATATGACAGGAAGAAAAGCATGGAAGATTTTGCATGTTTTATCAAAGATATGCCTTTGGTGGGATATAATGTCAAGTTCGATATCAAGTTTCTGGAAAAAGAGTTTTGTAGGTTAGGTCTGTATTGGAAAAACAAAAGATGTATTGACATTTTATCTCTGGTGAAAAAGGAAAAACTATTCCTCGATAACTATAAGTTTTCGACTGTGTTGGCAAGTTACGGAATTGATATAGCGGTGCAACATCGTGCGTTTGAGGATGTTATGCTTCTGGCTCAGCTTCTTACAAAGTTAAATGGATTTGAAACGGAGATCAGGAGAAAAGGTTGATTTTACGGGATCTTTTTAGTGTGCTCCCCGCGTAGGCGGGGGTGATCCTATCTAAATTACCCGATCACACAGATGAAGCGGGTGCTCCCCGCGTAGGCGGGGGTGATCCTAAAACCGATCGCCGACGCGCTGATCCGGAAATGTGCTCCCCGCGTAGGCGGGGGTGATCCACACAGGCTGAATCTGACCCGGCTGACCCGTCCTGTGCTCCCCGCGTAGGCGGGGGTGATCCTAATCTTCACCGTCCGGGGGCTGGATGATAAACGTGCTCCCCGCGTAGGCGGGGGTGATCCCAGATTATACACGCCTAGACCGGGCGAAAAGGTGTGCTCCCCGCGTAGGCGGGGGTGATCCTACTTTGAATCCCTGACCATACCTTCAAAGTCTGTGCTCCCCGCGTAGGCGGGGGTGATCCTGCTTCATTGGTTACGGTGAAACCGTCAATGTGGTGCTCCCCGCGTAGGCGGGGGTGATCCCATAGCACCTGCAAACATCGTTGCCCTCACATTGTGCTCCCCGCGTAGGCGGGGGTGATCCCGAACGTCTACACGCACACCGTGGAGAAATCACGTGCTCCCCGCGTAGGCGGGGGTGATCCTTGAATAGCGCGAAACCTGACTGACACGCATTTGTGCTCCCCGCGTAGGCGGGGGTGATCCTGTGCTGACCATCACGCTGACTGACGGAACCGAGTGCTCCCCGCGTAGGCGGGGGTGATCCTGTGTCCCCAATGCCCACTTGAAAATTATTATCACGATTCTTTTCAATTTGCTTGCTCCATCCTCCTTTATAATATTTTGTGTAATTTTGTGTATTTCCTATTGATATGTTACACACTTTTGTGTATAATATAATCAGAAAGGAGATAAACATGAAACCAAGAGATAAGGCAATCAAAACACTTTCCGGTGCTGGATATGATTTTGACAGGCACGGCAAAAAGCACGATATTTTTTACAACCCCAAGTTACACTGTTCAATTCCTTTAAAACGACATGACTTCAATGAAAACGATTTGAAGTATATCGAGAGAGAAATAAGGCAAAATGAAAACAGGGCGGGCGGAAATTAATCCGCCCCTCCAAAAAGGAGGCTAACCATGAGAACTATTTATACCGCAACCTTTATTCAAGAGGATAATACCTTTTACGCTCGCATCCCCGATCTTCCTGGATGCATTACTACAGGTGAAGACCTTCCGGACGCAATCGAGCAGATCACTGATGCCGCCAACCTCTGGCTGGTTACTGCTGAGGACCACGGGGATCCAATCCCGGCTCCTACTCCCCAGAGTGAACTTGATCATCCGGATAATGCCATCCTTACCATGATCCAAGTGGATACCATTGCTTATCGTTCTGCTATTGACACCAGAGCTGTCAGAAAGAACGTTTCTCTCCCCGCGTGGATGGCCAATCTTGCCGATCAGCGCGGAATTAACTGTTCCCAAGTGCTCCAGGAAGGACTCTTGCAGAAGCTTGCCTAATCTCTTGATTTTCCGGCGGCCTTGTATGGCCGCCTTTTTTCTTCTCTTTGTCCTGCTGCGCTTTTGCTTCCCTTCTATTGCGGGATTTCCGGTGTAATGTCAATGCCCTTCAGGTTCTCCAGAATTTTGATATGTTTATTCTTGTGAAAATGTACCGTCGTTCCGGCCAAGTGGATACTGCCATTCCGGTTGAAGGATACTGGCTTAATTTCGCTTGACCATCCATATCCAGAAACGCTAATAAATACACTTTTGTCTGGAAAAAAGCCGTAACGAAAAACCAGGCAAAACTTCTGCTCAGGATTGCCGATTTTGTGGCTGAGTGTGAACAGCTTTATGACATAAAGATCGCCTATGGTGAAACGATAAAGATGAAGCATATAAAGAAGCTGCGCAAGAAGCTTTATGCCCTTAAGCAGAGTGAAAATGTAATTTTTGTACATGGTATAGGCAAAAGAAAAACGCCGCTTCAAAAGAGTATTGAGACTCTGGAAAGTTATCTGGCCCGGCTCAAAAAATATAATCAGGAAATCCATATCTGCGGAGAACGCAACAGTTATTCCAAGACAGACCAGGATGCAACTTTTATGAGAATGAAAGAAGATGCCATGGGGAACGGACAGCTGAAACCGGCATATAATCTTCAGCATGGAGTAGATTCTGAATATATCACATGGCTCACAATCGGGCCACAGCCCACAGACACAACAACGCTGATCCCATTTCTGACGGGTGCGGAAAAATATTTGAAATTCAAATATAAAAGCATAACAGCTGATGCCGGATATGAAAGCGAAGAGAATTATATGTTTCTGGAATCAAACGGTCAGCTTTCCTATATAAAGCCGGCGAATTATGAAATTTCGAAAACCCGTAAATATAAAAATGACATAGGGAAGATAGAAAACATGGCATATGATGAGAGCTCTGACAGTTATACCTGCAGAAATGATAAAAAACTCACAGTAGACCATGTCCGGCATTCTAGGGTAAATCCCTTTTGAAGGTGCGTATGATCTGAATTTGTTTTTATTTCTCAGAAATTGGATCCGGGTGGTTTTGTCTGGGTGGTTTATAAGATTTAGTCTTGTTTAAATTTCTGTTTCCATTTATACTGAATGATAATATGAAAAGAAGCAGATTTGACAAAAGGAAAGATATCCCCTCTGTTGAGAGCGAAGTATATTGTGAGGGAGTTTTGCTCTATGATACCAACAACGAAAGAGTGGGATGTCAAAACTTTTTTCTATAATAATGGATGAGAAGAGGGGATGCTAATATGCCGGTATCAATTAAAAAAATCGTGACTGATTTTGCAAATGATATGGAAGATATTTTTAAAAAGGATTTGAGTCGTGTTGTTGTATATGGTTCTTATACGCGGGGGGATTATACTGAGAACTCAGATGTTGATGTAATGGTTCTTGTAAAAACGCAGGAGGATAACATTTGCAATTACAGAGACAAGGTTTCTGATTGTGCTTTTGAGTACCTTATGAAATATGGTGTTGATATATCGCCGGTTATAAAGAATGTAAACCATTTTAATTACTGGGTGAATAACCTGCCCTATTATCGGAATGTGCAGAAAGAGGGAGTGGTAGTACATGCAGAATAAGAATGCGGACCTGTCGATATTCATTTTCCATCGCAATAAAGATTTTTGTTTTATATAACATGGTGGATGAAACAGTAAACGTAGAGAGGAAGTGAAAACTATGCCTACACAGGAAATCGAAGAGTTAAAGAACCATTTTGTGGAGCAGCTGCTTCCGGTGCAGATATATTTGTTTGGTTCTTATGCAAATAATACCTATACGGATGAAAGCGATTTTGATTTTTACATTGTAGTCAGAGATGGCATATCGGATATTGCCGCAGAGACATCGAAAGCATATAAAGCGGTGCGCAGAGTGAAACAACGTCCAGTGGATATCATTGTTGGGACAAGAAGCAGATTTGACAAAAGGAAAGATTTCCCATCTATTGAGAATGAGGTATATCGAAAGGGGGTTTTGCTTTATGACGTCAGCAACGAAAGAGTGGTATGATCTGGCTGTAACAGACCTCGGTGTTGTCAAACATTTGAATTCAACTTATTATCCGAAACCTCTTGAGATTATCTGTTATCATTGTCAGCAGGCTGCGGAAAAGAGTATAAAAGCATTGATCATGTATTATGGTGCACAGGGCGGTATGCCAAAGCTTCATGACCTATCATTTTTGTTGAATCAAATAAAGAATCAAGTTGAAATCGAGGATAAGTTTTACGAGTATGCCGATACTTTAACTCCATATGGTGTTT
>Ga0192240_10412_pt1 | contig 18234 bp, 17 predicted proteins | sample Koala_Koa27_H3_FD_131237 | JGI IMG/M metagenome (GOLD analysis project Ga0192240, IMG submission 131237) | Enriched cells from koala feces incubated with labeled cellulose particles, San Francisco Zoo, California, United States - Koala_Koa2-7_H3 ...
GTAAGAATCAGGTTGTTGGAAAATGAGATGACTGTCGACAGTTATGAAACCCGAACCGGGATCCGGCTTTTGAAATGGAATGCAGAAAAAGGAATGACAGTCAACGGAGAGGGAGTTAAGCTTCGAGGGGGCTGTATACACCACGATCATGGACCGCTTGGTGCGGTGAGTTTGTATAAAGCAGAATTACGCCGTGCAAAAATACTGAAGGAGAATGGATTTAATGCTGTTCGATATTCACATAATCCTGCCGGAAAAGCATTTTTGGATGCCTGTGACGAGGTGGGACTATATGTAATGGTAGAAGCTTTTGACCAGTGGAAAGGAAAACAATGTGATTATGATTATGGAATGTACTTTGAACAGGAGTGGGAAAAAGATATTACTTCCATGATCCAAATGGCGGTCAATCATCCCAGCGTTGTGATGTATTCATACGGAAATGAGATATCAGACGTGGGAGGATCTGAAGGGGCAGCAATCAGTAGAATGCTGAATGAAAAGTGCCATAAGCTGGACGATTCGAGACCTACATTGAATGCGGTAAACCCGGTAGTTGCGGCTATGGGCAGTGTCTGCAAATCAAAGACAACGCCGGAGGACATCGTGGATCCGTATGAAGAAAAAAAGAATCCGCGGCGGCGGGGAGCCTTCTTGCCAATATGATCGTAACACTTGTTCCGTTTATGTCAAAAATGATGGGAAAACCCCAAAAGGTAGAAAGAAAACTAAAACCATGTTTTAATGAAATGGATATCGTAGGATACAATTACGCGGAACAGTGTTATGAGCCTCATCACAAGCGGAATCCGGACAGAGTCATGGTTGCTTCTGAGACATACCCGCCTTTGCTGGCAAAGAACTGGAAGTATATAGAGAAATCACCACACGTCATCGGGGATTTTATGTGGACTGCCTGGGATTATCTGGGTGAAGCGGGAGTAGGAGCTCCTGTTTACGGAGCTTCAAGAGGAGGATTTAACAGACCATTTCCATGTGTCAGCGCAGGCTGCGGAGCGATTGATATGACTGGCCATGCGGAGACAATGGCGAGGTATGCGTCAATCATATGGAATATGTACCAAAAGCCTTATATTGCAGTGCGCCCGGTAAATCATAGCGGAGAAAAATATTTCTTCGGCATGTGGAGAGGAACCGATGCTGTGAACAGTTGGAGTTGGACCGGAATGGAGGGAAAAAGGGCAGAGATCGAGGTATATAGCCTGGGGAAAAAAGTGGAATTGTTTCAGGACGGAACAAGTCTTGGGAAAAAGGAGCTTATTGACTGTCGGGCTTTTTTTGAAACCTGTTATATGCCGGGTGAGTTGAATGCGGTAAGTTACGATGAGAATGGCAGAAAGTTAGATGAATCCATATTGGTCAGTGCGGATGAGACGATAGATCTGACGGTCAGGTTTGAGACGGATACAATAAAGGCAGACAATGAGGATCTTATGTATGCATCTGTCGAAATTACAGATAAGAACGGGATCAAAAAGCTGCTCTGCGACAGGAGGGTTCATGTAGAAGTAGAGGGGGCGGGCGTCCTCGCCGGAATCGGAAGCGGGAACCCATTTACAACAGACTCTTTCACGGGGGAAGATTATAATACTCATTTTGGACGAATGATATTTATTGTGAGAAGCAATGGAAAGATCGGAAAAATAAGAATTAAAGTCTCCGCAGATGGTATGAAAGAGAGGATATTTGAAAAATGTGCCCTAAATTAACGAGGAGGTATCGGCTATGAGAAAAAACGTAATTATGATTATGTCGGATGATCAGGGGGCATGGACATTGGGATGTTCCGGATGCCCTGAGGCGCACACGCCGAACATTGACCGGCTGGCAGAAACAGGTGTGAGATTTGACAATTATTTTTGTGTCTCACCGGTATGCTCTCCGGCGAGGGCATCCATATTTACCGGAAATATTCCTTCTGCTCATGGAATTGCCGACTGGTTGGATAACGGAGATATTGACGCTTCAAAATACGAGGTGACGCGTACACCGGCTTATGCAAGCGAGAAAGAAGCGATCAATTATCTGGATGGACAGTTGACTTATACAGATGTTCTGGCAGAAAACGGTTATACCTGTGCGCTGGCCGGAAAATGGCATCTTGGCAACAGCGTGCAGGCACAGCACGGTTTTTCAGAATGGTATACGGTTCCCCTGGGGCACTCCGCTTATATTGATCCTCCGGTGATTGAAGACGGAGAGGTAATTCAGGGAAAAGGGTTTATCACTGATCTGATTACAGATAAAACGATCTCTTACCTGAAAGAGCTTGGTCCAAAATCGCAGCGGGAGGATGCACCTTTTTATATATCCGTACACTACACTGCTCCGCACAGCCCGTGGGGAAAGCTGACGCAGCCGGCGGAATGGTATGATTATTATAAAGACTGCAAATTTGATTCGGTTCCTGTTTGTGAAATTCATAAAAATGCAGTTTTCAGCTGTGAATCTCCGTACTTTGCATTCGGTGCCGAGGCAACAGAGCAGGATGATCTCAGACGAGAACTGTTGAGCGGATACTTTGGTGCGATTGCGGCAATGGATCGCGGAATTGGAGATATATATAGAGAACTTGAGCGGCAGCAGCTGCTGAAAGATATAATCATCATTTTTACATCAGATAATGGAATGAATACCGGACATCACGGCATCTGGGGAAAAGGAAACGGAACTTACCCGCAGAATATGTATGATACCTCAGTAAAGATACCGTTTATCATGAGTTGCCCGGGAATCCTCGGACAAAATGAGGTGAGAAAGAATCTGTACAGCCATTATGATCTTTTCCCTACATTGGTGGATATGTTGGATTTAAAGCTGACAAAAGAAGAAATAATGACAATTGAAAATCTTCCCGGACAGAGTTACTATTCCCAGCTGAAAAAAGAGGAACGGGACGACGAGGAAAAATTTGTTGTCGTCTACAGCGAATATGGTCCGGTTCGCATGTTGCGAAATAAGGATTGGAAGTATATTCACTGCTATCCGGATGGACCGGATGAATTGTATGATCTTTCCCATGACCCGGATGAGGAAAATAATCTGATAAATGATCCGGCACAGAAGATGCGAATCAACAGAATGAAATTTGAACTGGAACGATGGTTTTTCAATTATGTGGATCCGAATCGTGATGCTACAAAGGATAACAATTTTGGAAAAGGTCAGATATATCTTGCCGGCACAGCGGCGAAAGGAAGAGAGAATTTCAAGAAGGACCCAAGTGTGGGCATCCCGTATCTGGATGCGATTGAACTTATGAAACAGGAAATTGCGAAGTACAACATTCCCACAGAAAAGAAATGAATGGAAGGAGCGTATAAAATCGTGAAAGCAGTCCGGTTAAGAACTGAGTTTCTGAATGATCCCATAGGAATTGACGTCAGGCATCCACGTATCATGTGGAATGTAAAAGGAAGCGGTATGCAGAAAGCATTCCAGGTAAAAGCCATTATGAATGGAAAGGAATGTTATGAAAGCGGGAAAATTGTATCTGATGAAAGGATGTTCCGCCTGCCGGTAGAAATGAAAAGCAGAGACATTGTGGAGTGGAGTGTGTTGCTGTTTGATGATTAGGATCTGGCTGGAGAATGGAGCGATGCTGCACGTTTTGAGATGGGACTTCTGTCAGGAAAGGACTGGAAAGCCGATTGGATCATGGGAAATTACAAACACAGCAGGAGTTCGAAAGTTCGTTATCCTGTGGATTGCTTTGCAAAATCATTCACCGTGGAGGGAACGGTCCGGAACGCACGGCTGTATGTTACGGCAAATGGTGTGTATGAAGCGCTGATCAACGGTGTGAGAGTTGGAACACAGGTTTTGACACCCGGATCTACAAATTATGATAAACGCACAGATTATCAGACATACAATGTGACAGAAATGCTGGCGGAAGAGAATGTGTTGGAGTTATCTTTGGCAGATGGCTGGTATGCAGGTTCCGCAGGCTTTTTTGGACAGTGTAAGGTTTTCGGATATGAGCCTAAAATTATTGCGCAGTTGGAATATACCGATGATAAGGGAGAAATACATATAATCGGAACGGATGAGGATACATGTTGGAGCAACGATGGCCCGTATACATTTGCTGATTTGAAAGCAGGAGAAAAATATGATGCACGCAGACATCCTTCTTACAGCGGACGAGCGGCAGTGACAACGTATGGGGGAGAAATGTCCTGTTCCAACAGTGTTCCGGTAACCGAGCATGAACGTTTTACACCTGTAGTGAAAGTAGCGCCAAATGGCCTGACGATTTTAGATTTTGGTCAGAATATGGCAGGATACGTAGAATTTTCAATACATGGCTCATCCGGGCATAAAGCAACAATTGTATTAGGCGAGACTCTGGATGAGAACGGAAATTTCACGATTTCAAATCTCACGAACAAGGGAAAAGAGTATACCGAAGTGGATTTTCAGAAAGTGGAATACATCTGCAATGGGAAAAGAGAGGTATATAAATCCAGATTCTTTTTTGGCGGATTTCAGTACGCGCTGCTTCTGAACTGGCCCGAGGAAGTGAAGGCGGAAAATTTTGCGGGTATCGCTGTTTATTCTGATCTGGAAGTGACCGGCGATTTCCACTGTAACAATGCCGGAATCAATCAAATCGTCAAAAACACTCTCTGGAGTATGAAAGGAAATTACCTTGATGTACCGACGGATTGCCCGACCAGGGAGAGAGCCGGATGGACCGGTGATGCACAATTGTTTTTCGATACCGGCGCTGTATTGATGGATGAGACTGCTTTCATGCAGAAATGGATGCGCGATATTCGCGACGAACAGCGTAAAGACGGACTTGTTTATAATATCAATCCGAGACAGAGTAATTTTCGTGTTCCGTTTCTTACTCTCGAAGGCTCCTGCGGATGGGGAGATGCCGATATTCTGATTCCTTATCGCTATTGGAAAATATACGGCGATGATGAACTGATGAAGACGCAATATGCATCGATGAAAAAATGTCTGGAATATTATATGCGCCGTCTGGGAACCTATAGTGTTTTTTCATTCCGTAAATTTCCCGGAAAAGATCCGCACCGCAAATACATTGTTGGCAGCGGAAGGCATTTCGGAGAGTGGTCGGAACCAGTAGAATTTAAAGCAATAGAATTCATCTATCCGCGTCCGGAAGAGGCAACGGCATATCTGGCGTATTCCATGAACTGCATGAAAGAGATGGCAGAACATTTAGGGAAAACAGAGGATGCGGATTATTACGGAGAATATATTCCGAAACTGAAAGCGGCATACCAGCATTTCTTTGCGCCGGATAAGATAATCCACACGGATCGCATGGCAAAATTAGTGCGGCCAATCGCTCTGGACATGGTAGATGAGGAGACAAAGAGAAACCTTGCTGAGCAGTTAGTGCAGATGGTTCGGAAAAATCATCATAAGATTGGAACAGGTTTTCTCTCGACGCCATTTGTTTTGGAGGTTCTTACAGAGTACGGTTACGTGGAAGATGCGTATAAAATGCTGGTTCAGCCGGAATTGCCTGGCTGGATGTATCAAATTGAACATGGAGCAACCACGGTTTGGGAAAACTGGACTCCGAATGCCTCCCTGAATCATTATTCAAAAGGGGCGTGCTGTGAATGGCTGTTTAAGTATATCGGCGGTCTTCGCATGGACGGAACAAAAAATATATTTACTCTGCGCCCGTTTGTGTGCAGAGAATTAGATAATGTTGAATTTCGATACAACAGTATTTACGGAGAAATATATATTAAGATTGAAATTGATGATGAGGAATATCATTATATCTGTGAAGTGCCGGACGGATGCCAGGCACATGTAGATTTGCCGGGGAATGCAGCAGAGATTGTCGGATCCGGAAGACATGAGTATGTGCTGCAGTTAGCATAAATATCAGGTGGATTGAAAAATATTTTATGGTTATACACAGCATTGGTCATTCGGAGTAGCGGAAGATGAGGGAGCTGGGGGATAAATTTTGATAGTTTCATAATATTCACGAAAAAGGGAATCTTCAAACATTCCGAGATACCAGAATCGCCGTTATACTAAAGAGAAAAACAAGGAGGAATTTGCATGAGGGCGAAAGAAGTAACAGAAAATGGAACAGTAGCAAAAACATATGATGTGAATGATGAAAGGTTTTCAAAGCTGAAAGCCCTGGGGTTTGCATGTACCAGAGCTTCCAGTATTGTCAGCAGTCTGATGATTGCTGAAATCACTTATTTTGCGACAACGAGTCTGGCCTTGACAGCGGCGGCTGTCTCAGCCGGAATGGCTGTAAAAACAGCTTGCGATGCGCTTACAGATCTGTTCATGGGATCTCTGATTGATAAGACAAAATCAAAATATGGAAAAGCGAGGCCTTATACATTAGCAGGAATTTTTGTATGGCTTTGTATTATTGCAATTTTCTTTATCCCGACCGGTCTGTTTGACGGGATGAGTGATGGCAGAAGAAATTTCTGGATGGTTGCTTACATCATTGTGTTTGCTATCCTTGCCAGCGCTGTCTTTGAGACAATGCGCGGATGCTGTCTGGACACTTTATTGAAACGATGCGTGGTAAAGGATGATAACCGGGTAAAGACGTTGTCAGTTATGGGTGTCGTCTTGTCGGTATGCAGTCTGGCCTTGCAGGCACTTATGCCGATGGTGATTGCTGCATTTAACTATACACAGAAGGGCTTTCAAATTCTCGCAATTGTGTTTGGAATAATGGGGATTGTAATGTCTGTCGTTGCATTTATGTTATGTAAAGAATATTCTCAGGAGGAACTGAATCAGTTTGCGGGCCTGGACGGCAATGAGGAAAAGAATGAGGTTAGCATACGGGAGTTCCTGAAAAATATAGGAAAAAATAAATATGTCATTCCGTTGACGCTCATTAATTTTGTAATCATGTTTTTTGTGAATGGATCCTATCTTACAGGGCAATATTATTTCCAGTATGTATTCGGAGATCTGAGCGCATATACAATTGTCATGATCAGTTCGGTTGTAGCTTTTCCTCTGATGTTTGTATTTCCGGCTTTGAAGAGAAAGTTCAGTACGAAGCAGATTTTTCTTTGCACGCTTGTTATTTCCGGGGTGGGAATCATCATTCGTGTGATTGCTCCAAACATCCTTGCTGTACAGTGCGTTGGTTATATTCTGTTCTCACTGGCGAATCTGGCACTCGTATTCCTTGGATCGCAAATGACGATTAATTGTATGGAATATGGTTTTTATAAAACGGGATTAAACGTTGAGGCGATGTATTCTTCTTTTGTGAGCTTTGCGCAGAAAGTGTCTGGAAGTGTCAGCAGTTTAATTATAGGATTCTTATTGTCAAACATGGGATTTGATGCTCTTACATCTGCGGTCGCGAAGAACGGATTTGAATCCTGGGGCGATATTGCAGCGCTTGGAACACAGGGATATGAACAGTATGTTGAAGGGGGAGCGGCAACGGTTAGTCAGGCGATGCTGGGAATCAACATCTCTTATAATCTGGTTCCGTTAATCAGTATTATCATCGTTATTCTTCTCCTGATTCGATTTAATCTGGAGAAAGATCTGGATGTGCTGCGAAAAGAACACGGTATTAAAATATCGAAATAATATTCCAGCGGCAAAATGTTGAGTGGGAGTAATAGAAAGTATTTCAGGAAGAGGGGTATTATGGAAGTATATAAGGATTTTGAGAAATCCCCCGCGGAGAGGGCGAAAGATCTTCTTTAGGGCACTTGATGAAGGGGAAGCACCAGATGAAATTTATGATAAATTTGGTTTATCTCGAACTGGTGAAATGGATGCTTTCGATGTCGTAAAGATGAAGAAACTGGAGGAAAATTCTGACACTCCAATTTTGATTGAAAGTGTAAAATGGGAGAAATCCGCAAAAAATGTATATCACGTGCTGGAAAGAATCGTAGATCAAAAAACTGAAAAAATGCTCAGACAGGCGTTGTCAAGTCAGGCATTAAAGAATGACACGATAACAGTGGATCAGATATACGATATTGTGAGAGATGTTGTTCCGGATCAAATGCTGGAAATTATTAATTATCTCTTTGCGGTTAATCGGCATACCACATGATAAAAAATCTTTCTAATGCAGAATAACCTGTCCGATTTCCATAATCCTTTCATAGCACTGCTCGAAAAACATGCGGTAACCTTTGCAGAAATAGTTTCTATATGTATCGGAGTCCATAATCCTGTCGCGGCTGCGCTGGCAGCCGCCGCGGCAGAGAAGATAGTAAGGACATTCACGGCAGCACGGATCCAATGCATAAGATCGCTCCAGAAAACCGATCTGTTTTCGCTTTTCATCAATGACATCAAGACGGTCTTCGTTAAAATTCCCCAGGCGGTATGCATCCAGCATATAAAAGTCACAGGGATAGACGCTTCCATCCGCTTCAACGACATTCTGTATCCCGCAGGTTCCTCTCTGATCGCAGGATTCCGGTACTTTCCCTATAGCGAGGCCAACATAATTTTCAAACTGGCGGATGAATGGCTGTTTTCCCTCCAGAAGGTCTGCGTACCAGAGCTCGAACAGGTCGATCAGAAACTGTCCATATACTTCCGGCTGCAGGGCAAAGGGAGTCTGTCCGTGCGGTTCATCCAGCGGGTCGAGACAGGCGATGTATTGCTGATAATTCCAACCGCGTGAGCGGTAATAAGCGTAGACAGAGGGGATGTTGGCTGCAATCTGTGGTGTGACAACAGTCAGGATATTGTATTCCACGCCGAAGCGGTCCATCCGTTCGGCGGCTTTTAAAATCCGGTCAAACGTGGGTCTTCCATCGGAGGTGTGACGCAGAGAGTCATGGATTTCCTGTGTCCCGTCCACCGACAATCCCACCAGAAAATGATTGTCGCGCAGAAAACGGCACCAATCCTCATCAATCAGGTATCCGTTTGTCTGCAGGGCGTTGTGGACGGTGATATGATTCTTGTTGTATTGCTTTTGCAGAGCGGCAGCTTTCTTAAAAAAATCAATGCCCCGAAGTGTGGGCTCGCCGCCCTGATAGGCGTAGCTGATCATGCCTTCTGCGCGGAGCATGGTTTTTCGTATGATATTTTTCAGCGTCATTTCGCTCATAAAACCATAGGATTGCTGTTCGCGTTTTTTGGATTCATCGCAGTAAAAGCAGTAGTCGCAGGACATGTTGCACAGGGAGGACGCGGGCTTCATCAGGACACTAATCGGCGGCATGGGAGATCTCCTTTTCTATATATTCCCTGAAGTATTTCATACTTTTTGTCTGAAATTTACTTTTGTGGTGCACGAGATAATATTCCCGCACAAAGTTGACATTCTTAATGTGGACTTTTCGCAGGCTGCCGTCCGCCAGCTTTTCCTGCAGAAGAGATTCCGGTAGAATCAGCAGGCCCATTCCGGCCAGACAGGCAGAGGTGAGACTCTGTCCGCTGATGCTTTCCAGAACGATATTCAGATATCCGCCGGCCTCTTTTTTCATTGCTTCGACCAGACTGCGGGAACCGCTTCCCTCCTCCCGCACCAGAAGCGGTACGGAAGAAACTTCTTCGGCGCTGATTGTGTCAGAGATGGGAAAATCGTGTGCACAGGCCGCAACAATGTGGTCCCGGCAGAGCAGGTCGCAGAAGAAGTATTCTGATTTTTCCGGATAGTCGATGATGCCATAGTCCAGATTATTGTTAAGGAGCGCTTTCTCAATCTGGTGAGAATTATTCACTTGTGTATAGACGGGAATCTGCGGGTGCTGCTTTGTAAAGCCCCGGATAAGCTCCGGCAGGCCGACGGTACCGAAAGAAACGTTTGCACCGATCCGGATCTGCGTCATCGTGTTAATCTCGCGCAGCACGTTTTTCGCCTCGTCATACTGGGCGAGGATGGAGTCCGAATAATGAAGCAGCTGTTCACCGGCTTCCGTGATGTAGAGCCGACGGTTCATCCGTTCAAAGAGGCGGACACCGTAGAAACTTTCCATCTCGCGGATAGCGCTGCTGACGGCAGGCTGCGCAAGATTTAAAGCATCGGCGGCTTTTGTGATGCTGCCTTGTTTGCATACTTCGGAAAAAATGGAAAAATGTCTCAGTGTCATGTGTATATGCTCCAATATTATATAACAAAATCATTATATATTTTATAATAACATAAAAATTGTTTTATTACAACTGCTATCGTACAATAAAACAAGAAAGGGTTTTTGGCGAGCGTTTTCGTAACGTTTTGCTAACGGATGGGGATTGTTTTATGAACGTAATTGTATTTCTGATCTGTTTCCTGGCTTCATGTATTGGTTCCATCTGCGGCATCGGCGGAGGTGTGATCATCAAGCCTGTACTGGATGCGGTTAGTGTGATGGACGTGTCAGCAATTAGTTTTCTTTCGGGATGCACAGTCTTGGCTATGACAACCTATTCACTGATCAAAAAGAAGGTGAGCGGGCAGTCCCATATCAATCAGAAGGTTAGTCTGCCGCTGGCGTTGGGAGCCGCGGCCGGAGGAATTCTCGGGAAGCAGATTTTTTCTGTGATGACAGCTGCAGCAAATGATCTGAACCGGGTGGGGAGAGTGCAGTCCATCTGTCTGCTTCTTGTGACAGCGGGAACTCTTATTTATAATCTGTTCCAGTTTCGTGTTCATACCAAAAATGTGGATTCCGCTGCGGCCTGCGTGGTGATTGGACTTTTGCTTGGCGTGATGTCCTCTTTTCTCGGTATCGGAGGCGGACCGGTAAACCTGGTAGTGCTGTTCTTTTTCTTTTCCATGGATATTGGATCCGCTGCGGAAAACTCCATTTACATTATCTTTTTTTCACAGGCTGCAAGCCTTTTGTATTCGATGGCGACCGGAAGTGTTCCGGAGTTCCCGTGGGGAATGCTGGTACTGATGGTGGCAGGCGGCATTGTCGGCGGAATTGCCGGTGCTGCGACGATGAAGACAATTTCGCTGAAGAGGATAAATAATTTGTTTGTCGGGTTGATGGGTGTAATAATCGTTATTTGCATCTATAATGTGTGTAATTATTCCGTGGCATGAAATAACAAGATCGGAGAAGCGGGTATTGATGAAAAATGATGCATGTTTGAATTCAGTAACTACTAAGTTGACGAATGAACCTGCAGACGATAGCTGCTCGGCGACATACCGGTTTTTTGTTTGAAAAGACGACTGAGGTGAGAACCATCGGAGAACCCAACCAGTTCCGCTATGGTCTCGAGAGATAAAGAAGTATACGAAAGATAATCCTTGCAGACATTGATCTTAATTTCACATAGTATGTCTGAGAATGAATGATGTCCGACTTCTTTGATGATGCGGCAGATATATTGTTTGCTGAAATGGACATGTTCAGCGGTGGAAGTCAGTGTCGCTTCCCGGTAGTTCTGCTGCAGGTACTGATTAATCTGCCGGTAAATTTTCTCCGATTTTGAAATTGAAATTGTGGATTCTGTCTCACCTGCCTGATGCCGCTGCATATATGTAATAAACAGGGAAAAGATCAGGTTCTTGCAGGAACGACGGTATATATTCGAGGATAGATATTCATCCATAAGATTGTAAAGAGATACACCTCGTAGTGTTTTCGTTCAAAGCGTTTTTCATATCGCAGGAATGTTTCATATTATTCAATAGTAATTCGTTTTATGAATTTGGTCAAGCATAATGATATGATGGTTTAGGTGGCATGTCGCATTTGATCATTGCTCTACGCTGAAAAGGCGTATATTATAGCAGATCAAAGAATGATTGAATGAGCATTTCAAATTGGCTGCGATATATGTCGATATATTTAACGACAAATATATTGATTTATATTGACATACATGTATAACTGTGATATAAAGGAAGAAAAAAGGTGGAGATGGTCTGAATGTATAATGTGATCAGTGCAATAAACAATACAATACCTATTACTATGTTCAACCGGGGCGCTGCTGGAAAAATTTTCGAAGAAGTAAAGAAAACCGGTGCTAAGGTCGTAATGAAAAATAATACTGCAGAATGCGTCCTGATATCACCGGAAGATTATGTACAGCTGATTGACGAGCTGAATGATGCAAAACTTCTTACTCTGGCGTCTGAAAGGCTTGCACATTTTAATATTGACGAATGTATTTCTGAAGAAGAAGTGGATAAGAAATTCGGGTTCACGCCGGAAATGCTGGATAATGATGAGGTGGAATTCGAATGAATGAATGGCACATTGTTTATATGCCGGAAGCACTTAAGGACCTGGAAGAATTGGATGGAAGCCAACGGATCCAGGTACGGAAGGCGATTAAGAAAGTCCGGAAGAATCCGCTCCCGGTTACAGAGGGCGGATATGGCAAACCTCTCGGAAATAAAAATGGGAATGACCTTTCCGGACTGTTAAAAATCAAGCTGCTGAAGCTGGGGATCCGTGTGGTTTACCGGTTAGTAAAAGTTGATGGTAAAATGGTTATAGTAGTTATTGGAGCCAGATCAGATAATGAGGTATACGATATTGCCTCGAAAAGGCATAATCAATGATTTGCAGTAGGGTTGCGACTTTTACGCCCCTTATTTTTCATGAAATCAAAGCAGGGATATATATCAGATAAGAGGTCCGTACCGTTTCATGGTAAGATGCAGGAATTTAATTACGAATACGGCCATGATTTGTAATTTGCACACTATAATAATTGTGTGTAACTTCCATCTGCCAGGATTTGCAGATTAAGGTCAGCTCGCATGGAATGTTCCAGGCATAGCCTGACATTTGGCATATCACTGTAATCGACAAAGGATTCTGCATCTGAGCATGATTTTCCGCTGTCAACATGCCGTTTGATCAGTCTGTCCCGAAGCATGGTCGGATCTGCTGTAATCCGGATGGAGTAATCAGCATACTTGTGCAGTGTCCGCCAGCCATCCTGATCCAAAAGCAGATAATTTCCTTCCAACAGAATGATATCCCCGGTCACCTGAATGGCATTTTCCACCGGATTGTGCAGCGGACGGCTGTACTGTGGCCAACCGCAGTCTATGCCGGAAGAAATTTTCTTTATGGCAGATTCCAATTTCTTCAGATCAAACGTGATTGGTGCTCCCTTGATTTTTACCATCGGAATTGTGTTCCCATGCCGAATTGTTGTATGAGTGAGCAGGTAATCCTGCCGATGATGGAATCCGTCCATTCCAACGGTTGTGAGTGGATGGATTCCGGGTGTTTTTTGTGACAGCGAGGAAAGGAATTCCGAAAGCGTGCTCTTCCCGGCGCCGGGAGGTGCTGCGAGCATCACAAGGATACGGCTGCCTTTCCTTCTCTGCAGTTCTGTGAGATGTTGGAGCAGCGGAAAGAAGATTTTTTCTATGTTTTTCTGTGTGTAGTCGGCCTGGATCGGCAGGCCGTTAATTTCTGTAAAATATTCCATTAATTTGCCTTATGCTGATTTACAAAAAAGTTAAATATGATTATGTTTATTGTGATTATTATGATTTGGGCTTGCATAAATGTCAAGTGTGAATGAGCGAGTACATGGAATAGAGCCAATAGTTGGTGATGGCACTTGTGTTTACTAACAAATCAACCAGAGGTTTCAAAGGCTAAAAAATGCCTCCATTGAATACAACTATTGATTGTGATAAAATCCAATCATCGGTTGTAATCGATGGAGGCTTTTTATATGTATATGGGTATCATAAGGAAATTTTAAAGTTACGTTGAAAACAGTCCGGCCCGACTGCGTAGAGTGAGAATTTCTGTGCTCTATTTTAAGACCATTCTTCCTCTATGAAAATGTCGGCGAGGATAAATGGAGTTTCCGAAAGATCAGGAAATATGGAATAAAGAAGATGGAAAGGAATGCTTATGATTATCAGTGAAAGAATCGCAGAATTAAGAAAAGAACGTGGTATGACGCAGGAACAGCTGGGGCTTCTTGCGTGAACGCGGAGAGGATTATCTCTGCGGTGAAAATGGCGTTGTTCTCTCCGGGGGAGAGCGCCAGCGCATCTCCATCGCGCGGGCAATGCTTCGCGGGACACCGGTGCTTTTGGTGGATGAAGCAACTGCAGCTCTTGACGCGGAGACAGCCTATAGCGTCACCAAAGCAATCCTCGATATCTCAGGGATTACCAGTGTCACAGTCACACACCGGCTCGAAGAAAGCCTGTTGCGCAAATATGACAGAATCTTTGTAATGAAAGACGGTCTCCTGTTAGAGCAGGGAGTTTTTGAGGACTTGATGAAGAAGAAAGGGCTGCTGTATTCGCTTTATATGATGGCGAACGTGTAAGTGGCTGAAAAGACATTTGCACTGTAAATGGCCGGCTCCCGGAGTTCCTGTTTCCTGACTGGCACAAATTGGCACATACGGTTACAAAAATGTGAGATACAGCAACTATTATGGCTGCAAAAATGTGAACAAATAAATAGTGCATGGTTGCGAAAATGTGATTTTTGCGATATGATGTTGCCTGTGAACAGGAAATTGAGTTGGGAGGCACGATATGTATCGGAAAGCAATGGAAAAGCTGGCGGCATGGAAAGAGAGCAGATTTCGCAAACCGCTGATTCTCACCGGTGCGAGGCAGGTAGGTAAGACCTGGCTGATGAGAGAATTCGGAAGACTTTATTTTGAGGATGTATGTTATATCAATTTTGAGAATCCCGGACGTGTTGCTGATATTTTTGAGGGGACGATTATTCCGTCGAGAATTCTGGAATTGCTGGGAGCATACCATGGTCATAAGATTAATCCCGGGAAAACGCTCATTATTTTTGATGAGGTACAGGAAGTTCCGCGGGCACTTACTGCGCTAAAGTATTTCCAGGAAGAAGCGCCGGAGTATGCGATCTGCTGTGCAGGGTCTCTTTTGGGTGTTACGCTTCATGCCGGGACATCATTTCCTGTCGGCAAGGTTGATTTTATTTCGGTAGAGCCGATGTCATTTGAGGAATTTCTGCTTGCGAACGGGGAGGAGGAATTGCTTTCCTGGACAAGGGCGCATTATCGTGAAGAGATGCCGGCTATTTTTTCGGAAAAATATGTCGATTACCTGAAAAAATATTTTATCATCGGCGGGATGCCGACTGCTGTGGGCGCATGGTTGGAGACGAAAGATTTTTCCGTAGTATCAGAGGAACAGCGGAAACTTTTATTTTCCTATGAGAATGATTTTTCGAAGCACGCGCCGGAGAATGTGGTGCCGAAAATTCATCATATCTGGAATTCCATTCCGTCTCAGCTTGCGAAGGAAAACAAAAAGTTCGTGTACGGACTTGCCAGAGAAGGTGCGCGGGCAAGGGAGTATGAGGATGCCCTGTTATGGTTGAAAGACAGCGGGTTAATCCGGAAAACAGGCAGAGTATCCGGCGGCAGGATCCCATTGAAAGCATACGAAGATCTGAAAGCGTTTAAGATTTATTATCTGGACATTGGTCTGCTTCGGGTTTCGTGTGAAATTGAACCGGACATTATCCTGGATGAGCATGCGGTGTTCAAAGAATTTAAGGGATCGCTTACAGAGCAGTTTGTATTTCAGGAGTTGCAGACGGCGCAGATTGCACCGGGCATTTATTACTGGAGTGAGAACGCAAGATCAGAGGTGGATTTTATTTTTCAGTATCATAACAATATTATTCCTGTGGAGGCAAAAGCGGGACTTTCTGTCCATGCGCAGAGTCTGCGGGCGTTCTGTAAAAAATATGAGCCAAAGTTTGCGATACGGACCTCTCTTCGCAATTACCGCGCGGATGGCGGGTTGATCAATTTGCCGTTGTACCTGCTCTGGAATTGCAAGGCAGTGCTGGATGGGGAGGCTCTGCATCAGGGTATCCGATAGGTTACAGGAATGTGAGAAATAGTTACTATTATGGCCGCAAAAATGTGAGAAAAGTTGTCCATGCGCAAAAAAACGAGGAGGAGAGAAATGTCAGAGATGGAATACGCAAAAATTCCTTATGTGGAGAAACCTGTTTCAAGGATTCTGTTTGGCACGGCTGCACCGCCGTATTTTCTTGGACAGGAAGGGGACGCGCTGCTGGATGCAGTGTTATCTATGGGGGTCAACGTCTTTGATCTGGCGCGCAATTATATGGGTGCGGAGATTTCCATCGGGAACTGGATGGAAAAACGCGGCAACCGGGATGACCTGGTTCTTTTGTCAAAGTGCGCGCACCCATCTTTTTTCGGAGGGAAGCGGGTGACGGAGGAAGATATCCGGAAAGATTTTCGGAAGAGTTCGGAGTATCTCCACACTGGCTATATTGATATCTATCTGCTGCACCGAGACGATCCGGATGTAGATCCCGGTGTGCCGGTGGAGATTTTTAATGCGATGCATGCGGAGGGAAAAATCGGCGCTTTTGGCGGCTCCAACTGGAAACATCAGCGGGTGGAGCAGGCCAATGAATATGCTTATAAGCACAATCTGATTCCGTTTACGGTGTCCAGCCCGAATTTCGGTTTGGCGGAACAGGTGGCGGATCCCTGGGGCGGCGGCTGTGAGACGATTTCGGGTCCGTCCAACCGGGAGGCCAGGGAGTGGTATCAGAAGAATAGCATTCCGGTTATCGCTTATTCGAGCCTGGGCCGGGGCTTATTTTCCGGACGGGTAAAGGGAGATGAGCCGGAGAAAGCTGCGGAGGTGCTGGATGAGGTAGCTATGAAAGGCTATGCTTGCGAGGCGAATTTCGAGCGGCTTCGCCGCTGCGAACAGATGGCAAAAAAGAAAGACTGTAGGGTGCCGCAAATTGCCATGGCTTGGATCTATCAACAGCCGGTGCAGACCTTTGCCGTTGTGAGTACTTCGAAACCGGAGCGGATGCAGGAGAATGTGGACGCCCTGAGCGTGGAACTGACGCCGGAGGAACTGGCCTGGCTGGATCTGCAGAATTGAAAGAATTGACAGGAACGGGTTGCACTGCTGGGCGATCGGGAGAAAGGGTCAGATATTTTATGCAGGGTACTTTGATTCGATGTGCCGATGTGCAGTTGCAATATGCCTGGAATGGAGGAGAATTGGATGAAGCTGAGTGTAATGACATTGAGCATGCTTTTTATGGCAGAGTTCAAGTATAGTGTGGATCACGATGAAGAGGACTATGAGGAATTTTATGACGAGATGATGCAGATGATTTCTGACTGCGGGTACCACGCGGTGGATGTCTGTTTTGAAACCAATGTTTTGTCGGCGGATAAAATCAGGGCAATTCTGGACAGGTATGGCCTGAGCGTCAGCAGTTATATCTATATGGGACAGTTTGCGGCGGAGAAAAACAGTCCGGAGGAGATCGAAAAGGCAAAAAAAGCAGCGGATCTGGCTGTTGCCCTGGGAACGAAAGTGTTGATGCTGGTGCCGCAGGCCTATGAGGGCATTGAGGCCTGCCCGGCGGCAGAGATTCAGGAGCGGCTGATCAGCAATTTTACGCCGGTGTGCTCCTACGCCAGGGAAAGAGGGCTGCACGTGGTGATAGAGGACACGCCTGATCTGCGGCTGCATCTGTGCAGTGCGCAGGATGTGGAAAGGGTTCTTTGCGCAGTACCCGGGCTGGAGCTGGTTTATGACAGCGGAAATATGATCCTGGTCGGAGAAGACCCGGCAGAGTATTATCATATTTTTGAGAATTGCACTGCACATATCCATCTGAAAGATATGAGAAAAGTTCCGGAAAACGAACCGGCGCCGCAGTTTAGTGATATTTCACTGGTTGGTGACAGGTATGTAACCGCGCCGACGGGGACGGGAGAGATTGATCTTAAACGTGTTGTGCGGGCTGTACAGGACTCCGGATATGATGGTTATATGACGGTGGAGTTTCAGGTGGACGGCGATGGAGATTACCGGAAATCACTGATAAGGTGCCGGGATTATGTTGAGAGCATGGGCGATTAAGAAGAAGCGTGTATGTTCTGGCAACATCTGAAAAACCCGAGAAAAATAAAGTTGGATTTTATTTTGCTCGGGAAAACTTTAAAATGGTGAAGCATTGGCATTTTTTGGGTTGAGATTATGTTTCTTTTCTACATTTTCCTGGTTGACTTAATGATAGCGCGATAATATAATAACAGAATCAGATATAAGCATAACAAAAAGCTTTTTATCTCTGCAACAGATTTTTTTACAGTGGTGTGAAGAAAGTCAGAAATTAAAAGAGAGGCGCATGCTATTATGAAACGTTTTGCAATGGAAAAGCTGGAAGAGTGGAAAGCGTATTTTCGGGCTCAATTTCCACATCACTCTCAATGGCCAGCCCCTGCAAAAGCCGGTCT
>Ga0192240_10413_pt1 | contig 18211 bp, 21 predicted proteins | sample Koala_Koa27_H3_FD_131237 | JGI IMG/M metagenome (GOLD analysis project Ga0192240, IMG submission 131237) | Enriched cells from koala feces incubated with labeled cellulose particles, San Francisco Zoo, California, United States - Koala_Koa2-7_H3 ...
ATTATTGTCCATTTTGGACCTCCTGTGCTTTTTATTTGTGGTTTGCAGACCTACATTTATTATAGCACAGGAGTTTCTTTTATCTTAAGAGCCTCCCTCCACCTGCAGAGCAGGTGGTTTATTTTTACTGTAACACAACAGAACAGCAGCCCCATTGGAGGACTTTTACCTGCAATGGGGCTGCTGTTATATGATAGTATTGCCCATATCCCTTGACTATAACTGGGCCATCATTTTTAATATAGCTGAACCTGTCATGATTAATGCAAAGATATAGCTGATTACCATACACACCTGAAGGACACGGGGTGTCTTCAATCCCTGGTTCACATCCTTGCGGAGAATCAGGCGGCATACAAAAAAGCCCCCGAACGGTGTTGCAACAGCGGTTGCTATATTGGCAAGGAATATCAGCTGTGTGGGAGACCCCCCATAGCTGTAACAGATAACGGCAGTAAACGCAATGCAGAGAAGGCATCCCCACCGAATGAATCTGGATTCCAGTTCTACCGGCTTATCAATACCAGCCGCAAGCAGGACCATGCCGCGCTGTGTATTGCCTAGTAAGGATGAAAAACCGGCTGCAAGCAATGCAACTCCCATGACAACCGGCGCCGCCTTGCCCAAAAAAGGAACAAGCAGCTCGCCTAACTGGGCTGGCGCCGTAATCTTTGTTCCCGACGGATGAAGGACAATGGCTCCCACCAGAAGGATTGCCCCGGAGATCAGGATGACCGCCACGACATGTGCGATTGCATCAGCCAGCATGATTCCATTAAATAAATCTTCTTTTTTCCATTTCTTCTCCACCCCAAGATAGGTGCCGTAGATGCCTGCCGTGATTGCCGCATTGGTACTCACATAGGCAAGTGACGTTGTAAGGCTTCCGTCCGCAACCTTCCAATGGAGAAGCCCTGAACCCATCTCTCCCCAATCCGGCCCGCCTGTGGCTGCCAGCGTTGCATAGAAACATACAATCATACCCAGGATACACAGTGTAATCAGCTTTTCCACCTTGGAATATACGCCTTTGGTAAAATAACAGGCCAGTATGATGGCAATCATGATTAGGGAACCTAATTTCCAGTTCATTCCCATAATCAGGTTCATACCTGCCCCAGAACCTGTAATATTGCCCATGGTAAAAAACAGACAGGATAAAAAAGTGGCGCAGCCAACTACCATTGACGCGGTTTTTCCATAATAATGGCGGATTGCATGAATGATAGGCATGCCTGTCAACATAGAGATGCGGTACGAAGTAAGCATGAATGATATTCCCATGAACGCAATCGGGATGACCAGCCATATCATGGAATACCCATAGTTGGACCCCATCATTGCAGATGTGGTAATATTTCCCGGGCCTATCACAACTCCTGCAAGTATGATTCCCGGGCCAATACGTTTCAGCAATTCTATAAATGGTACTTTTTTTACAGCTGTCTGGTCAAAATTTCCCCCCATATATCCACCTCCCATAAGAAAAAGGCGGCTTCAGACCCAAACCTCAGCCGCCACATATGTATGATCATCTGTACTGGCTCATATCCACTTTTTCCATCTTACTGTTTTTAAGCCCCTGGGAAATCCAGTCCTTTTCTTCCTGATTCAAAGGCAGTACAGGCTTACGCATTAAACCATTGGTAAATACGCCCCGCTGTACAAGAGCCTCTTTGAGACGTGCATGCGCTTCCCCGGATGGCTGTCCGCCTCCATAAATGGCCTGGGAGATGTGATAAATCCGGTCGGACCAGTCCTGTGCCTCCTTTAATGTATGCTTGTCCGGATTTGCAAACACTTCACGTGCCGGGCAGATGATTTCCGGTACACAGCCGGCGAATCCAATGAGGGCGCCGTCCATTCCCGGGAACCAGCTGACACACAGTGTCTCATCATGGCATGTGATAAGGGAAATATCCGGACACTCCTGACGCAGGAGGCGGACATCATGCTCATAAATGGATGTGACACGGGTACCCATTTTGATGCATTTCACATGCTCGATTTCCTTGCACATCTTAATCAATGTCCCGACCGGATAGAATGCCTTGCTGGTTGCCGGATACAGATGGATGATGATATCAATGTCCGCCCCTTCTGCAACATCCTTTACATACTCATAGGGCGCATCCTTATGCATGCCGAAGCGGAGCCACATGTGAGGCGGCATTAACAGGATACCGTCTGCCCCTGCTTCTTTTGCTTCTTTTGCCATCTCAATTGATTCAATGGTATTCTCACAGTTTATACCGGAAATGATGGTCATGATGTCACCGCATTCCTCGCTGCAGATTTCCACGACACGTCTGCGCTCTGCCCGTGAAAGCCCTGTAATCTCGCCGGTATGCCCATTACATACAAGTCCCTGGATTCCCTTATCATAAAATGACTTTATCCAGCGCAGGTACGCACGGAACTCCGGTTCATTAATTGTATAGTCATCATTCAGAGGTACAGATACTGCCGGGAAGATTGTCTTGAAATTTTTAATTTTAGCCATGATATATTCTCCTTTTCATCATCAATGCTTCATATTGTCTTATTCAAATCAATGTCTGACATAACGAACTGCCTCCGGTCCCTACTTTTACATCGCGCGCTGTTATTTCGTTCCCCTTTTATACAATCGTTTGTATGTCTGTGACTCATTTATATCATAACGCAATCACAGGGTCAATAGTTATAAAGGCATCTGCAATTTATTGCATATCACCTACAATTTATTGCATATTTGCTATTATTTTAGGCATTTTTATATATTATTTACCAATATTATCCTATAATGGTTTTAATTACTTTTCCTGCAGAATCTTTATCTTTACACTTGTCCTTTTGGATTCTCTGTATTATATTGATAATATAGACAATCGTTTGTATATCCATATTCCAGAAAGGAAGGCATGCCCATGGCAACACTGAAAGATGTTGCGCGTCTTGCCTGTGTTGATGTAAGCACAGTCTCACGTGCCCTTAATAATACTTCCTACGTGCATCCGGATACAAAAGCCAGGATTTTTGCCGCAGTAAAGGAACTGAGCTATCAGCCGAATGTGCTTGCCCAGGGACTTCGCCAGGGCAAGCGGCACACCATCGGCGTAGTTGTCCCCCGGCTATATCTGACCCTCTTTGCCGAGATTACCCAGAGCATAGAATTAGAATCCCGGAAACTGGGATATGCCACCCTTTTATGCCATACCGAAGACAATCATGCCATTGAAAAAGAATGTCTGAACCGCCTGCGCAACGGATTTGTTGACGGGATCATCATTGCAGGCACAGGACGCAACGGCCGCCTCATACGTGATATCCATGCCAGCGGCATCGCGGTGACACAGATTGTACGTAAGCAGGAGACTTCCATCAGCAGTGTAATTGCTGATTATGATGCGTGCGGTTATGAAACAGTAAAGTATCTTTTTTCAAAAGGCTGCCGTGAGATTGGCCTTATTAACGGCCCCACTACGCTTGCGCCTTATCGAGAACGCTATAATGGATATCAGCGGGCGATTGGGGAATTAGGCCTTAACGAGACGTGCGCTGTATCCCTTGAACCTGGCAATAGCTTTGAATACGGCTATCAGTGTACAAAAGAACTTTTGGCACAGAACCCTGACCTGGATGCAATCATGGCCGCCGTGGATATACAGGGCATGGGCGCGCTGCGTGCGCTGAAAGACATGGATATCCATGTCCCGGACCAGATGCGGCTGATCAGCCTTACCGGCCATTCCATTGGCGGGCTTTTAGAAACATCCATGACATCCCTGGAGATACCTGCATATGAGATTGGGGAACGGGCAACGAACATGACCATCAAGGAAATAGAGTCCCCTTCTGACGCAAAACCCAGCGTTCAGCATCTGGTATTCAGTGCTGTTTTAGTGGAGCGGGAAAGCAGTTAAATCAGATGGGGACGATTACCATTTTCGTAATCCGGAAATGAATTTTCAAGCACGTTTCCTCCCCATACCACAAAAGGACACTCCCAACGAGTGTCCTTTTGCGCATATCCTATTTGTATACCACTACAAATTTACAATCAATCCACTACATGTCATCCATGCGGTACAACATCCGTCTTATCCGGCATATACTGCCCGCCGGTTATTCCGTGTCATCCTCTATGACAATGTTGTCATCCTTTGCTTCGCATTTAGCTGCATTCCGGAACACGGATACCACCACCAGAATCAGCAGTACGGAGATAGGGAATCCTACAATATTCCACATTCCCTTGACCGAGTTCACACCGCCCGAGGCAACCAGAAGGTAAGCAATCACGCCCATGATAACGCCCATCACGATTTTAATCTTATTGGGGGCCTCATCATCCACACTCAGCCCGTGGATGCTGATGGTGGCCAGGGCCGCAGCCACAGGGTCCGCCATGGTGGAGAAGGAGGTAAAGATGGATACCACAAACAATACAATCAGGACCTTCCCTAACGGGAATGTGTTCAGTATGTAAAAGATCGTGGACTGCATGCCTGCCGTATTCACGCCGTTCCAGATATCAAAGGTTCCTGATGTCTGCAGCTGTACGGTCAGTCCGCCAAACACGGCAATCCAGACAATACAGAACATGGAGGGAGCCAGTACGTTTACAAGGATGAACTGACGGACCGTCCTGCCCTTTGCCAGACGGCTTAAGAACATCCCCAGGATTGGGGCATACACCACGAAGGAAGCCCAATACTGTATGATCCAGTCCGCATACCAGTTATCCCCGGGCGCCATGGAGTTCAGGATGGCTGTCTTTTCAAAGGGATGGTCCAGAAGGTACGCAAAGGATTCGGTTCCCAGCTTTGCACAGAAGGTGGTGGGACCTAAAACCAGCACGTATACCAGTATGGCTATAAAGACAATGGTGGTAAATGATGACAGCTTCTTCAGTCCGTTGCCGATACCGGATACACAGGATGCGGTAAACAGCGCCACAATGACAATTGCAACAACAAGCCATACAATCTTGGACTGTGCCAGTCCTGTGATGGACTCGATTCCCGCGCCAATCTGCATCAGGCCAACGCCCATGGAACAGGCCACGGCGCCGCAGAGGGAGAAAATAACGATCGCATGCACCAATGTTTCAAACTTTCTGCCCTTTTTTCCAATGCTTGTTGTCAGCACCGGGCCAAAGGCCAGCGGTTTCTTCATATTAAATGTGAGGAGCGCAAACGCTACGGCACAGATGGTGTACATACAGTACTGGGGCACGGACCACTGCCACATGGTCTGGGAGATTGCAAATATGGCCGCCTCCCTGGTTCCGGCTTCCACTCCTGCCGCAACCGGCGGTGTCATGAAATGGAATATCGGTTCCCCCATTGCCCAGAATAAGAGTCCGGTTCCGATTCCACCGCACAGGGACATGGTAATCCAGTTCCAGGTCTTAAAGTCCGGCTTGGCATCCGGTCCGCCGATTTTGATGTTGCCAAATTTTGATAATGCCAGAACAAATGTCAGGATGATGATCAGGATGGCAATCAGTTCAAAAAACCAACCGACTCTGTCAGCCATGGCATATAAAATTGTATTGAGAAGCGTTCCCATTGCATCCTGCTTAAATACTCCGAAAGCAATAAAAATTCCAAGACAGATGATTGCGGGCCAAAAGGCCAGCTTATTTAATTTGTTTTTGTCGTTCATTATTTCCCCCTTAGAAACTTAACCTTTCCGGTAACATCAGCGGCGGGACTGATTATTCACTCCCGCCGTCCGCATGCATTAATAATACACGTCAATGTAATCCTTATCTTCAAAGAATTCTATTTCCTTAGCCCCTTCCAGCTTTTCATAGTCCTCTTCCGACAGATTGACAACGGGAATACTCTTGTTGTAAAAATGTTTTGCGATTAACGGCCCTGTCAGGATTACGGGATCGCTTCTCAGATTAATGATGGCTGCCGGCGCGCAGTCCAGACGTACCTGTTCCAGGATGACCAGGCCTGCTCCGCTGCTGCCTTTGCCAAATGGAAATGCAAACACCTGGCCCGCCATATTTTTCTCATAGCAGTCGCTTCGATTGTCACGGATCAGTCCGCTCTGTGGGTCCGCACCGCCCCAGAAGCAGAATGAATCTTTTGAATACAGTAATCTTGCCCTCACATTGCCAGACACTGCCACCTTACATTTTATACTCACTTTTTCCATGGTCTTGCTCCTTTCACAATCTTACCTGCAACCGCAGTCTCCACGCACTCCCGCATGTTTCCAAATACCGGCTGGATTCCCCGCATGCTGAAGCAGTATGTATCAAATTTCCCGGAATTGGACATGATGGTTTTTGTTCCCAGCTTCTGTGAGCGGTATTCCAGTATGCAGCCGTCGCTGTAAATCTGGATTCCCAGTGCCGTAAGCCTTTCATACAGCCCGCTGTCCTTTAAGCGGTCCACGGTGGCCCTTCCCACGATGATCCATAATTCCGTGGAATCGCTTACCTTCCTGCCGTCCATCAGGATTTCCAGCTTGGCGCATTCATCATAGGAGAAATGCGGACATCCCAGCAGCACCACATCAATGTCCCCGTCCACTTCATAATTCGTAAGCTGGCGCTCCGCCTCTTCCAGGTCTTTGATGTGGATTTCCACTACCTCCTGGGGTTTCTTCCCGCCAAACGCCATCTCCAGTGTCTGTGCTTCCGGCGTAACCCCAATCATATGAAACAGTGCAATACCGCCGGATGAAGCAGCGGTAGCGCTGCATTGTTTCAGATTGTCATTGGTGATATTGGCCGGCATACCTTCCAGGGCCCAGACCCGGTCACCCACAATGGAACCAAATGCATAGGAAACCAATGGATACATGGACTCATCCTCAAAGTATTCCAGTTTAATATCATCCCCTAATTTTACAAGGCCCTGTGCGTAACGGTTTTCCGGCACGTGCAGCCCGAAATAAGGAACCCTGCCCGCAATGCCGCACAGCAGCTCTAAGGGACCGGCATAACGGTTGGTCCTGGCGCCGATGATGGAGTTATAATAACAAATTACATTGGACTCCGCGCAGGCCAGCTGCTGTCCGAAGGATGGCTGAAACCCGGCCTGATACGGTGCGCAGGACCAGGTGGGGATGGCCCCCATTTTGATATGTGACGCCTCGATGCGGCGGGTTGCGCTCATTACCTCCACATCATGTTTCTGGCGGTGCCATTTTAACATATCGCAGGCCGTGGCATTGGTGGTTGTGGGAACCGCGAACCTGGCCCCCTTTTCAGCCAGCATTTCCGCAAATGCAACCTGCGCCTCTCCTGCATATACGGTACTGTCGTCATGACATCCCACAATCTCAACAAACCTGTCTACATCATGGAATGCGGCCAGGTCATAAAGGACCTGCATCGCCTGCTGCCGGACTTCCCCATGGTCACCGTTCAGCATCTCCTTCTCGTAATTAGTCAGTTTCATATATTACTCCTTTCTTAACTAAATAAGTTCGTTTTTTTTCCATCCTCACGCAGCCACTTAAAAAGTACGATTTCCATAAATATCATTACAAACATGAACGGGATGGATACCAGGATAGCCAGGCTTTTCAGCGCCGAGAAATCCGCTTTCACAAACATCACGGATAAAGGCACCATTGTCAGTACCAGGCAGCATGCAATCCTTAAGCCCGTGCTTACATTTCCGCTGCGGTCCAGCTTGGATGTGACGGTCTGGGCCAGTGAAAAGGAAGCGGAATCCAGGCTGGAGGCCACAAATCCTGCAATCATCACAAGCATGACAAATGGCAGTCCCTTCTTCCCTCCCGGAAGCGTTTCAATCACCCCATATACCAGATCCTGACCTCCGCCTTTGGACAGGATATCTGTTACACTTACAATTCCCTGGGTCTGCGCGTAAATGGAATATCCTCCGTCTATGGCAAATAAAACCCACACGCTGATGCTGATTCCCAATAGGCAGCAGAGCGATACTTCCTTTATGGTCCTGCCCTTTGAAACCTTGGCAATGAAAATCCCCATCAAACCTGTATAGGTGAGACAGAATGCCTGAAAGAACAAGGTCCATTGTTCCGGAAAACCCGAATTTTCAATGGGATCCGTGAAAAAACTCATACGCAGGTATTTATCCCCCATCCATCCAAGACTGCTGATGAAATTCTTAAGGATGAAATTGGTGGGACCTGCAAACAGTATGTAAAGTAAGAATAAAATACACAGCCCCGCCGCCAGGTTACTGATGGTCTTCTTTCCCCTCTCCATCCCCAGAAATGACGTGAATGTAAAGATTGCCGCGATTACCAGTACCACTCCCACCTGGACGGCAAAGGTTGTCTCAACCCCAAATACCTGCTTTAATGCTCCTGTCTCCAGGGGCACCGCCAGTCCCAGCGTACACCCGGCCGCGCCGATGATGCAGAATACCACGGAAATATCAATCAGTTTCCCTATGATTTTCTTATATTTGAAATCCCCCATCATACATTCGCAGACCGTGCTGATTTTTATGAATGAAACCTCTTTGTTGTAGACCGCGTATGCTACCGCAACGCCTGCCAGCACGTATGGCCCCTGTGTGGCAAACCCCCAGTGAAAAAAGGAATATCCCAGGGACGCTTCCAATGCCTCCACCGAATATGGCTCCAGATGGATGCCCGGCGCCTCGTAGTAGGCGGCCCATTCCGTAAAGGACCAATACACTGCGGCCGAAGCCAGGGCTGCCAGCGCCATCATGGTGATATAACTGAAATTGGAATATTCCGGCTTTCCTTCACCCAGACGGATGCTGCCATATTTTCCAAAGGCAAGATAAAAGGCCAGCACCGTGGTCACAAAGGTAAACAGCATCAATGGCACGGAAAAAATCTTTGTTGCTCCTAAAAATGCGTCATTCACGCCTGCCAGCATCTGGGCAGGATACCTGGCCAAAAAGAAGACAAAGGTAAAAACGGAAAACACCCCAACCCCTGCGGTAATCAGGCTGACTCCCCATTCCTGCTTTCTATCCATCCCTATTCCCCTGCAAAGGCAATCATGGATGCCTCAAGGGGCACATCCCCCGGAAGCGCGGCTACCTGCACGCAGACGCGGGTGGGCTTATGTTCGCCGAAAAACTCTTTGTATGCCTCATTAATCAGGCCGAAATCCTTTAAATCCTTTATATAGACATCCACCCTGGCAATGCTTTCCCTGCATCCGCCTCCTGCTTCCACAATGCTTAAAAGATTATTCAGGACCAGGGTAGTGGCTTGTTTGATTTCAAATACATATTCGCCATCCTTTGTAAGCGGAATCTGTCCGGATGTGATGATCATGTCCCCATACTTGCGTCCATGGCAATACGGCCCCAATGCCGGTGATGCTTCCGGACTCACTAGTTCTTCCAGTTTCATCTTCATAGACTTTTACCTCTCATTCTTTTTATTTGTTTCATATTTTATTTTATCGTTTCACTTTTTGTTATTATATATCACATAATACGACCGTATGTGCAATTTGTCAATAATTAGTTTCAAACTTTTTATGTGTTCGTCATTATTACCAAATGGATATACGGTTTTTGGTGACAATATCCAGGGGGGCATAAATTGGCGGGGAAGGCAGGTTCATCCCTGCCCTTCCCCCTTACCCTCAGTCATCATACAATACTAATAATGCATCGGCGATGGCTGCCCCGTCTTCTGTGATGAATACAGGGTTGATGTCCAGTTCCTTTACCTTATCCTTGCCTTCTGCCGCCATCTCACTGATTTTCACAAGTAAATCCGCAAGGGCCTCTTTGTCGCAGACCGCGCCTCCCCGGTAGCCGCCCAGCAATGGATAGGATGCAAGGCTTTCTATCATATCCATTGCCTGTTTTCCGGTAAGGGGCGCCGGAGCCAGAGCCACATCTTTAAACAGTTCCACAAACACGCCGCCCATCCCTACCATGATCATAGGCCCAAAATCCCTGTCATTGTTCACGCCGATGATCATTTCCGTGCCGTATTTAAGCATGGGCTTAATAAGGACGCCTTCCAGCTTTGCGTCCGGGGCATTTTTCGCGCAGTTGTCCATGACCGCGGCAAATGCAGCGCGCAGTTCTGCCTCGTCCCTGATATTCAGCTTCACCCCGCCCACGTCCGATTTATGCTGGATATCCCTGGAATGTATTTTAACAGACACGGGATATCCCAGTTTTCCTGCTTCCTCTGCAGCGGCATCCGCTGTTGCCGCAATAGCCTGAGGAGGAATCGGAACGCCGTGGTCACTGAGATAGTTCAGGCTCTCAAACTCGCTTAAGCTGTGGGAACTTCCATGCTTTTTCTCCGGAACCGCGGGTTCCATGGGTTCGAATGTGCGCACGGCAAAATCCAGTATCTTTTTAAGCGCGGTGCAGCCATAACGTCCGGTGGGAAGCAGGGGCGTGCCCGCGGCCTTCAGGATGTCCGCGCTTTCCTGGTGCCTTGTGTGCTCGATGAAGGGAATCCAGAACACTGGTTTCAGCGCCTTGTCCCGGCGCGCAATGGACACTGCCTCAACCATATGGGTAATGGTGTCATCCCAGATTTCAGGGGTGATTGTATATGCCACCACGATGGCGTCCACGCCCGGGTCCTTAGAAATCGCTTCCATGGCCTGCACCATCACAGGCGTGTTGTAGCCGATGCCGGCCGTCATATCAAAGGGGTTGTTCACGGAGCCATAGTCCGGAACCAGGGTCTTAAGGTACGCCTTTGTCTCCTGCTGCATTTCCGCCAGCTGGATGCCGTATTCCTCGGACAGGTCGGCCATGACGCCGGCCTCGCCGCCGGACACGTTCATGAACACGCAGCGTTCCCCCTTTGGCAGTTCTTCCAGCCATGAGAATGCCGCCGCAAGACTCATAAGTTCCTCCAGGTCGCCGGCCTCCACGACGCCATACCGTTTAAACACGGCCCGCAGCACCTTGTCTGCCCCGGACAGGGAGCCTGTGTGTGACTTGGCCAGCTCCTGCGACTTGGCGGAACGCCCTGTCTTTAAGACCACCACCGGTTTCTTCTTCAGGGCAGCTTTCTGGAAGGCTGCAACCAGCTTCTCAGGCTTTGTGACGCCTTCCATGTATGCGGCCACCACCTTGGTATCCTCATCGTCCACCAGGAAATCCAGATAATCCTCCACCTTCACATTACAGGAATTGCCTGAGGATATCACATGGCTGAAGCCCATGTTGGGGCTGTCCAGACCGCCTAACACAATCTGTCCGCTTTGGGAAATCATACCGATATTGCCCCCGCGCTCGCGCTCCTCCACCAGGAAGGCAAATGCAAAGATCCCGTCCACAAAATTGGCGAAACCCGCGCAGTTCGGCCCCATGACGGCAATGCCAAGGCGGTCGGCCGCCTCCACCAGTTCCCGCTGGCGCTCCCTGCCCTCCGGCCCCACTTCACCGTAACCGCTGGCAAATACAACCGCGCCGCCGCAGTTTTTTCCCCGCTGCTTCCTCAAGCAGCGGGATGATTGTCTTCTGAGGGGTGCACAAAATAACCAGGTCCACATCCCCTTCTATCTCTGAAAGGCAATGATAGGCGCGGCGGTTGAATATGGTATCCCTGCCCGGATTCACAAGATAAAGCTGGTCCAGGTTTTTGGAGAATTTAAGATAGTTTCTGGTGGTATCACCGCCGAATCCGGCCTTTTCGCTTGCGCCCACAATCGCAATGGTTCTTGGTTTTAATAATTTATTAAGATTCATACCGAACCCCTTCCTCCTGTTCCATTTCCATTACAGATCAGCAGATCCTCCCTGCTTTCTCATATCCTGTTTCAAAACACTGCACGTTCTTCTCACTGGGTATGCCCTTGTGGTCAAAGTAATCCTTAAGCGTATCAGAGAACTGCTGTTTATCCATCATCTGTGTGGCCGCAATCATGGCGCCCATCATAACCAGGTTGGCGCCCCTGGTATTGTTAAGTTCCGCGGAAATGCCCATGGCATCCACCCCGAACACCTCCACATGGGAAGGATACTCCCTTTGGCTGAACAGCGACTGATTGATAATGACCTTGGCACCGTCCGCCACCTGGCCAATATATGTATCGTAGGCATCCTCGTTCATGCACACCAGGACGTCCAGCGTATCCGGGTAGGGGCTGCCGATTTCCTCGTCGGATACCACCACGCGGCAAAGGGCGATGCCGCCGCGCATCTCTGCGGAATACTCGCTGGTCCAGCTTACATTCTTACCATTCTCCGCAGCAATCTGAATCAAAATCTTACCGGCTGTCAGGACACCCTGACCGCCAATTCCTGCAAACATTATATCAGCCATTTGCTACACCCCCGTTATTTGTATGGTCCACGTATACCTTTACCGGAAATACCTTTTCATTTTCTTCTTTCAGTTTCTTCATCGAGTCCACCGGAGTCATCTTCCAGTTGGTCGGACACGGCGACAGCACCTCAATGATGGAAAACCCTTTATCGTTCATCTGGTTCTCAAATCCCTTTTTAATCATCTTCTTTGTCTCATTGATGTGCTGGGGATCGTAGAGGGCGCCCCGGGCAGCGTATTCAATGGGATACTGGCTGATAATGTTCAGCATGTCAAATGGCTGACCTGCAACCCGGTCATCCCTGCCCTTCTTGCTGCTGGTTGTCTTATCCCCCACCAGGGTGGTAGCAAGGCACATCTGCCCTCCGGTCATGCCAAAGATCCCGTTGTTCACCACAATCATGGTGATGGGCACGTTTCTCTGCGCCGCAAAGCACGTCTCCGAAAGTCCGATTACATAGGAACATCCGTCGCCGGCATGCACATATACATTTGCCTCCGGGCGCACCCTTTTGATACCTGTGGCAACAGCGGCGCAGCGTCCGTGGGGACCTGCAATCCCATCGCAGTTCAAGGTGTCGATGGACCAGTAGGCGCAGGCGATATCCACCACCTGAACGGTCTTCTCCACAATTCCCAATTCCTCACAGCATTCCGCAATCAGTCTCTGTATGATACCATGTCCGCAGCCGCCGCACCAGCCTACCTGCTGATTGATCATTTCCGGTTTTGTTAACTTCACAGCCATATTAGTAAACCTCCAGTTCCTTTTCTTTTCCTTCAAGTACCCGTTTGCAATAGTCCACGATTCCCTGTGTCTTAGGAACATACTTGGATGTCAGGTAAGCATATACAGGCAGGGAGAATCTGGAAGCCAGACAGAGATCCTGGCCCATCTGCGCGGACAGGCTCATCTCCACAGAAACAAGTCCCTTCACGCTGTCTGGTAAATTTTTAAATGCCTTTTCCGGATAAGGCCATGCGCTGATCAGACGGATCAGGCCAAGCTCCATGCCCTGCATTCTTGCGCGGCGGACCGCTGACTTACATACCCTGGAGGAGATTCCATATGCCACCAGGACCAGGTCGGCGTCATCCACCATGAATTCCTCCCAGCGCTGCTCATTATCATGCATCTCTTTGAACTTATCCCGCATCATGCAGTCATAGGCTTCATAATTCATGGACCGGTCCAGATTGGTCACCTTTACCTTTGGTTCATCTTTTTCCTTATATCCTTTGATAGCCCAGTCAAACTTATCCTTGTCGTGCTCCTTTTCCTCAGGCAGCACCACCTTTTCAATCATCTGGCTGATTCCGCCGTCGCTTAATATAATCACAACCGTGCGGTACTTCTCCGCCAGGTCAAAGGCCAGATATGTAAGGTTGGCGCACTCCTGGACCGAAGCAGGGGTCAGGACAATCTGCCTGGAATCCCCGTGCCCGCCTCCCCGGACCGCCTCCCAGTAGGAATCCTGTCCTTCGGTAATCTCGCCGTCGCCTACACCGTATCTCATTACATCAACAAGGACGGCCGGAAGGTTGTAGGATGCCAGATAGGAAATTCCTTCCTGCTTAAGGTCGTATCCTGGCCCGGACGAACTTGTCATGACCCTTTCCCCGCAGGCAGCCGCGCCCCACAGCATACTCATGCTTGCGATTTCGCTTTCTCCCTGAATGAATACACCTCCTCTGGCAGCCATATTGGCTGACATGTATTCCAGGATCTCACTCTGCGGTGTAATCGGATACCCTGCATAAAAACGGCATCCTGCCCGAAGCGCGGCCTCCGCGATTGCTTCGTTTCCTTTCATAAGCCTAAATTTTTCACCCATGTCTCTTCTTTCCTCCCCTGCTATTCTACGGTACTGATGGTAAATACGTAATCCGGACAGATTGTGTAGCAGCGTCCACAGCCAATACAGGTATCCTCATGAATCCGGATAATCTCATATCCCTTTTTGTTGATTTCCTCCAGCGGTTCAATCGCCTGGACGGGACAGGCGCCCACACAGAGCCGACATCCTTTGCAGAGACTTACATCTGCGCTTGCTTTTGCTTTTGCCATTTCTACCTCCTGTTATTTTGTTTCACTTTTTATATTTTTATTTCATTATTTATTTTATAATTTCATATTATCACCATTTGTACTATTTTTCAAGTGTTATTTTATAATTATTTATTGAAATTTCACTAATCTTTTTTTGCTTGCAAAAGACACCACTTTCTCCTATAATAGTAAATAATAGTGTAACGTCCGTCTCAAAATGCGGCCGTTCAGCGCTAAGGAGGAGTCATGATGGCAGAAGAAACCGTAAAAACAGAGACCATACAGGCCGTTGACAGGGCATTGCAGATCCTGGAAACCATAGGGCGTGTGAACAGTATGAGTCTTGCAGAATTAAACAGGGAAATCAAAGTAAATAAGGCGTCCCTTTCACGTCTGGTGTATACGCTTGTACAGAATGGATATCTTGCAAAGAACGAGAAAAGCGGAGAGTTTTCCCTGACCTTAAAAACATATGAGGTAGGGTTAAACGCAGTACAGAACCTGGACAAACTGTCCCTGATTAAGTCTACCCTGGTGGACCTGAACAGCCGGTGCGGCCGGATTGCCCAGTTTTCCGTGGAAGACAACAACCAGCTTTTATGCCTGCAGAGCATTGGAAAGGAGGCCATGTCATTTTCAGTCTACACCAGCGTAGGCCACCGCTCCCCGCTCTACAGCACCAGCGCGGGCAAAGCCCTGTTATCTGCTTATTCCAATGGGGAAATCATAGAAAAATGGGACCGGATGAACATCCAGTCCCTGACGGAAAATACCTTGACAGACCTGCAGCTGTTCCTGCAGGACATTGGGTTGACCCGGCAGCGCGGATACGCCCTTGACCGGGAGGAAAATGAATACCATGTATTCTGCGTGGGCGCCGTTGTCATGGATTTCTCCAACCGGCCGATTGGCGCCATCAGCATCAGCGGCAGCACCCTTACGCCCCAGGAAGAAAAGGAGGTAAGCAGCATGCTGCTCTCCTCCAGCCGCAAGCTTTCCGGTCTTTTAGGGTATGCGGTGCGGTAGGGTGTGTTTGGATCCATAAACGTTTGGGAATCCCCGGTAAACCATGAAACTGAGGGCACGGCAGATGACTGCCGTGCCCTTGTACATTTATCGGCACCGGCCAAGACCATGCGCCTTTGGCCGCCTTCTTTGTTTACTGATAAATCTGATTAATCTGGCTGATGATTTCCTTTGTGCCTTCCACAGCAGAAAGAAGGGACTGTACGGTCTCGTCCGCAATCCGGGTACCGTTCTCCACCGCCGCGTTCAGGGCCAGGATATTGGTCTGGAATACAATAGCCTCAATGGTCTTGATAATCTTTCCAATCTGTGAAGAGTTTTCACCTATATCCCTGACCGTTTTTACCAGGTCAAGCATCTATTCATTGCACTGCCCCGGCTGGCACCCGGTCCGCTGACTGGTTCAGCTAACACAGGGTGTCACTCAGCTGTACACTCAGTTTTCTGGCAGAATACGGAACCACCCCCATATGCTTCTTAGCATTAAAATCCACGGTCAGGTTGCCTCTTGACATCTCCCCAATCTTCCCACTTTTGGCAACATTAATTGACTGCTGGAAAACGGGGCAATAGGCTGCCTTAATGCCTTCCATCAGGTCATAGCGCTTCTCCCTCTCCCTGGCCAGCTGATATACCCCCGCGGTCTCCGCCTCAGTAAAGGCCTTGCCGAGAAATGTGCAGCATCTTAGCCTGTATTTCCTTGAAAATGCCTGGGCGCTCTCCTTCTCCAGGTTATACGCGCATATGATGTTGGTTCCGCTGACGAACTTGGCCTCGCCCACAAACCTGAGCGTGATGCGCCCCGTGCCGATTATGCCTGTTTTCACAATCCTAAAACGGTTCTTGCGAGGCTGGGTGGACGAAACATCCGGGGTCCGGTCCAAATATACCACATTGCAGAACATCTTAAGATAATCAAAGATTCCCACCCAGTCTGAACCAACTGTGAGGGTGTCCGCGCCGTAGCGCTGGATATCCTTAATCTTCTGCCCTTCATGGTCCTCTATAATGATTTCATCCGCATAAACCTAAATCAGCTCTGTCACCCGTACCCCATCGGGCAGCTCCTTTAAGCAGCAGGCATCCCCGCTGCCCTGGTTCTGTATGTCCAGCAATTCAAAAATTTTGTGGATTGGCACACAGGCATGATGCTCCGGCTGCTCAAACCAGTATAGTCTGCATACTGCCATGGAGCCGGCCGGTCTGGCACAGGACTCATCGTTTTTCAAAAATGGTGGCAAGGGCCTTTTTAAGAATTTCCACATCCTCATCACTGACCCCATTCTTGTCCTGCATAAAATGGGTTGACCGAGCCTTTTACCACATACAGGCCCTGTTCCACAATGCTCTTTGACCCCATGGTGTCGGAGGATTTGCCTTTGGCGCTGCCTTTGTCCTCACCGTTTGTGCTCTTGGTGATATGGATATCCTTAATCACCACCGGCTCCACGGATGTGCCATGGCATATGGTCACGACGCCGTGGACAGAAGCACTGGCAGCGGCCCTGACCCCGGAAAAAGCAAAAATCTGTCCAAACAGCCGCACATCCAGCCAGGTCCCGCAAGCCATGCGCAGACCTTCTTTCTGTGTCTTTCCATCCCTGAGGGCATCATAAATGTCCTTTCTGGCAGTCAGGCGTTGTGCCAGGGAACCGTATCCGTCCACGCAAAGGCTGTCAGACTGGACAAACACAGGCAGTCCCATGTGGATGAACCGGTTGCGTATTTTGCGTCGGATGCATTCTCCTGTTACTTCCCCGTATCCATTGTCGTTGGTCCTTGGTCGGTTTCCTTCCAGTGGATCTCCGTTTGTGTTTGCATTGTCCACCCTGAATACCATGATGAAATCCTGTCTGTTCATAAATCTATCCCTTTTCCTTCCTGACTGCGTAATCATACTGTATAAAAGATAGCTGCTGGGAACTGAACCCTGTCAAGTAGGAGGTTCCCAACGGTCCATCGGTATCATCCTGCCCTGGGAGCAAGTCTTCCACCTGATCCATAAGCCTGCACGCATACTGCCCCCGTTTCATCCGGCTGATTTCGTTAATGTATGGAATAAGCCGTTTCCGAATCATCCCCCAATATCTCCCCGGCGCGCATGAAAACATCTGCATGTATCTGCACACGCCTGATATGCGCCCTTCCCTAACCCCCCTGGAAATACAGCCGCTCAATGTAATCGGCAATGGCCAGCAGACGGCCCCAAAGATAGCTGCGGTCTGTATTTAATCTGTCCGGCATGACGCCTTCCCCTGCCCCATCGCGTTTTAGGAGGGCGCACGTAACCTGCAGGACCAGGAGCCAATGGCTGCGCTCGCGGAACATGCAGGGATTCCCCGCCCGTCTGATGAGAGTGCCCATGATGTCTGAAGGCATGGGCCGGCCTGATAAGATGACAGAAACCACACGGTTGACCTGGCGTGCAAATAATGTCTGGTCCATGACCGTGAGGGCGCCCCCATATTCGCTCCCATAAGCAGCCATCACCACATCCGGCACCGAGGGCGCGCCTGTATAGGTCCTACTTCCCGCCGCAAACTGCCAGATGGCAGTCCGGTGCCATTGCTTAAGCCGCTGATAGATAAGGCCCGCAGGCATTTCCGCATAATCGAGGATTGCCAGCCTGCCTTTATAATTCTGCTTATTGGGCGCATCCAGCACCAGCATATGGTACATCTTACGGTCCGTAAGGAATTCGGAAAAACACGCATCCAGATAGCTCTGGTAGGCTTCCATATCGGTATAAAACCTGTATTCATGTTTCCCACGGATATTAGGCGTGTCTGCAAACAGGTCAAATGCCAGTGGATTGCCGTCCCTATCCCAGCACACGCGGATATTGCTCCCAAACACACGTCCCTGGCGTCTGATCATCCAGCTTAATGCACAGTG
>Ga0192240_10415_pt1 | contig 18140 bp, 13 predicted proteins | sample Koala_Koa27_H3_FD_131237 | JGI IMG/M metagenome (GOLD analysis project Ga0192240, IMG submission 131237) | Enriched cells from koala feces incubated with labeled cellulose particles, San Francisco Zoo, California, United States - Koala_Koa2-7_H3 ...
ATGCTTCTCTATACCCGCAGGTCAGTGCTGTTTCAGGAATACGCGGATAAGACTGAGGTTGGAAAGAATCTGGCGGATCAGGAGTTGTTGGAAGTTCATATGTTTGACCGGGAGAAGGAATACCGCGCGATTGCGACGAGAAGCCCGCGATTTCCGCGGGGTATCATAGAGACGGTCGCGGATTTTCCCGAAAATGAGGAAGATGCCATTTACAGAGAGTCGGTGCTGTTGGAAAAAGGAGAAGGCGTGATCACGGTGCTGAACCACATCGTGTATGATAAAAAAGGTATGGCGTCTATGGATAATTACCGGATGAAAATGGGAGGGAGCTGCGATGAGTAAATATCAGTTTGTAAATCCATATAATTTTATTCCGCTCTCTTCCGGGCGCGCCGCTGCGCCTGCGGAGGAAAAAGGGTATACGGGAGTCATCCGTTATTCTGTGCTGACGAAAACGCCCCTTTTTATTCCCAATACGAGCAATTCAGATGCGTTTGGAATGCAACAGGAGACAGCGGATCATAAGTCCTATGACTTTTTCACCTACACAGATCTTTCCTCCCAGACAGGTACGGCGCGGGATGCGATGCCGGTCATCCCCGGCAGTGAGATGCGCGGGATGATCCGGAGCAATTTTGAGATACTGACCAATTCCTGTATGTCCGCCGTGGACGATGAGGTGACGCTGAGCAAGCGGACGAACGAGGTGTTTCAGACCGGTCTGATCCGAAGAAACGCAGCGGGGACATTTGACCTGTATGAGGCGGAAGACTGTCTGATGCGAACCCGGGGAAAAGACAGCCTGGAGGATGACTGGGCAGACGATTCCCGCCATTATTCCAGAAAATGCTATGTTCAGAATGACGTCCGGGAGGGGAGCCATGTTTATTTCGAGATGGAGAGGCGAGGATATAAAGTCAAATCTCTTGCAAAAAATGTTTCGTTGACAAGACGGCCGGGATTAAGATCAGAGGGTTACATCATAAAAGGCGAAGATGGCCCGGATATGGGAGGGCGCAAGCAGCAGAAGCATTGCTGTCACGTGTTTGCGTGCAGGCAAAACAGCCGTCCTTACCGGGAAAACATATCTCTGGAAACCTTAGAAAAAGTCCTGAGGGAATATAAAAACAACAAGGAACATCCCTATGAGGAATACGGCAGCCGGTTTGCCGCGTTTCGGAAAGGACAGGGGGAAGAATATTTCCCGGTATACTACAGCCATATCAGCAAAAACGGGATGGACTGCCTAATGCTGTCACCCGCCTGCATCACGAGGGAAATCTACAGCACGAAGATAAAAGATATGATCGGAGACCATCGCCCGTGCAGCGATAAGAATAACCTCTGCCCGGCATGCGCCCTGTTTGGAACCGTGAAGACCAGAGGAAAAGGAGATGCGTTTTCTGTGACATCCAGAATCCGTTTTTCGGATCTTGTCTGCAGGGAAAAATCGGCAGAAATGTGTTATGACAGAAAAGTGACACTGCCGCCGCTTTCATCCCCGAAACTGAACAACATGGAGTTTTATCTCCAGCGGCCCGCGGAGGACGCCGTGTTCTGGACTTACGATTATTATATTAACGCGAAAGGGGAGATTTTCCCCAACCGGAGCGGCATTAGCGGAAGAAAATTTTTCTGGCATAATCCTGATTATAAATTAGAACAGTATAAGCCGGGCAACCAGAATATGACTATCCGGCCGGTGAAAGCGGGCATCGTGTTTACGGGAAAATTATATTTTCAGAATCTGACAAAGACAGAACTTGACCAGCTGATTTTTGTCCTGAATGCCGGCGATGAGGCGCAGCTGCATGATAAGAATCATGGATACAAGCTTGGCGGGGCGAAGCCCCTTGGCCTTGGGAGCATTGCGCTTTCTGTGGACGAAGTGATGCTCCGGAAGATTGTGAAAAATACGGAAGCAAGGAGTGTGGAACGGCAGGAAATCGCTTATCAGGGATATGCAGCGCCTGAATTTGATGCGGTTATTCTGGAAAATTTCCTCAAAATGGCCGATTTTTATGCTGCCGCTGATAAGAAAGTGTGTTATCCGTTTACAGATAAGAGAGATGACGAAGGGCACAGGGTGATTTTTGACTGGTTTGTGCAGAACCATGTGAGAAAAGAAATAAATGGTTCTTATACAAACAAGATGCCGAATTCGCGTATGCAGATGGCTTATGCGGAGTATTTAGAAGCGATGGAGCCGGAGACGAAACCTACAGGAAAGCGCAATGACCTTGCGGAGAGCAGGATGGCCGGCGGAAAACAGAGTTATCGGACGAAACGCACGCCGCCTGCAGAGGAAAAGCGGCAGGAAAGCGGAAACGCCGGGAAAGAACCGTTTGTGAGAGGAAAGAACTACCAGGCTGAGATAACAGGGTGCAACAGGAAAAATATCTTTCTCACTGTGGAAGGACAAAAAGGACAGATTTATTACAGGTCGATTCGCGAGGCTGATGAGGGACAACTGGATCAGCTCTTTTACAGAGGACAGAAGATAACCGTGAGATATGACAGGTCATCGGAGTATCAGGGGAGAACCAGCTACAGTTTTCGGTGGGTGAAGTAACGATAACCGAAAATCTGTGAAGATATCTATGATTCCGGTGATGATTGGTTCCGGGATAGTATGCTGCCAATCGGGTGACAGAATGGAGATTAGCATGATATTGAGCCAGCTGTTGGAAATACCTTATGTAAAACTGCAGTTTCAGTTGGAAATACTGGAAGACGCCGTATTGCCGCAGACAAAGACCTCCGCTCTGCGGGGCGGTATGGGAGAAATGCTGCTGCGGCAGAATTGTGTCAGGGACAGGAAGTGCGGTCAGTGTCCGTTCCGGAAGAGTTGTATTGTCTGGGACACGTTTTATTCCAGGATGGAGCAGAAACCGGGGTATGTTACCGGAAAAGAGAGCGTGGGGTATCTGATTGAATGCCGGGACTATTCCACATATTTTACGGCCGGCAGCCGCCTGGATTTTTATCTGACCCTGTTTGGAGACAGTATTGTGTTTTTTCAGGTCTATCTGCAGGCTTTCACTTACCTGGGGATGGCGGGGGTTGGAAAGAATCATGCCCGGTTCCGGATTGCGGAGGTGAAAAACATGGAGGGACGCCGTCTGGTGCATGATAATGTCGTCGATATGGAATGCTATCAGATCTGTTCGCTTCGTGAGCATGCGGAGAGGAGAAAAGAATATCTGCGGCAGAAACAGGGGAATTATACCATGTTGTTTCTGTCTCCTCTCAGCATGAAGTTCCGGGGGGAATATCTGAACCGATTTTCGGGGGAAGCAGTCGTAAAAGGCGCAATGCGCAGGGTAGAGATGTTGAACTATTATATCGGAAATGAAATAAAACTGGCGGAATGCCCGGAATTCCCTGAGATTGCGAAACAGAAAGTGCGGCGGGAGGAAGTACAGCGGTATTCCGGCACACAGGATGCGCGGATACGTCTCCCGGGGATAACGGGGAAAATATTGTTCAAATCCATGCCGGAGGAGTGCCTTGAGTATCTTCTGGCCGGGGAACTTACGCATATCGGCAAGAATACGAGCTTTGGGTTCGGGCAATATATTGTGAAAAAGGAGATGGCTGAATGAGGGTTGACCGGGCAAAAAAATCTCTTTCCTTTCCGGGTAAATGGAGATATAATGATAGACAGGTGGGAGACAAAGACACGCAAAAATGAGACCGTCAGCCCCTGGTTTCTGCGGATCCCCAGAGGGTACTGTAGAAATGAGAGAAGCCCGTTGAGGGCATTGACACCATGTTTTCCATTTTAATTGTCATGTTTATATTCGTAGAAATGAAGGAAGCCCGTTGAGGGCATTGACACAAATTTACTGTCATTTTATTTCCTCCTGTTTATGTAGAAATGAGAGAAGCCCGTTGAGGGCATTGACACTCCTTAATGTGATAAATTTGAAAATAAACAATTTTGTAGAAATGAAGGAAGCCCGTACAGGGCATTGACACACGTATTTTTCAACCTGTGTCTCATTTGTAGTAATACCGTAGAAATGAGAGAAGCCCGTTGAGGGCATTGACACAGGAGTTTCTGGATCCCACTCGTTGTAGCATGTTGTTGTAGAAATGAGAGAAGAACATTATGAATCTTTTAAAATTAATTGTGCATGGCGGTGAATTTCACGCAGACGATGTCATGTGTGCGGCCATTGCAAGAGTAGTAAATCCGGATGTTCAGATAGAGCGTGTGTTTCAGGCGCCGGTATGCTGTGAGGAGGGAACTGTTGTTGCAGATATAGGCGGCGGCAGATATGACCATCATCAGCAGGACGCAGAAAAAAGAGAAAACGGAGACAAGTACGCCGCCTGCGGATTGCTGTTGCGGGACTTCTGGCAGCAGATTTTTCCGGATGAAGCATCCTATCGCAGGTTTGATGATGAGGTGATCCGACCCATTGAGCTGGCGGATAATGGGGTGGTCCTCAATCCGTTTTCCTTAGCCGTGTCTTCCTTTGTCCCGAACTGGGACTCGGAGGAAACGATGGATCAGGGGTTTGAAAAGGCGGTTGTGTTTGTGACTGGATTTCTTGAGCGCCAGATTGAAATCGCGAAATCCGAGCTTCGCGCGCGATGTCTGGTGGAAAAAGCTCTGGCGCAGAGCGACGGTAATATTGTGGTTCTTCCGCAATTTTGCCCATGGCAGAATACGCTTGTCCCGTCATCCGCACATTTTGTTATCTATCCGTCGAATCGCGGCGGATACAATCTGCAGACAGTCCCGGAGAAAGTCAACGGTTTTATACCAAAAGAGAATCTTCCGGAAGAATGGCTGACAGAATTGCCGGAGGGGTGTACTTTTGTACACCAGGCGCGGTTCCTGGCAGCTTTTGATACCGGGGAACATGCGGTTTTCGCTGCGCGAAGCATCATTGGGTAAATGTCGAAAGCACGGAGAGGGACGGCGATGAAACGGAGTATAGTGATCGCACAGGTTGGCAAATTAAATTACAGGGAAGCCCATTATAAAAGCAGCGGCACAGACATCATATATGATTCAAAGTATTCCTACGCAGCAGTCATGAGAGAGGTTTTATGTAAAACAAAGACTGACGATATGCAGGTCATTCTGGTAGGGACGGAGGATTCTGTCCTCGGCAACGTTTATCTGGATTTTTCAGAAGAAATTTCTGATCCGTTAATTGAAGATAAATTGTATGGAGAAAAGAATCCCTATACCGGAAAAATCGAAATGCATATGATACAAAACATTGCAGAACCGGATGTTTTGTGTGCTTTTGAGGCTGTGATGTCAAAAAAGTTCGCTGCTCAGTTTGCGTATGCAAATATGCATGTGAAACTGGCTATCATAGAATACGGGAAAACGCAGGAAGAGCTTCAGGAAAATTTTTCCATCATCAGAAAAACCGTAGAGGAAGCAATTTATTCCGGCCGGGAGAGGAGCGGCACGGATTTCGATATACAAAAAGAGGAAATTGACGTTTATTTTGACATATCAAACGGGTTTCGTTCTTTCCCGATTTATATTTATACACTGATCAATTATCTTTCCCAGATCCGGGATTTTAATGTCCGTTTCCATATGTATTACGGAATGTTTGAGGCAAAACAGACAGACATGGGACTGAACGGAGAGAAGGTGGAAGTTACGCCGCTGGTAGACCTCCGGATCATTGACGACATGATGAACCTGATTCGCGGCATCAGTGAATTTCGAAGCTGCGGCAGTGTCGTGCAGATCCGGGAGCTGCTGAAACAGAATCCTGAATGGGATGTAAAGATTGGAGATAATACAGAGGAAACGTTGTCATACGCGTTTAACCTGTTTGACTACGGGACGAATGCGAATAATCTTGCCGCTATTAAGCATGCCATTGACCTTTTGATCGGAATGGAGGAACAGCTGAAAGGAAAAGAGCCTGTCAATGTTGCGGAATACCTGTTGCTGGAAGATATCTCCGGAGATTTCAGGGATCGGTTTGATACTGCTCAGAGTAACTATCCGTATGGGCTCCTGATGATCCGCCTGGCGGAATGGTATCACATGCAGGGCAGGGAGGGAAATGCTGCAATCGCTGCGCAGGAAGCGATCATTACCTATATGTTGGAGCGGTACCCCGAAACAGTAAATGCATATTTGAAAATGAATCCGCCTAAAGACTTTCCGAAAGAGGGGATTGTGGATTTTACCAAAGCTGAAAATTTATTTCATTATAATTATCGGAACCCGGTTAAGAGCTTTCTGGACAATCTAAACCGGGATGCTGGCCAAAACGGTCAGGATGAAAAAATGAATGAGTTTCTGAGAGCCTATTCTTCCGTGAAAAATGATATTCGGAATGTCATGGCGCATATCCTTTTATCCGACCAGAATGGAGAAGACGGGAATTTCAACGTCAACGGGTACAGGGAAAGTATTGAGGAATTGATTTGTTTCGTAAGAACCGAAATTGAGAGCCGTTCGGAGGAAGAGCGGATATTTGGTGAAAAGCTGAACACCTATATGAGCGGAAAGGTGTGCAGACAGAGGGAGAATGCGGAAAAAGAGCAGCTGCTTAGTTGTATGCTGGATAACCTGTCCGAGGGAAAAGAATACCATATTCCATCAGGCAATACCGTTGTTCCGGAGGAATTTATACGTGCTTTGGAAATGCTGACGAAACAACTGAATAGTATGAAGAATGCACAGGATTTCGATAGTTTCTATGAGCGGCGGAAGAGAGATCTCAGATTACTGTTTTGTATTCTGGACGAATGGATTTGCCGTAGGCATAATAAGCCTTCCGAAAATTTATACAAAGAATGTTTTAAGACGAAAAATCATAAATCGGGTTATATTCGTCTGGTTAATTTTATGAAGAGCAATAAGAAAGCAGTCCTGGACATTTTGGAATATTCGCAGACTGTGCTGTAAGTATAATCAGTAATTTGAGATGGGATGGTGTTGCCGGGAGGACAGACAGGATGAGCAATGTAAGATTTGAAATCGGAGAACTGACAAAGATCGAAGAGATAAAAGAGTTTCATACTAAAACGGAAGCGGGCGCATCCAAGCGTTACCGATTGACAATAAAACTTCTGACAGTGTCTCCGAAATCCGGTTTTAGCGTTGAAGATATTTGCGATTTCAGGAAGAAAGTATATCTTTATGCGCCTTTTTTTGATGCATGCGGGCTTCCGTATATTGCAGACGAAGCGGAAGCGGCAGTAAAACCTGATCTTCCGTTGTACGGTACAGAGGAAAGATGGGTAGAGTTGAAAGTACGGTCTGTCATACGGGGAAATAGCATATCAGATACAGATATTAAAAGGGCATCAGGTGAAAAACTACATATCGGGAATGTGAGTTTTGATTACTGGAAGAATTTAAAGAGCGATGTAGAGGTAATAGCGAAATGGAATCGATCCATGCCGGAATCCTGTTATTCTAACCTGCACCGGTGCGTTCAATGTGCGCTTGCCACAGGCAATCATCTGGCATTTGCAAAATATTTAACGGAAAAGGCAAAGCCGAGAAAAGAAATTGCCGCTGTTGTCTTAGAAAAATATCTTGATAGATATAACAAAAAAGATGAATGGAAACAGTGGAAAATTCTTCCGACCGCTATTTGGCGGAGTTTAGATTTCGAATATACGGAAAATAATCTGAAATGGAATGCCTACGATTATGCTCAAATGAGTAAGTGGATTAAGAGGGTCGGTTCGGTTCCTGACAAGGATATCCTGGTTCAGCTGGCGCTCAGTATGGGGCTGGATGGGGACGAAACAGATATGCTTCTTATGGCATCCGGGTATGATCGACTCTATCTGCTGGATGCGGCGGATCTGTTTGCGAAAATCGCGCTTGATAAATACGGGAGTGATACGGTTACATCTGATTATGACAAAAGAAAAGAGGTCTTCGAACAGCAGAAAAAGTTCATGGCTTCACAGACAGATTTGGAGTTAAAATACATTTTAAATGAATTAGAACCGGAACAGCGGTCGGATTTTGAAAACTGCTTTTTATCTGCCTTGGAAGAAAAGGAATGTGCCGGTGAGTTTAAAGCGGAAAGAGATATCATTATAGAAATTTTAAATGATTTAAAAGATATGCGGAAAACAGGTAATTTGGACGCCGGGAAATGGTACGTTACGGAAAAGAAAGATAAAAAAGGCCATATAAAATATATTGACATAACGGAAGTTAAAAAGGATGATACGCATAGGTATTGGGGGATACAAAAACAATCAGACAGTTCTGAAATAATTGTATGGAGATATGAGTACGTACCAATAGCAGGAAATAAACAGGAGTCTTCACAGACAGATTCGGATTTATCCGAATCATCGTGTTTGAATTTTATCCGGGATTATGGCGACAGAAAAATCAAATACATTTTAAATGAATTAGAACCGGGACAGCGGTCGGATTTTGAAAACTGTTTTTTATCTGCCTTGGAAAAAAAGGAATGTGCCGGTGAGTTTAGGATGGAAAAAAACGCCGTTAAAGAAATTTTAATAGATATGAAAAAGGACGTTGATAAATGGGATATTACGGAAAATAAAAAGGATGGCAATGTAAAATATATTAACATGAACGAAAAGAATACGCATACGTATTGGAGGATACAAAAGCAATCAGACAGTTCTGAAATAGTTGTATGGAGATATGAGGACGTGCCAATAGCGAGATATAAAACGAAGCTAAGCCGGAATATAGAAGGTGATATACAGAAGTTTATAAATGAGTTTGAAAAATCTTACGGAAAAAAGAATATCCAGGAGACAGAATATCTTACAAATCTGATGGGCAAGTTGTACAGGGATAAAGGAGTTACGGTAACAGATAATGGCAGTATATCCATATCGCTTCCGGGTGAAAGCCATGTAGAACCGAAAAAATTAATTGAGCAGAGGCGTTATGGCTACTTAAAAAAGATGGATAATTTCCTGAAAGACCGGGAGGCATATGAAAAATATTTACCGGATGACCCGAACTCCTGTGAATGGAAGTGGGAGTGGTCAGGCAACGTGAGTGATTTGGTATCGCATATTGATAATTGCGGCCGCTTGCTGAGTAAGGATGGAAGAAAATCGGGATACAGAACGGGGAATGGACTGAATCAGGCTACCATAATCTGGAACAGGAGGAGCAAACTATTTGACCCCTATGATTTGCCAAATGCCAGTGCGCGAAGAAGCACATTGAGAAATATGCTGTTTGGCAGGGGAGGTAAGAATAAGTTTGATGTGATAACCCAGATAGATAAGGCGGATTTTTTTAAGTTTCTCGTGATCACGGGGCATGAGGATGACATCGGAATTTATATGAAAAAACTTGGTTTTTGGAAGGAAGACTTGTATTCCTTGTATTCGCCAAATTTTGAGTTACACATTGATCCGGAAGATTTTAATATGGGATCCTGCGATTATATTTGTGACAGGAAGGATTTGCTGTTGCTGTATGCCCTGGTATACAGGGATGAACTGCTTGATTCTTACTTTTTTTCCGGCAAAACCCGAGAGGAAAGAAATAAATTAAAGCAAAAATTTCCGTTCCTTGAAGTCGTAATGGAGATTTCAAATACGATACTGCACAGTTATTACCTGCAAAAGAAGAAAGAAAAGGAAGGGGGGAAACGATATCCCTTGTTCCATGTGCCCAAAGGACCATGGATACTTCATGATGCAGGTGTTGATGGAATCATATATCCTGATGATATTATGTTTTTTGAAAGAAAAAATTCGGAGAGTAGGAGCGTTGAAAATGAACGATAACTGCATACTGGGTAAGAATATGATTGCGGAAACCGGGAATGCGGAAATATATCGTAATGGTGAAGATGACGATACGATTTTTGCGGTCAAAAAATATAAAGACGTTAGGTATGCCATGCAGTTTATGGAGCGGGAAAAGAAAATCTCTCATGAAATATATGCCAGGACGCAAAAAAGAGAGGCGGTCATTCCGATCCTTGACATCACAGAGGACGGATGCGGGCGCATGATGTTGAAGAAACACGGACATTTTTTAAATGACCTGATCCCAGAACTGGAAGACAGATATGATAGCAGCAGTATCAGGGGGCTTTTGATCCGGCTGGATATCATAAAGGAGATACTGACATCTCTTGATACGATCCATTTTTGCGGAGAGGATGCAGGAAGCGGTTATGTGCATCTCGATATTCATCCCGGGAATATATTTTTTGAAAACACGGATATAGCGCATGGCAGGATCGGGACAGCGAAATTCCTTGACTTTCTGAGTGCCAGGCCGGTGAGCGGCAACCGGGTGCTGCAGGATGGTGCGGAATTGATTATTGCAACGCCCGTATATGCAGCGCAGGAATATCTTGAGGGGACTATGGATGCTGTGTGCAGGGCGACAGACCTGTATTCTGTTGGGAAAATTTTTTGCAGGATGCTTTTTCACGGTCCGATGTCGTCATGGGAAGAGGATCGCCTGAAGTATTCAAAGGCTGCGATTGAGAAAGCGCTGGGAAGCAGCCTGAGCGCGGACCTCATCGCTCCTTTTATCCGGTGTGCCCTGGACAGTAATCCGAGGTACCGCTATCAGACAGCCGGTGAGATGAGACAGGCAGTGGAAGACATGAGTGCTGTCCTAAGTGACTGTGAGAAGAGGAAGTATGACAGCGTATTTTCCTATCTGTCCGACCATGGATTCTTATGGAAAGAATCCTGGCTGGAGGAGTTGGAATGCGGGGAGAGGGAACTCCTGGAATCAGCAAACCGTCTGAAGGAAGCGTTGCTGAGAGACCATATTAGCAGTTCCAAATGTTACTATATCTACAGAGGCCTCCGCGGGTTATTAGAGAAAAACAAAAATGAAATAAGAGAATACGGGAAGATAAAAAACCTGCTGCTGGTATCAGGAGTATCCTGCTGCAATTATACAGGGCGCAGCGGCGAAGCCATAGAATTGTATGAAGAGCTCCGGGCAGATGAAGTGGATATGGAGTTGCAGGATTATCTGGTGCTGCTCAACCGGACAGCGGCCTCCTATGCAGATTCCCTGGATTATGAGGGAGCCTGCCGTCTGATTGAAAAAAGTATTTCTTCGCTGGAAGCCATAAAAAAGATCAATGCTGAGATCGCGGGAGATCTTAATTTAAAAGCATCTGCAACCCGTGTGAAAGATCTGGCTCGGGCTTACTCGGCAAAAGGCTGTTACATGACACTCTGCGGTCGGAATGAGGATGACAGTAAAACGCCGCTGTATTACTTTGGCAAAGCACTGGAGGAATTTGGGGAAGATCGCGGGAACCGGAGGATTACGGCATCGCATATATTACAGTACGCGATTGAGAAAAAAGAAAGAGCAATCTTTGAAAAATATGCTTTGGAAGAGAATTACTTTGGCCTGGAGGATAGCCGGGGAGCAGACAGATCCCCTGCCCACATTCTGGAAAATCTTCTGCTGCAGGGAGATCCTTACGTGCTCCATGTATTTCTTAAGGGTATTTACAGTTTTTACCTGAATAAGGCCGATGAGTCTTTTTCAGATATCCTGAAATCCGCTTTGTACCATGATTTTTTGTGCTTTGAAAAAAATGACCCGATGGAGCTGGTGTTCCGCTGGGCGGGAATGATTTTATATGAGAAGAATGGACATAAGGCGGATGCTGATGTGCTTCGCGCGTACGATCTTGCGATGTCATATGTCCCGGAGGCGGAGATCCATCCGGAGCAGCCAGTCAATATTCTGACTCTGGCCACATATCAGTCCAGATACCAGTACAATGAGATGACCGGCCGGGATAACAAAAAACTGTATGGGGAGTTTATGGAGCATTGCAATCGTTTCGGGGATGAAAGAATTGCAGAGATATACAAAGGAGGACCGGAAAGATTAAATGAAGTCCTGACTTTTGAATATGTATGATACCAGGGTCAAAAGGTCATGAATGGAGCGCTTGCGGTCCAATTCATGGGTATCATCATATGTATCAGATATATGGATGCCGATTGATTTTGTCTGAATAAAGTGGAGGGAAAATCAGAGATGGAAGAGTATGAGGAGTATTGGGATTTTGAAGCAGGTGAAACAGAGAACTGTCTAGACGATCGATCGCAGATAGAAGAAGTTGGTGATTTCCGGATTGCTGACCAGCATACCCTTGTGGGAGTAGGCGGTTATATCCGAAAGACAGAGACATATGTCGAGATTCCCGATCACATCAAACGCATTGGGGAAAAAGCATTTGCAGGATGCGAGAATCTCATGGCAGTGAATATCCCGGATTCTGTGACAGAGATTGACGAAGGGGCATTTTCTTGCTGTGAATCGCTGAAGATAATTAAGATTCCGGCTTCGGTAAAAATAATCAGACCGGAAACGTTTGCCCATTGCACCCGCCTGAAAAAAGTGATTCTGCCCGATTCGCTGGAAGCCATACAGGAACATGCGTTTTATCGCTGCAGATCTTTGGATGATATTTGTGTCGCGTCAGATGTCAGGGTAGACGAAACAGCGTTTGAACTGTGTTCACCGAAATCCCGGACGATTGCATTGTTTTTTCCGGGAGATATCGATGACGAGATAATTTCCGGAACAGAGGAGAGGCTGAAAAAAGCAATGCAATCTGAATATGACTATACATTTTGTCCGGAATACAGGAGTATGGCAGATGCTTATTATAAATCGGATATTCAGATCCTTGTGATAGACGCAAATTTACTTTTTGAAGAAGATAAAGACTATGAGAAGATTTATCGTGCTCAGATCCGGGAGATGTTTGAAACTTTTGCTTCCCCGGCATTTATGATGGTCAACTATGAAAAATATTATTACAATGAAAGGGAAGAAAGCGGTGGAAATGATCTATGGTGCGGTGAAAGCTATCTGAACTCTTTTGTCGCTAATGCCGCTGTTGACGCCGGCTTTGGTGGAAAAATAACTGACGAAATGTATCATGTTGTTTTCTTTTCCCTTGAAACAGGTACATTTAATACATTGTGGAATAATATGTTTCTTGAAGAGGGAGACCTGACGGAGTTTTTGGAAAATTTCAGACGTGGGCTTGACGTAGAGAGATATGGTAAATTGCTGACATTGGATCCGGCGAGTGCTCCTGTTGAATATTTGGATTTTTTTTCACTGGGATGAAGACGATGAGGAGGATGACGAGGAAGATGATGAGTGATTAATATATAGGAATCGATTACATTGAGCAGTGTTTTTTAACACTGCTTTTTTTTGTGTCCTTTTTTCAGGCATCCCTCTGTATTAAAGTATAATCAGAAGCTATGAAAAAGCGGAATTGTTGTCACAGCTCTGAAAGGGGAATGGATATGAAGTACAGAAAATATATAGGTTACATAATACCCGGGTTTACGACATATGAGGTGAAGACGGATTATTTCATTATAGAGTCCGGCATTTTAAATAAGAAGTACTCCTATGTCCCGATACACCAGTTGGCGGATCAGGTTGAACTGAAGCAGACCTTCCTCGGGCGATGGATGGGTGATTTCGGCAGCATACACTTTACAACTCATAATGGAGAAGAGGTGACCTTTTCCCAGATCAAAAAAGCCGGGTATCTGATGCAGGTCCTTCCCGGATTGATCAAAAGTGAAAACATGAGATACGTGGATGCACTGAACAAGGTCCGCTACGATATGTACAAGGGAAAACCGGCCAGAAAAAATAAACGATATTCAAAATGTTTTGCAGAAAAAAACCGGTTTTATTTTCCGGGGTTTGAGTCCTACTTTCTGGATCAGGATCAGCTGATCGTCCGGCAGGGGATTTTCAGGAAACAGGAAATGAATATTTACCTGGAAAATTTTGACAGCATGTTTCACGCAGAACGCTCTTTCGCAGAGCGGGTTCTGGGGTTCGGAACGATATCTTTGAAATGCGGCTCGGAGAAAGTAATCCTGCGTCATATTTCATCCGCAGAAGCCATTGCCTGGATTTTAACAAAAACCATACCTCAGGCCAAAATCATTTATTACGCCTATCAGGCTTTTCAGAAGAAAGCAGGGGTGTAGAGATATGGAGAGTCATGTTTTTTAAGCCGAAAGGAGATGCAGAAAGATGAATGTACAGGTAAAAAGCAGCAATGGGATCACTTTGGTTCCGGTGGAGACGCGCCTGATGGCGGAACGCAAGATTTTTATTGAGGGCGAGATCAATTCGGAAAGCGCCTGTGAGTTCGTAAAAAAGGTTATGTACTTAAACAGCGAGGATGCGGAAGAACCGATTCATGTCCTGATCAATTCAAACGGCGGCGAGATCAATGCCGGGATGCTGATGTACGATGTGATCCAGGCCAGCAAAGCGCCGATCCGGATGTATTGTATCGGGCACGCCTACAGCATGGCGGCAGTGCTCTTTGCCAGCGGCAATTACGGGCGCTACATGCTGCCGCACGGAGAGCTGATGCTCCATGAGCCGCTGCTCGGAAACCGGGTGGGAGGGAACTCTTCCTCCATCAAGTCGATTTCCGACAGCTTGCAGGAGTCAAAGCGGGTCATGAACCGGATCCTGGCAAAGCACACGGGGAAAACAGAAAAAGCGGTGGAAAAGGCGACAAATTATGACCATTACTTCAGCCCGGAGGAAAGTATCGCGTTCGGTCTGTGTGATGAGATTGTAGGGTTTGACAGAATGATGGAGGATGAAAACGGTTATGGACAAAATGATACTTGGTGAGAAAGCAGCTTTTAGTACGGATTGTAATGAAACGGGATTGAATAATAATGTTTTTGTATGCGGGGGAAGCGGATGCGGGAAGACGCTGTCAATTACCGAACCCCGTCTTCTGGAGACAAAACAGTCCAGCCTGATCGTGACTGTGACGAAGAGAAGGATCGTACATAAGTATAAGCCGGTGTTTGAGCAGCGGGGTTATAAAGTGGAGGATCTGAATTATGTCAATCCCCTGGAGAGCAGCGTCGCCTACGACCCGCTGCAATATGTGGCAAGCTATTCCGATATCCGGTTCCTGAGTGAATCTATTGTTATGGCGAACCCGCGCAAGGAGAAATCCACGGGAGCGGATCCCTATTGGGACGAGGCGGCCATTTCACTCTGTTGTGCGGAAATTGCCTACGTCCTCATGACGGATGAAAACGCTACGCTTGCCGATGTCCTTGCGTTTCATGACAGGATTTCTTTCTGGGACGAGAACGGGCAGATCGCCACTTCTGTTGACAAAAAATTTGATCGTCTGGAGGACAGGGACCCGACCTGCTATGCGGTATCCTGCTGGAAGTCTTTCCGCCAGCTCCCGATCAGGACTGCCGGCTGCGTGTTTGGAGCCTTAAATACGACGATCGATACCATCTTCAGCCCGGAGCTGCGCGAAATGATAGCCACGAAGAGGCAAGTGGATTTTGAAAAGTTAGCCACGGAAAAAACCGTCCTGTTTGTATCAACGTCTGCTGTGAATCCGGCACTCAACTGTTTCATCAATATGTTTTATGCCCAGGCGTTCAAAAGCCTGTTTGAATACGCGGAAAGCCGGCCGGCCGGCTGGCTGCCGATTCCGGTGCATGTGCTTTGCGACGATTTTGCCACAGGCAGCAGGATACTGAATTTTCCGGAATACATCTCTATTTTCCGCGAAAAGCGGATTTCGGTCACGCTGCTTGTCCAGTCTGAGTCCCAGCTGGAATCGATGTACGGGCCGAACGATGCGACGACCATCATAAACAACTGTGACACCTACCTCTATATGGGCGGGATGGATTTAAAGACAGGGAAGTCGATCAGTGAAAGGCTGAACGTGCCTCTGGATGAGGTCCTTTACATGCCGATCGGCCGGGAATACATATTCCGCAGAGGGCAGAAGCCGGTTGTTACCAGGCGCTATGATATTATGTGGAATGAACTTTATCTGAAAATCACGGAAGAATACGAGAGTAAGATCCGCAAAGCGGAACGGTAAAAAATATTTTTTGTGTCATCGCAGATCTTATCGAATTATGCCATCATATATGCATGGAGGGAAAGAAAGTCATGGATGAGAAAAGTACGGATGCTTTAAACGATTATTTCCGTAACAAACGTGCCGGTGAATCTGAGGTAATTGCGAAAGCATGCCAAAGAGCAGCGCGTATGAGGGAATGGAAAGAAAAGGAATCCAAACAGGAATGCCGGATATACATTCCGGGAAAGGAAGGATGAAGAAAATGCTGAAATGGAAAGAGAAATACCTGGAAGGAAGATGCGGGGAGGATGCAGCTTATAAATTTAATCTGGGTGTGCTGACGATCTCCGGTAAGGGACGGCTGTATGACTATGAATCGAATTACGTCGATGCCGACAGGAAGTTTGATGTATATGAGATCATTGCTGATGCCCAGGAAGAGGTGAACACCAAACAGCGGCGGGATCAATGCCGGGATGCTGATGGATGTGATCCGGGCCAGAAAAGCGCCGATCCGGATGTTTTGCATCACGGCGCAGTCCCCTGGGCTGATTACAGAAACGATATCCGGCGGGTCATGATCGAAAAAGGGATAACCACCATCGGAAACAACATGTTTGCAGATTGCGTCAACCTTGAATCTGTGGCAATTCCGGAGGGCGTCACGGTGATCGGATACAATGCTTTCCGAAACTGCCGGAACCTGGTAAGAGTATCGTTTCCGGGCAGCCTTTTCCGTATCCGGTTTCAGGCATTTGAGGGATGCCATAGCCTGACCCGGGCGCTTATTTTCCCCAAGGTTGGGTTGGGCGAAGATGTTTTTAAAGACTGCCCCAATCTGAAGTTGTATGTCCGGGAGGGCTCTCCTGCCATGAAATATGCTGTCAGGAACAACATAAATTATGTAAATATGGGTATCGACACCAGGCAGGGGAAATCCTCAGCCGGCTGTGATGCGGCAAAACAGAGGAAATCCTCAGCTGACAGCGGTGCGGTCTCAGATCAGGGATTCGAGGAAGAGTTTTTAAAAGTAGTGAAACAGTACCAGCAGGAGTTGTCTGACGCCAGGCAGTTTGTCGGGATTCTGAAAGACTGTTTCCCGGAGGCGGAAAACCAGAAGCACGTATTTTTAATGGGGGAATTGTCCCGGCTCGGAATCGTGCAGGCAATCAACGATGCAGAGGAACTTAACGCCGTGCTGCTGCAGCGGTATACGAAACGCCTCGTTTCTGATTTTGCTGCAGACGAAAGCTGGGCCGTCTGGGCCGTATCGCTCTGGTGTAAATCCTATGGGGTAAATGTTTTACATAAGCCCTGTTCGATATAAGATGCTGATTATGAGTAAAAAATGCAGGAAGAAACTTACAGAATGGGAGGTCAAACAGATGGAAGGCACATTGTTGAAGACAGGGGCAGCGGTTGTTGCGGAGAATGGCGCCCGTTACACAGTCCGAAGGTTCCTTGGTTCAGGCGGCCAGGGAGAGGTTTACGATGTGGAAAATGGCAGCGGGCAGCCGTTTGCCCTGAAGTACTATTTTAAACATTCCGCAACAGACACACAAAAGAGTATTCTGAAAAACCTGATCGCGAAGGGGAGCCCGGATCCCTCTTTCCTCTGGCCGCTGACTCTGGTATGTTCAGGCCGGGAAAGTGACGGCGGATTTGGGTACATCATGGCGCTGCGTCCCAAACAGTACAAGAGCATCGCGGACTTAATGAAGCGCAGGGTGGATCCGGGCTTTTATGCCATCTGCCGTGCCGCGTTCAATCTGACAAAAGGCTACAGGAAACTCCATGAAAGCGGATATTCGTACCGGGACATCTCCTGGGGGAATGTTTTTTTCACAACGGAGGGGGACATCCTGATCTGTGACAACGACAATATTTCGGTGGATGGAAAGGATGACAGCGGAGTGCTCGGGACTCCGGGTTTCATGGCACCGGAGCTGGTGGTGGGAAAGGCGAAAGCCTCCCGGAACACGGATTTGCATTCTCTTGCCATATTGCTCTTCTACATTTTTATGATCAGCCATCCTTTGAATGGCGAGCTGGAGGCGGAGATCAAATGCATGGACGTCTATGCCATGGAACGTCTCTACGGCACAGATCCGGTGTTCCTATTTGACCCGAACGATAAGCGGAACCGGCCGGTGAAAGGCGTGCATGATAATGCGCTGATCTACTGGCAGATATATCCGCAGGAGCTGAAAGATCTGTTTACACAGGCCTTTACAGTGGGATTGAAGTCGCCAAACAGGCGCGTCA
>Ga0192240_10411_pt1 | contig 18109 bp, 14 predicted proteins | sample Koala_Koa27_H3_FD_131237 | JGI IMG/M metagenome (GOLD analysis project Ga0192240, IMG submission 131237) | Enriched cells from koala feces incubated with labeled cellulose particles, San Francisco Zoo, California, United States - Koala_Koa2-7_H3 ...
TAATCCATCAAAAAATAATAATATGAAAACCAAATTTCTGCTTTATTTAAGTTTAAGTACACTCTTCTGTTTCGCCTGTGACGGTACAGAGGATAATCCTATTATAAATCCTCCCGATGAAATTACTAATCCTCCCGACGAAGTAGATTTTGACGAACAAGGATTGGTATTAATAAGTTTTTCTGATAATTCAGCTACTGTTCTGGAAGAAGGAGAAACAGGTTATGTAGACATTAATAAATCTGCAGGCAAAATAGAAATTAATTCATCGGGAGAAGGAATAAAGTATATACTTTCCGGGAAAGCCACCAATGGTTCCATAAAAATTAATAGTGCCCAACCCTTTAAACTAACCTTAAACGGAGTGGAACTCTCCAATCCTGACGGACCGGCTATTATGTTGCAGTCTGAACAAACAGCTTATGTTGTTTTTACGGATGAAACAACCAATAAGTTAGCAGACGGAGATTCCTATAAATCAACAGATGAAGAAGTGAAGGGCTGTTTAACCAGTAATGGAGCCATAGATTTTTATGGTAAAGGAAAACTGGAAATAAGTGGAAACTGCAAACATGCCATTGCAAGTAGTAAGAACATAACAATCAGGGAAAATTGCAATATTACAATCTTAAAAGCGGTTTCCGACGGAATCCACGCTAAAAATGAAATAATAATGGTAGGAGGAAACCTGGATATTTCCTGTATAAATGAAGGAATGGAAACCAAATCGAATAACATCAACATCAAAAGCGGAGAATTAAAAATCATCACTACAGGAGATAAAAGTGATGGTCTGAAATCTCCGGGTAATATAAGGATTGAAGGTGGAGAAATTACAATTTCCACACAAGGATTAGCTTCCAAATGTATCAAAAGCGAATCGGATGTATACCTTACAGGAGGAAATATATCATTAACTACCATAGGAGATGCCAAATATGAAGAAGATGATGAAGATACCTCGTCGTCTGCAGGAATTAACTCCAAAGGAAATGTTTTTATAGAAAACACAAACCTAACTATCAAAAGCTCAGGAAAAGGAGGTAAAGGTATTTCTGCGACTAAGGATATAACTATTTCAAGTGGTACGATAGCTGTGGAGACTACAGGTACACAATTTATTCAGAGTCAAACCTTAACATCTTCTCCCAAAGGAATAAAAAGTGAAGGAAACATTACTATAGAAGGAGGTGATATTACCATCCATACCCTGGGAAAATATGATGGTAGTGAAGGAGTGGATTGTAAAAGTACTTTAACGATTGAAGACGGAGTTATTGAGGTTATTTCCTATGATGATTGCATAAAAGCAACACAAGCAATTATTATTAATGGAGGTGATATATTTTGTCAAAGTGAAATTAATGACGGATTTGACTCGAAAGGCACAATTACTATCAACGGAGGAAGAATTGTTTCTGTAGCAGGAGTCGGAACAAACAAAGGGTTTAACTGCAACAGTACATTTGCCATAACAGGTGGTACTATTATTGGAATAGGAGACAAATCAGATTCACCCACTCAAAGTAGATGCACGCAACACGTTGTGGTTTATAAAGCGAATTACGAGAAAGGTCAACTGCTTCATTTTAAATCACAAAACGAAGAAAATGAAGTTCTTACTTATCGTATCCCTGAAAGCTATAATTCAATAGCACTGGTATTCAGTAGTCCCGGGTTAATCGAAAATACCACTTATGATATTTACCGGGGAGGAGAAGTGAGTGGTGGAGAAGAATACTATGGATATTACATAAATTCTAGTTACAACGGAGGCCAACGACTAGAAAGCTTTATTACTACCACAATGGTAACTAAAGTTGACTAATTAATTTAAAGTATTTTATGCCTAAATTTGTTGTCTTTACAAATCCTATTAAATAATCTTTATTTAACTCACGAAAGCAGTATTATTAAAAATACTGCTTTCATCCTATAAAATAGAAGTGGAACTATATATTTTTAATCCGGAAAATGATTTAGCGCTGGCAAATGGAGATCCCAATTATGTACCTCCTTTTTCTGTAAGAAAAATGGCTGAAGATTTATCACTTCTTCCCTATTGGTATGCAAATCTTAATTCATGGATAGTATCGGCAGATAAAACTCCACTTAAAAATGCCATTCTTACCGGCTTAGAAACAATTTCCCTAACTGACATCCTCACCCAAACTACGCAAGAAAAACTGCATATTAAACCCTGGGGATGGAATGCATCCTTAGCAAAGAAACTATCAGCACTTAACCTTCCCAATTTAAAAATTCCTTCCTGGGAGCAAATAGGTAAGATTCGTGAACTTTCACACCGCAGTACGTCGGTTTCTCTTTTAAAAGAACTCACTTCTTCCAACCGGCATCAGTATATTGGTAAAGTAAATGAATTATACGCTGAGACCGAAATAGAAAAATTTCTCCATGAAAACAGAAAAGTGGTAATTAAAGCGCCCTGGTCAGGAAGTGGTAAAGGTATACTTTTTTGCAACCAGACGATATCTCACTCTGAACATCAATGGTGTAAAAACATTCTGAAAACTCAGGGAAGTATTATAGTTGAACCTTTCTATAATAAAATTACAGACTTTGCGATGTTGTTTTATGCCGATGATGCAGGTGTTATTTCTTTCTCTGGTTATTCTCTCTTTTTCACAAATAAAAAAGGTGCTTACACCGGGAATCTATTAGCATCTAATAAACAGATAAAATACATCTTATCACAATATATTAATCCTGAAGAATTACATTCACTTCAGGAAATACTAATACGGAAGCTATCCTTATTGCTCTATGATAGTTATACAGGGTATTTAGGGATAGACATGATGATTTGTAAAACCACCCAAGATCCTGCTTCTTACAGCATACATCCCTGTGTAGAAATAAACCTACGAATGACCATGGGAATGGTAGCCAGAAGGATTCATGATAATTACATATCTCCCGAAAGTACAGGACATTTTTTTATTGATCATTACCAGCACCCGGATAAGCTTAAAGACAAACATTTACTTAATAAAAAGAACTATCCTTTACAGTTTATAAATAATCAGATAAAAAGCGGATATCTTGCATTAACTCCTGTTAAAGAGGATACCAATTATATAGCCTATGTGATTATTTCAAATTGAAAATCCCGATTTTATTTTATTAAAATCGGGATTTCATGCTTATTCATTTATTAGGATAAAACTTCTAATCGTGGTTCAATAGAAGAACTTCTACCAAATCCACATCAACTATTAAATTAGAATACGACCTAATACCACTAAAAGTCAATTCAAAAGGTATATATACTTTCCACCTGTCATTTTGTTTCATATGCATAAAAGCCGTACTAAGGCCAAGTGAACTATTTATATCAACACTGGCAGAAACATTTGCAACCACAAACTTGGCCGGAACAACAAAATTACGGTCCGGCTCATCCAATGTATAAGATTGTTTAATAAGTTCGTCATTAATCAACAAAGCTCTATAATTTATCCTCACTGAATCAGTGGCCAAAGGAGAAATATTTCCGTCTCCTTCATTAATAACATAAGCATATATATACTGTGATACATCGCCGGAATATTCTTTCCCTTCTTCATCAGGAGGTAGATTAAATGCCTTATATATTTTCCACTCTTCCGGATTATTCCGGGCAACCCGGGCTATGGAATCTATAAAAGCATCATTTCGCTCTTTCCAGTTTGCATATTCATCAACTCCTTCTGTTTCTTCACAAGCAGTGAATAATCCTAAACCACCAAGAATAAACAAAATTATCAAATAAAAATTCTTATTCATATTAAATTTATTGGGCTTTTAAAAAGCCATTTTAAACTAAAGATTTTAAGATACCGGTAATGCTAACTTTATCTTCTATAATACCTAACAAATCATCAATAGCCACCCGTTCCTGCGCCATGGTATCCCTATGGCGAATAGTCACACAGTTATCTTCTAAAGATTGATGATCAATAGTGATACAATAAGGAGTACCAATAGCATCCTGGCGACGATACCGTTTTCCGATACTATCTTTCTCGTCATACTGACAATTGAAACGGAATTTCAACTCATTTATTATTTCGCGTGCTTTTTCCGGAAGTCCGTCTTTCTTAACCAATGGAAGAACTGCCAGCTTAACCGGAGCAAGTGCTGCCGGTAATTTCAATACAACACGGCTCTCTCCATTTGCCAGTTTTTCTTCACAATAGGATGCACTTATTATACTTAAAAACATTCTGTCTACTCCAATAGAAGTTTCAATTACATAAGGAGTATAAGACTCATTTAATTCAGGGTCAAAATATTTAATACTCTTTCCGCTGTAACTTTCATGTTGACTTAAATCGAAATCAGTACGGGAATGAATTCCTTCTACCTCTTTAAAGCCAAAAGGCATTAAGAATTCAATATCTGTAGCTGCATTTGCATAATGAGCCAATTTATCGTGATCATGATAACGGTAATGATCATCACCGAAACCAAGAGCCTTATGCCATTTTAAACGTAGCTGTTTCCATTTCTCGAACCACTCTAATTCTGTACCGGGACGTACAAAAAATTGCATTTCCATCTGTTCGAATTCACGCATACGGAAAATAAACTGACGGGCAACAATTTCATTACGGAATGCTTTCCCAATTTGTGCAATACCAAAAGGAACTTTCATACGTCCGGTTTTTTGCACATTCATATAATTTACAAAAATTCCTTGTGCTGTTTCCGGACGCAAATAAACTTTCATTGCACCATCTGCAGTAGATCCCATTTCGGTAGAAAACATCAGGTTAAACTGTCTTACCTCTGTCCAGTTCTTAGTTCCGGAAATAGGACAAACAATTTCTTCATCCAGTATAATTTGTTTCAATTCTTCCAAATCACTATCGTTAAGAGCTTTAGCAAAGCGGGTATGCAAAGCATCTCTTTTGGCTTGATGTTCCAGCACACGTCCATTGGTGTTACGAAACTGTGCCTCGTCAAAAGACTCACCAAATCTTTTCGCAGCCTTGGATACTTCTTTTGTAATCTTATCGTCATATTTCGCTAATTGTTCTTCAATCAGTACGTCTGCACGATAACGTTTCTTAGAGTCTTTATTATCAATCAAAGGATCATTAAAAGCATCTACGTGGCCGGAAGCTTTCCATATAGTCGGATGCATAAATATAGCTGAATCAATTCCCACAATATTCTCATGAAGCAACACCATGCTATCCCACCAATATTTTTTTATGTTGTTTTTTAGTTCCACTCCCATCTGTCCATAATCATATACAGCCCCAAGACCGTCATAGATATCACTGGATGGAAATACAAAACCATATTCTTTACAATGCGAGATTAATTTCTTAAAAACATCTTCCTGTGCCATTTTTAATCTGATTACGTGTTTTAACTTACATGCTATGAGCAAAAAATTATCGAAACTTATAAAAAATAGAGTGCCCTATTCCTGCTTAAAATATGCAAAATAAGTACTTTAAATTAATATCTCTATGTCAGTTACTTATTCCTTTAAAATTATTATTTTAAACTTATAATTTCTTCACTTTTCAAGGCTCAATTAAAATGCAAAGTAAATGATTTTTTTCAATTAAATTTGTATATTTGCGTTCATATGTATATATAATTAGGTGTAAAAAACACTTTGTTGAAAAAAGAAAAAAAGAAAAAGAGAGGATTTTGAATATTTATGAGCGAAGATAAAGTTGAAAGAGACGAAATAAAAAACGAAAATAACTCTACTCCCGGGATCAATGATTCATTGTCTCAGGAAGCTAAAGAAAAAACTTCAGATTATAAACCTGCCGGTACTCCCGACGAACATATAAAACACCAACTTACAGGAATGTATCAAAGTTGGTTTTTGGATTACGCTTCCTATGTAATTCTGGAAAGAGCTGTACCCCATATTAACGACGGGCTTAAACCCGTCCAAAGACGTATTCTTCATTCAATGAAGAGATTGGATGACGGACGTTATAATAAAGTAGCCAATATTGTGGGACATACCATGCAATTCCATCCACATGGGGATGCTTCAATCGGGGATGCGTTGGTACAGTTAGGACAGAAAGACCTTTTAATTGACTGCCAGGGAAACTGGGGAAATATTTTAACCGGAGATGGAGCCGCAGCTCCCCGATATATTGAAGCAAGGCTCTCCAAATTTGCTTTGGAGGTTATTTTTAACCCTAAAACAACTGAATGGAAATCATCTTATGATGGACGAAATAAAGAACCTATTACTTTACCTGTAAAGTTTCCTTTATTGCTGGCACAAGGTGTAGAAGGTATAGCCGTGGGATTATCTTCTAAAATTTTACCCCATAACTTTAACGAGTTATGTGATGCCTCCATGGCTTATTTACAGAATAAACCTTTTAAGTTATATCCGGATTTCCAGACCGGAGGTTCTATTGATGTATCCAAATACAATGACGGAGAACGGGGGGGAGCCGTAAAAGTACGTGCTAAAATCAATAAAATTGATAACAAAACACTATCTATTACAGAAATTCCTTATGGAAAAACAACCTCCACTGTCATAGAATCTATTTTAAAAGCAGTCGAAAAAGGAAAAATCAAAGTCCGGAAAGTAGACGATAATACCTCTGCCCAGGTAGAAATATTAATTCATCTGGCAGCCGGAGCATCATCTGACAAAACCATTGACGCACTCTATGCCTTTACAGATTGTGAAGTAAGCATATCGCCGAACTGTTGTGTAATAGATGATAACAAACCACATTTCCTGGCTGTTAGTGATGTACTTAAAAAATCTGTAGATAACACTGTAGAATTACTCCGCAAAGAACTACAGATTAGAAAAGACGAATTACAGGAAACGTTGCATTTTTCATCCCTTGAAAAGATATTCATTGAAGAAAGAATCTATAAAGACAAAAAGTTTGAGCAGGCAAAATCCATGGATGAAGCTTGCGAACATATTGATGAAAGATTGACTCCTTTTTATCCGCAACTTATTCGGGAAGTCACTAAAGAAGATATTCTGAAACTTATGGAGATAAAGATGGGACGTATTCTTAAATTTAACTCCGATAAAGCAGACGAAGCTATAGCCCGTATGAAAGGAGAGATTGAGGAAATCGATCATCATCTGGCAAATATAGTGACTTTCACTATAGACTGGTTTAAGTCTATCAGGAAAAAATATGGAAAAGATCATCCCAGGATGACGGAACTCAGAAACTTCGATACCATTGAGGCAACCAAAGTGGTGGAAGCTAATGAGAAACTATATATTAACCGGGAAGAAGGCTTTATAGGTACCGGTTTGAAAAAAGATGAGTTTATTGCCAACTGCTCAGACATTGACGATGTGATTATTTTCTACCGGGATGGAAAATATAAAATTGTACGTGTGCAGGATAAAATGTTTGTTGGGAAAAACATCATTCATATCAATATTTTTAAGAAAAACGATACACGCACAATCTATAATGTGGTTTACCGGGATGGAAAATCCGGTTACCATTACATAAAAAGGTTTGCTGTAACCGCCATGACACGCGATAGAGAATATAATCTTACCCAAGGTAAACCCGGGTCAAAAGTGGTATATTTTACAGCCAACCCTAATGGAGAAGCAGAGGTTATTAAAGTAACTTTAAAACCTCACCCCCGGCTAAAGAAAATTACTTTTGAAGAAGACTTCAGTGAAGTAATGATAAAAGGTCGTCAATCTATGGGAAATATATTGACTAAAAATGATGTACATAAAATCGGGTTGAAGCAAAAAGGAGGTTCTACTTTAGGAGGACGGAAAGTTTGGTTTGATTGGGATGTATTCCGGTTAAATTATGACGGAAGAGGAGAATATTTAGGGGAATTCCAAAGTCATGAGAAAATATTGGTTGTTTTAAAAAATGGTGATTTTTATACCACAAATTTCGACGTTACAAATCATTACGAAAACAATGTAAGCATTATCGAAAAGTTTAATTCCAACAAAGTCTGGTCAGCCGTTTTATACGATGCCGACCAGAAAGGACATCCCTATCTAAAACGTTTTACTTTTGATGCAATTAATCGTAAACAAAACTATTTAGGAGAGAATAAGGAAAATAAACTGATTCTGATTACCGATGAATACTATCCCCGTATAGAAGTTATTTTCGGGGGTGCAGATAATTTCCGTGAACCTCTTACAATTGACGTGGAAGAATTCATTGGCGTTAAGAGTTTTAAAGCGAAAGGAAAAAGAATCACCACTTATAAAGTGGATAAAATCAAGGAATTAGAGCCGACCCGCTTTCCGGAATTACAAGAGTTAAACGAAGAAGAACCGGAAATTATTCCGGAAGATTTAGATCCCGATAAAGACAAAAGCGATTCGGACATTATTGATGAAATTACGGGACAAATGAAACTATTTTAAAATGAAAAAAGTAAGTATCTTACTGATATTATTATTATCGTGGAAAACTTTCTTTGCCCAAATTGATACGACACAACAAACCCGATATATATCCCGGTCCACCATGTATGGTGCCGGGTTTACTAATATTTTAGATACTTATTTATCTCCCTTAGAATATACAGGAGTAGATTTCCGGATTTCCCGGGAAAACTTTAAAATGACTAATTTATGGGATGGAAATGTCTCCGCACAAAGTTTTCTGCAGGTAAATTTTTCTTATACCGAAAATAAACCCGCTACTTCTACAGCACTTTCCGGATTAGCAAATTGGAACTATGCGCTGCACTACCAGTTTCCTATTACTGATAACCTTACAATTTTAACCGGAGGATTAAGTGATATGAATTTTGGGTTTATTTATAATTTACGAAACTCCAATAACCCGGCCTCGGCAAAAGCTTACATAAATCTCGCAGCCTCTGCTATGCTTATCTATCGGTTTAAGATAAAAAACTATCCGATGACAATAAGATACCAGGCAAATCTGCCTTTTATGGGGGTTATGTTCTCACCCAATTATCAACAATCTTATTATGAAATATTTACGTTAAGTAATTATAGAAATGTAATAAAGTTTACCTCGCTGCATAATCAACCTGCGGTAAGACATTTTTTAAGCTTGGATGTTCCAATAAAATATTCAAGAATCCGCTTCAGTTATTTATGGGATGTTCAGCAGGCACATGTCAATAGCATAAAGACCCATACCTATTCTCATATTTTCATGGTTGGCTATGTGAAAACCATCTATAAAATAAAATCAAAAGATTCTCAACCTTCCGTATACTAGACTACTGCCATGGATAAATACCACCTAATATATTCCACTATCTTTGCGGAAACGAAAAGCAAACATCTTTTCGGCACTCTTTTATGCGTTATATTTTTATGGGTTCTCACACCTTCATGTATCCGGGAAGATACTTTCGACGATTCTCCCGAAGGAAATTTCGAAGCTTTATGGAAACTTATTAACGAACGTTATTGCTTTCTGGAATATAAAAATCAGGAATATGGTTTAGACTGGGATGAAGTATACAAAGAGTATAAACATAGAATTGCACCCGGAATGTCTAAGGCCGGACTCTTTGAAGTGCTAAGCGAAATGTTATGTGAACTGAGAGACGGACATGTTAATCTCTATTCAAGCCGTGATGTAGGTCGCTACTGGAAATGGTACGAAGATTATCCGGAGAATTTTAACGATAGCATTCATAAACTTTATTTAGGAACTGACTATAGGATAGCATCGGGACTTAAATATAAAATATTTGAAAACAACATCGGATATATTTATTACGAAAGTTTTAGCAACGGAATCGGGAATGGAAATTTAGATGATGTACTGAAGTATATGGAGTTATGCAATGGAATTATTATCGATGTACGTAATAACGGAGGAGGAACTTTAACCAATTCTTCTTTATTAGCATCCAGATTTACAAATGAAAAGGTTTTGACCGGTTACATTATTCACAAAACCGGAAAAGGAAGAAATGACTTCTCCAGTCCAAAATCTATCTACCTGGAACCATCTAACAGAATCCGATGGCAGAAAAAAGTTGTAGTACTTACTAATAGACATTCCTACAGCGCAACCAATGATTTTGTAAATAGCATGAGTATCTTACCCAATGTAACCCTTATCGGAGATAAAACCGGTGGTGGCTCCGGACTTCCTTTCTCTTCCGAACTACCCAATGGATGGAGTGTGCGTTTCTCTGCAAGTCCACATTTAGATGCGAATAAAAATCATATTGAGTTCGGTATTGAACCCCATATCAAAGTAGATATGACAAAAGAAGATATTCTCAGGAATAAAGATACCATTATTGAATATGCTTGTGATTTTCTGAATGAAAATTAGAAAAAAACAACTAAACTGTTTGGTGATATAAAAAATATATCTACTTTTGCAGCACCAAATAGCATCACATCTTATTTAGCGGCTGTGGCGTAATTGGTAGCCGCGCCAGACTTAGGATCTGGTGTCGAGAGACGTGGGGGTTCGAGTCCCTTCAGCCGCACTGATAAAAATTGAAAAAGCAAGCAAATCTCTGAAAACCAAAAGGTGGTCAGAGATTTTTTATTTCCCTGAAACATACGAAAAAGACAAAAAAGGCAGTTTTAAGTACTATTAACTGACTCTATTCGTGACCCCATTGGAAAATTTCAAAAAGGGGCACATTTAATCTAATATGTTATTTGAAAGAGTCAAAAGCATTAAAGAATGGGGAAATTCCAGTCTATATACGAGTTACAGTAAATGGACAAGCTTTTACTTTCAATATGCAAGGTTCTGTTCTGCCTTCTTTATGGAGTCAGGAGAAAAGTAAAGGGAAAGATAGGAAAGCCCAGGAACTTAACCATTACATTGAATCCGTCAAATTCCCTCTGTATAAAATACACAGAGAACTGGAAATTGACGGTAAACCCATCTCCGCTCAAATCATTAAAGACATCTTTTTAGGCAATAACAAAGAAGAGAATGGGAAGACATCAGTTCAAGTTCACACGGAACACAATGAAAGATGCCGGAAGCTGATTAATACAGAATACTCTCCTTCTACCATCTACAAATTTGATGCCTCCCTTAAATTTCTTCAGGAATTTATGAGGAAAGAATTAGACAAAGAAGATATTCCGCTGAATAAGATTAATGAAAACTTTATCCGGCAATATGAAACCTATCTAAAAACGGAAAGAGGATGCAACCATAATTCAGCAATCAAACATTTGAAAATTTTCAAAAAGGTAATCCGGATTGCTCTTGCCAATGACTGGATACAGAAAGACCCTTTTGCCAGTATCAAATTCCATTTAGAAGAAGTACATGTTGATTTCCTTACGATGGAGGAATTAGACCTGTTAGTTAATAAGGATATTTCCAATAAACGATTGTCACAGGTCAGAGATGTTTTTGTATTCTGTGGCTTTACAGATGTTGCTTAGACTAAAACCATACTGTATATCAGTAATTTGCAACCAGTGAAGAGAAGATAGGTAATGATTTAGAAACTACTTGAACTCAGTGTAATGTTTCTGTTTTCATTATATCAAATAACTAATACAAAGATAATGAAAAGTGAATTCCATGCAATTTTTTGTGCTTTATTTATAACATAAAAGAGTTATTATTGATTTTATTCCTCTTACTTTCCTTATTCAGCAAAATCCACTGATAATGGCCATGGCGTTTTCCAATCCCGAATACCCATACATCACCTGCCGATCTCGTGAAACCGCGAAATTTCCCCGGGCCCGCAAATCCTTTTTAAGAACTTCCTCATTTAATCTGGAAACTATATTCATTACAATATATGGTCATAAATCAGTATTGACACTGAAAAAATAAGCATATACATTTGCAAATAGGCAGTGTAAAACACTAAAAGTAAAAATTATCATAATAAAAACAGTATAACAAATATCTTATGAAAACAGAATATGAAAAATGTATGAACAGAGAGACTTTCAAAGGGAAAGATAATAAATTAACTGAAATAACTCTTAAAACCAAGCGACTGCTTGTAAAACTGAATACTAATTAACTTATTCCACGCATAAAACAATGATATTCTATTTCTCAGCTACCGGAAACTCTCTACAGGTTGCCGGGGCAATTGCGGAAGCGCAACAGGAAAAACTTATATCTATTGCTGATTGCTTAAAAAACAACCAATATGAATTCACCCCGGAAAACAACGAAAAGATAGGGTTTATTTTCCCGGTCTATTTCTATGGACTACCCAGCATACTATACGACTTTATAGAACGATTAAAACTCCATAATTACCACTCCCAATACACATTTGCCGTATGCACCTGTGGAAACGGGCCCGGAAACGCTTTGCAGGAACTACAAAAAGCAATAAAGCGCAAAAGCATAAAACTGAATTACGGAAGCACCATTCTGCTGCCCGACAATTACATCCTTCTGTTCAATCTCCTGCCTCCTGTCGAAAAACAAAAAGAAATGTTTGACTCAGCACTTCTACAAATAGAAGAAGTAAACCGGGGTATAACAGATAATACAAAAGGAATTTCAGAATTAAACCAGCAATCTTTCCCGGTCACAAGGAAACTCTTTACCTATCCACTCTATCAAATGACACGGACAACAAAAAACTTCCATGTCACAAACGCTTGCACAGGTTGCGGACTATGTGAACGGATATGCCCTTCTCAAGCTATACGGTTAGAAAATAGTAGTCCGGTATGGCATAAAAAGAAATGCACCCAATGTCTGGGATGTCTTCACCGTTGTCCGGTAAGAGCCATTGAGTGGGGTGCTAAAACCCAGAAACGGGGACGCTATGTAAATCCGAATTGCAGACTGCCACGAACTTAAGTTCATATTTTCTATATTTACACTTTTTACAATACCTAAGTGGGGAGAAAGGAGTAATTCAACAGGTATGAAGATTATTAGTAAAAGTGGATATTTAACTAATTAAAAACGTTTAAGGTTATGCGGGAACCAGATATTACAATCCGTCAGGCAATCCTGTCTGATGTTCAGGAAATGAATGAGTTATATCAGAATACGATTCTGACTGTGAACCGGAAAGATTATACAGCCGAAGAAGTAGAAGATTGGGCTTCCTGTGGAGATGAGATTACACATTGGGACGAACTTTTCCAGGAGCAGTACTATGTTGTGGCAAAGGATAAACAAGGCGCAATAGTAGCTTTTGCTTCTGTAAACGATTTGGGTTATATCCATACATTATTTGTACATAAAGATTTTCAGCATCAAGGCATTGCAACCTCTTTATATAAATACATCGAAGAATATGCGAAAGGGAAAGGTGCGGAAAAGTTAACATCGGAAGTAAGCATCACAGCAAAACCATTTTTCGAAAAACAAGGCTTTCAGATGGATGAAGAACAAAAGCGGAAAGCCAATCAATTATGTCTGACGAATTACAAGATGAGTAAACAACTCTATAAACCACTCTCAGTAATGACCAGAGAAGAACTTTGGCAACTCTTCCCTATCCTCCTAAGCGACCACCAAAGCAGTTGGAAAGATGATTTCGAAGTAGAACGCAAAAATATCCAATTGAATGTTGACAGTATTATAAAGATAAACCACATAGGTAGTACAGCTATTCCAGGGCTTTTGGCGAAACCAACCATTGATATTTTAGTGGAAGTATCTGAAAATGCCGACAATGAAAAGCTGATTCAACAAATGGAATCTATCGGTTATATGTATGAACCACAGCCCCAAAAACCCGCACCCCACATGATGTTTATGAAAGGCTACACACCGCAAGGATTCAAGCTTCCAGTCTACCATATACATGTGCGATATTCAGACGATTGGGACGAAATACATTTTAGAGATTATCTGATTACCCATCCCGAAGCTGCAAAAGAATATGGCGAATTAAAATTGGCATTGAAAGATAAATTTGAATACAACAGACATGGTTATACGGATGCAAAAACAGAATTTATACAGAAGATAATGAATCTGGCTAAACCTGAACAAAAATGAAATCCTACATCTATCCACCCAACAAAAATAGATATGCCCTAAAATATGAACATATTCAACAGACAAATATCACTACTACCGATTCTATTTATGCTACATAATATTGAGGAAGTAATTGCCATTCATTTTATGAATGATATTCATTTCCTATCCGCTATTCATCATATATCACAATTTATAATCGCAGTCTTATTATTTACAATTCTGGGGTTCATTGTTGTGTTTTGGAAAAGCATATATAAAACCAATACACAATATCAATATATCGTGTTAGGATTTACAGGAATGTTATTCCTTAATTCTTTTTTTCCACATATTTTATCCGCTATCTATTTTAGAAGATATACACCCGGCCTCATAACAGCCTTCTTTCTTATTTTACCTTTTACAGGTTTTATCTTATGGAAATTTCACCACCTAAAAATCTTTCCTACCGGAAAAGAACTTATTACTATTTTTACAGGTGGAATAATAGGTATACTATTAGTTTTTATTTTTCTGGGCATTGGGTATATGTGTACCTGATTTGCATTTATAAAAAAAGAGTTAAACATCATGGAAAAAAGAATTGCAATCATAACAGGTGTTTCACGATTGAAAGGAATTGGAAAAGCCATCTGTACAGAATTGGCTTCTCATGGAATTGATATTTTCTTTACCTACTAGCGTCCATATGATAAATCCATGCCATGGAGTGTAGACAATAAAGAGCCGGATTTAATACAGAAAGAAATTCTAAGTCTGGGTGTACGGTGTGAAAAACTTGAAATTGATTTGGTAGACGAACGCTCTACCGATATCCTTTTTAATACAGAACAAGAGCATATCCTATGTGATAGGAGATGGTTGGATAGAATTAGAAAAGGATCTAAAAACTGTTGGGGAAGGATATAGGGATAAATTAAGATGACTATATAAAAGGCAGGTTTCATTATTGAAAACCTGCCTTTTTTATCATTTTATTAATTGTAAGAATCCAAAGAGTTGGAATAATTTCGACGGCTTAGATTCAGATTTTTATACTGCTTTTAGTAGGAATATCGGCGGTAGAATTTGCACGGGGAATACTACCAATAACAATCCGCCCACCGGAGTTATCCGCAATCTCCCGAAGCCGGGAAGGGATATAAGGCTGGCTGGTATTTTGTGCCGCTTGTGGTTTATCGGGCAATTTCGTTTGAATCTTTTCCGGCTCATCTAAAGGCTGTCCTTCGCTTTCGCTTATCGGCTTAAGGGAAAGCTGTATCTTGCGGTCTAATTCCATTAATTCGGCTCGTAATTCGGCCAGTTCCGGTTCTTTGCGCCAGGTACTTTCCACAACCTCCTTTAATAATGGAATATCTTTGGAAAGTTTCTCGTTCTCCTTTTGGAACTTTTCCAGTGTGGGTTCGATGGTAGCCAGTGCATTAATGAAATTTTGTGAAGCCAGTCGCGGATCAGCGGCGAGATTACCGTGATTGTAATGATACAGGTAATTACCCTCTCCCCGGACATAAAAACGGTTTTGCACCATATCCAACCCTTCTTTTTGTGTGGTTTCGCTTTTAACCAGTATATCGAAGCCATACAGGCTGCCGATTTTATCAAACCCCATTCCCGTGCGGGCGGTTTCGGCAATATAGTTCAAGTGCTTTCCGGTGAACTTTATATCGGCTGTATTTACTCCGTTAATTTGGAGGGGATTTTTATAGGAGCCGTCCTCGTTATATTGTACCCTGCTTTTAAAGTTCTCCAAATCACGTCCGATACGCTCTATCAGGTCGCTGTTCTTGTCGAAAGTTTTGGTTATCTCATCCAGTTTGTAGCGGCTGGAGGATTTGCCTCGGACGAACGCTTGCCGTTCGCTTTCCAGCGTGGTTACCCTTTTTTCTAAGCGGGCTTTTTCGAGTAGTTCGGTATTTCCGGAAAGGATAGCCACGTATTCGGAGAAATTCATACCGGTTTTTTCATCTATGGCTCCTTCGTCTATGGTACGTGAACCGATATTGTTGGTTTTGAGCTGCCGGATAAATAGTTGCTTATTATGGAGCAGACCGAATTTATAAGCGTCCAGCGACTTTTCGACGGCGTAGAGGATTACATCTACTTTATTATCGGCGTAGTATTTGGCAATCTCGTTGCCAGTACGGATACCGCGACCGTCCCGCTGCTCTAAATCTGAGGGTCGCCACGGGCTGTCAAGGTGGTGAATGGCAACACATCGTTTCTGTGCGTTTACACCGGTACCGAGCATTTCGGTAGAGCCAAACATAACCCGGATTCTTCCGGCGTTCATATCGGCAATCATGTTCTTGCGGGCGTTTTCGGTTTTAGCTTCCTGAATGAAGCGGACTTCGCCGGGTTTCAGTCCGTGATCCTCTACCAGTTTGCGCTTTACTTCACTATATACATTCCAATCGCCGGGCTTATAGGTGCCAAGGTCGGAGAAAACGAACTGCGTACCTTTGTGCTGGTCGAATTTCTGATAATAGTCCGCAATCATGCGGGCACAGTGGCTGGCTTTGTTATCGACATGGTCGCCGTAAAGCTCCGGAGAAATCATACGCATATCAAGCGACATTTTACGGGCATAATCAGTCGCAATAAGCATCTTTGCTTTGTCCTCCCGTTCGGTAAGGGGCAAACGGTGTAAAAGGGTGGCATCGCCGGTTTTTGCAAATTTCACCAGCCTGTCGATGAACTGAACCTGGTCGGGTGTGGGCGGAATACTATGTAGTATTTCGTTTTTCTCCGGGCGGTCGATACCGATATCAGCAGCGGTGCGGAAGTCGGTTATCTCTGAATAGAATCCGGCTAGTTCCGGTACTTTGATAAAGTAGCGGAAACGCTCTTTTTGCACAATCTCGTTCGTTATTGAAAACTCATAGTCTATGGTTTTCTTAGCGAATATGGCTGCCCAGGCATCGAATGTTTTGATGTTTTGCCTTTCGAGTTCCTGCGGACGGAGGTATTTAAAAAGCAGGTACAATTCGGTGAGCGAATTAGAAATGGTGGTACCGGAAAGGAAGGTGGCTCCGAGGTCACGTCCGGTGCGTTCCTGTATGGTACGGAGAGCAAAGAAGCATATTGAGTGCCCTCTGTGAGCCTTCGGGATTACCCAGTCCGGCTACCCGGTCGTGGCGGGTGTTAAAGGTCAGGTTTTTGAATTTATGGGATTCATCAACATACAGATGGTCGATGCCCATGTGTTTGAAATCGACGGCATCATCCTTGCGGGTTTCGATGGAGTGCATCACCTTTTCCAGTTTGGCTTCCAGATTGAGCTTGCGTTTGATACAGCCTTTCATCATGGCACGGGACACATTTTTGTCCTGTGCTTTGAGCACTTCGAGGTTTTGCTCTACGCTGTCGAGTTCAGCCTGTAAAATCTCCTGTTGCAGTTCGGGGGATTGGGGAATTTTTCCGAACTGTTCGTGCGTCAGGATAACGGCATCCCAATCGTTATTTTTTATCTCGCGGAATATGCGTTCTCTGTTTTTCGGCGTAAAATCTTCCTTGCCAGGATAAAGTACACGGGCATTCGGATAGGCGGTACAGAATGTCCGGGCTATTTCGTGGATATTGGCTTTCAGTCCGGTAATCATCGGCTTGTTGGCCAGTCCGAGGCGTTTCTTTTCCATTGCCCCGCAGCACATTATAAGAGTTTTTCCGCCGCCTACTTCATGGTCGCAGATCCCACCACCGAGCAGTTTATCCATCCAGATAGCATCTTTTTGGCTTTGGTACAGGTCGGTTATTCCCAACCCTTTGAGGTCAAGGCCGGGGAATGTCTGGTGTGAACCGTCATATTGCGGTCGAACGAAACAGTTGAAAGTACGGTTGTAAAGGTCGGACAGACGGTCTTTAAATTCGGGCGACTGTTCCCGGAGCCAATCCGAAAAGCCGTTCCGGATTTCGTCTATCTTGGCGTTGGCCAGCTGTATGGCTTCGGGGTCACGTACTTTAACTTCCTGCATTTTTCCATCGACCATCATATTTACTTTCTTGGTAATATCGGGAGATGTATTATGCAGAGCGTGTTTCATCAGGGCAATACCATTGAATTTGCGGCTATGGGAGTCTACGGCATATTGGTTTTGCGTTTTTATGTTTAACCTGTCTGCTTTAACGCCATATTCATCAATGTTTGGTGCGAAAGTTATCGTAACGTCTGTGTCAAATAACCAGGAGGC
>Ga0192240_10416_pt1 | contig 18091 bp, 20 predicted proteins | sample Koala_Koa27_H3_FD_131237 | JGI IMG/M metagenome (GOLD analysis project Ga0192240, IMG submission 131237) | Enriched cells from koala feces incubated with labeled cellulose particles, San Francisco Zoo, California, United States - Koala_Koa2-7_H3 ...
TACCTGATAGGTAGCTCCACCGATACGTTTTGCCTTAACTTCCAGAACAGGCATGATGTTGTTCATTGCTTCTTCAAATACTTCCATAGCGTCCTTGCCGGTTGTCTCAGCAACACGGTCGAAAGCGCCATATACAATTTTCTGCGCAACACCCTTTTTACCATCTAACATAATGTTGTTGATTAACTTGGTAACAACCTTGTTATTGTAAATCGGGTCTGCCAGAACGTCTCTTTTCTGAGTATGTCCTTTACGTGGCACGTTACTTCCCTCCTTAATAGAGCTGTCCGGACCTGCCGTGCAAATCCATTCCAGCGTTTCATTAGATCATAGGTACTCGCATTGAGTGCTTAGCGAGGTCTTTTCGAGCTTAGCAATCAAGCGCGCCTGCGAAACGAGCGCGTCTTTTGCGCGACATTGAGCATGGTGCCCCAGCTCATTGTACTTCCTCATAAAACCTTCCCGCCAGCTAATACGTTCATGCACGGTACTACAATATATAATCCTGCAACCCACAGGTCAATATCATCATTCCGGCACAATTCCTACAATTCAAATTTGCGGTCTAACTGAATTATTTCTTGTCTTTCGGTCTCTTAGCGCCGTATTTGGAACGGGCCTGCCTTCTGTTGGCAACACCTGCTGTATCCAGTGTACCTCTAACGATATGGTACCTGGTACCTGGCAGATCCTTTACCCTGCCTCCACGGATAAGAACAACACTATGCTCCTGAAGGTTGTGACCCTCTCCTGGAATGTAGCTTGTAACCTCGATGCCGTTGGAAAGACGGACTCTGGCAATCTTCCTCAGTGCTGAGTTAGGCTTCTTAGGGGTAGCAGTCTTAACTGCGGTGCACACGCCGCGCTTCTGTGGTGCGGATGCGTCGGTTGCCTTCTTCTGTAAGGAGTTGTAACCCCTCTGCAGAGCGGGTGCAGTAGACTTCTTTTCGCTGGTCTGTCTTCCCTTTCTCACTAACTGGTTAATTGTTGGCATTCTTTTCACCTCCTGTGATATTGTCTGCGGTTGCTGTATGTCAGCTTTTTGCGCACAAAAACATTACGTGTTCAAGCACGCCATATTATTATATACATGTAAAAATATTCTGTCAAGGAATTTCTTTTTATATTCCTGAAATATTCCCAAATTTTCCTTAAAATACGCCCAGCGCCGCGGTATACACAAGGGTGACTGCAAAAAACAGCAGTATCATGGGTATGTTCCGTTTCACCAGGTCGCCCATATTTACCTTAAAACACTCTGCCGCAATAAACAGGCATACATGGGTGGGGCTTATCTGCATGGCCGCATAAGCGGAACTCATGAGCAGCACCAGCAACGGCACGCCGCCCTCCGGCATGGCCGCCATGGCCATGGGCATGCACAGGGGAATGATTGCATTGGAACCGCTGATGATGGTCCCAAAAAAGAAAATCAGCGCAAACACCAGGGGCATCGGAATGGGCAGGCTGCCAAAAAAGGCGGGCAGTTCATGAATCACCCCGGTGGATGTGATGATGTCCTTGAACATCATGATCAGCACGGTATTAAAAATAATGACAGGTTCAAAGGCAGTCCCGAACATGGGCTTGATTTCCCACGGCTTCAGCCTGTCCACAAACATGTTCAGTACAGCCACCAGAGGCGTGGCTATGTAGACCGGTATGTCAAATGCAATGATCAGCGCCACAATCAGTATGATGGACCACAGGCTGCGCAGCAGCATTTTAGCAGCCGCCTTCCTGCCGCCTTCCGAAACCATCCCGGTAGGTTTTGGCACCTTGCGCAGGAAGAAAAGATAACCGATAAAAAACAGCGCTGCCACCAATGGGAGCATGGCCACCACAAACTCCCCGGCCCCTATCCCGGACACGGCCAGGGCAATCAGGATGGAGGAGTAGGTGGGCAGGAAGCACTCCGGTATATGCCGGTAAAAGCTGGTAACTGCGGTCATATCCTCATTGCTCAGGTAATCCTCGCAGGAGGACCGCACAATCTCCGCACATATGGTCATGGCCCCGGCCGAGGGCAGCAGGCCGATGACAGCGGGGGCGGCCGAGGCATTAATCCTCCGGTTGTTGAATAAACCGTTCAGGGATTCCTCTGCCTGCTTCAGCCTGCTCCTGCGTTCCAGCATCCGCTGGAGAAACGTGATGAAATAAAAACTCAGCACAACCGTAATGGTGTCCTTGCTGACCATGGATTTCCCCATGATCAAAAGGGCATCCTGCAGCCGGATGCCGTACAGCAGCACTGCCCCTGCCAGCCCGCCGGAAATAGCCAAAAAAAGAGGCCGTTTCATCCAAAGGATTGCGATGATGACCAGAAAGACAAGACAGAGTTTCAGTATCAGAATGTTCATTTTAAATCTCCCATACCCATTATTTATCTGCCGCCCCATAAAGGCGGGGGCGCCGGTCCGCGTATCCGCGCCGGAAAGCGCCGATATCCACAGCCTCCTTATCCCCCGGATCGGACGCAAAGCGGCTGTCATGATTCCCATTCTATCATGACAGCCGTCTTTTCCACAACCTCTTTTTTATTTACCGTCAGCGGCCCAAAAGCCTCTTATGAAGCCTGCCCCTGTGCGGATCATGTCAGCGAATCCCTCAGGGTCCGCCTGCCTGCTTAAATCCCTCCACACACAAATCTTGCTGGAAATAGGAAGCCCCTGTACCAGGAAGGGTTCCATTGTAATCATCCCTTCATATCCAATGTCCCTCAGGGTACCGAAAAATCCTTCCCAGTCCATATGGCTCTTTCCGGTTCCCGGAACCCTTCGGTTGGCTTCCCCAATATGGATTTCTCCTATTTTATCATGCATGTAGGCATGACGTATGGCTTCCCCCATATCATCCTCTTCTATATTCATATGGAATGAATCCAGCAGCACCTTGCAGAAACCGCTCTCCGTCTCCTCTGCCATCCTCACCCCTTCCTCTGCCGTGTTCAGCAGATAATGCTCATACCGGTTCACCACCTCCAGGCTCAGGGTCACCTGGTAATCCCCGGCTGTCCTTAATATTTCCTTTAATGAATTGACACTGTGTTCCCAGGCCTGTTTCTTATGGTCCGCAGTAAAAATACTGCCCGGGGCCGGAAGCATTTTCCATGCCCCATAGACAACTCCGGACCAGCTGGTAATGTCCATGCGGCTCAGTCCTTCGATGATCCGCTTTGCCAGTTCAATCCCTCTCCTCCTCACAGCAGGGTCATCTGAAGCAATGTCAGTCTCCGGGCCAAATCCGCCATTGGCCGACAATCCAAGGCCCAGTCCCAAGGCCTTTTGCCGGATTCTTTCCCTTTGCCCCGGGTCAAGCCCTTCCATGGCAGCGGCCGATACCTCGAGATAATCCACGCCGGATCCTGCCGACGCCTCCAGGACCTGGTCCATGGATTCACAGCCAGATCCAATCCAATAACAATTGTGTATTCCCACCTTCCACATACGCAAGCCTCCTCCCGCCCCGGGGGTCATATTATGTATATAGCCCCCGGATATGACTTATGGTATCAGACTCCGCAGTTCCCCGGCTTCCCCGGCTCCCAGATGATATATATCGCTGTTGGACATGCCCGTCCCCGGGTCTTCAATCAGCACCATCCTGGTTCCCGGGACCGTAATGGTATTATGCCACAGCCCCTGCGGGATATTGTATACCTTTCCCATCTCCATGGAAACAGCGCCAAACTTCATTTTTCCGTCCATCTCTTCTGCATATACAAGGGTGCACGCCCCTGAAATCAGAACGAACAGTTCATCTGTTTCATTGTGGCGTTCCAGCTCATTAAAAAGGGATTTGTCATTGGCCGGCTTGTAGTTTTTGATTCCCACGGTCCACTGCCCATTCTCATAGACCCGGCGCATGCCTTCGCCGGTATATTCAAAGGATTGTATTTTCATCCTGCCCTCCTTACTGTCCGTTCAGGGACTGGTTCATAATCTTAAGCGCATCCTCCGGGGCAACCTGCCCCAGCAGCGCCTGCTGGTTGGTATTGGACCATACACTGTTGATAAACTCCGTTACCGTGTCAGTGGGCGGCAGCACGCCTGCTATGGGTATGCTTTGGGAGGAAACCGCCTGGAACGGGTTGGCTGCGTACTCAGGGGTAGAGGTTATGTTGTCCGTCCCCAGGCTTTTGCCTGTGCCTTTAAACCATTTGCTTCCGCCATCGCCTGTAATCATATATTCGATGAACGCAAAGGCTGCTTCCTTGTCCTTGCACTGCTCATATACCACCAGCTCCGTGTCCCCGGTGCAGGTCCACTGCCCTTTTTCCGTGCCGGGCATCACAAAGGCATCCACATCATCCCCGAATGTTTCCAGCCATATGCTGCTGGAGCCCACGTGATGAAGCATCATGGCGGTCAGGCCGGTCTTGAACCCGTCCACCAGTTCCGCATAACCTGCGTTGGGGGCGGATTCAGGCGCCCATCCGTTTTCATAAATGCCAAGATAGGCCTTATAGGCTTCTACGGCCTCAGGCGCTGTCAGGTCGCTCCAGTCCGCCCCGTAGGCATACAGGAAGCTTCCCAGATGTTCCTGTCCCCCGTTGGCGCCCCTCAGGCCATATCCGTACACATCGGTCTGGCCGTCCCCGTCCGTGTCCATGGTACACTTTTCAATGCACTCCAGCCACTGGTCAAAAGTTTCGGGGACACTGACCCCGGCCTTTTCAAAGTAAGACGGCCTGTAATACACATACAATGGCTCCAGGGTCCAGGGCATGACGTTAAGCTGCCCATTCCCCGTGCTCTCCCTCATGATATCCCAAACAGAGTCACTGATCTGGCCCGCCTTGTCCCAATTTTCCACATAGGATGACATGTCGGCCAGCAGCTGGTTGGCAGCGTACATTTTCCCGGCCGACAGCTTGAAGGTGGACACATCCGGGCCGCCTCCGCCCATGACAGCCGTAAAGGTATCCTCGCTGAAGCCCCCGCCGTTCCAAGGATATTCCTCTGCCTTTACCGTAATCCCCCTGCCGTTGTCCCTGTTAAAATCCTCCACAATGCCCTGAATCAGGTCTGACTGTTCCGTGTTGTCGGCCCAATACCAGAACATCAGCTCCACCTCCCTGGCTGCTGCCCCATCCGTGCCTCCGGCAGGGCTGCCTGTCTGGGCGCCTGTCCCTTCGGCGTCCGCATCCTGGGAACTGACGGCCTCCCCGGCCCCAGGACTTCCTGCTCCTCCTGCAGCGCCTCCGCCGGGACTTCCCGCGCCGCTGCCAGAACCGCCTGAGCATGCTGCCAGCATCAGGGCTGCCGCTGTTGCTGCGGCGAATATGGTTAATCTTTTCTTCATAAAATTCTCCTCCTTACTGTCTTTCGTCTTATACTGTCTTTCTATATTCCAAAACACCGGATTATCCTGAGGCATGCAGGGAGGACACACTCCCCCTGCATCCCCGGACCTTCCCTAACCCTTCACAGCCCCGGCGGTCAGCCCTTCCACCAGCCTCTTCTGTGCAAAGAAGAACATGACGCACACAGGAAGGATGGCAACCATGCCGCCAGCACACAGCATATCCCACTCCACCCCCAGCTGTCCGATCAGGCTGTTGAGGGCCACTGGTATGGTCCTTGTCTGGGGGTTGGTAAACATGGAGGACAGCGTGTATTCATTCCATGCCTGCATGAATATGTAGACCCCCGCCGCAATGAGGCACTGCTTCATGATTGGAAGGAATACATGGAAAAACGCGGTCAGCCGGCTGCACCCGTCCACCAGGGCCGCCTCCTCCAGGGAAAACGGGAAATCCCTGATGAATCCCTGAAGCAGCCAGATGGTGAATGGAATCGTAAAGGTTGTATAGGAAAGCACCAGGGCGCCCGGCGTGTACAAAAGCCCAATCTGCCGCATGATGGAATAAAGGGGTATCATCAGCAGCACGGTCGGAAACATATTGTTGGACAGGAAAATGCACATCAGCAGCTTCCTTCCCCGAAACTGGTACCTGGAAAATGCATAGGCAGCCAGGAGGGACACGCTCAATGAAAGGATCATGGTAATCACCGCCACCACCAGGCTGTTCTTCATGTAACGGAGAAAGTTAAAATATCCGAACAGCTTTTTATAGGTTGTCCAGACGACTTCCTTTGGCCAGTAAACCAGGGGGCTGGCATAAATTTCCGCATCTGTCTTCACCGACGTGACAAACATCCAATAAAATGGAAACAGTAAAAACACCAGGAACAATAGGACAAGTATCCATACTAAGACGGAACGTTTCCGGTTATGGTTCATCTGCACTCCTCCCTTCCTAATCATCAATCTGGCGGAAGGTATACCTTAAGTAGGGAACCGATACGGCCAGAAGTATGATTGTCATGATTACTGCCAGGGCGGAAGCGTATCCCAGGTTCAGGACCCTGGCTTTCTGATACACATAGATGCCAATGGTCTGGGTAGCGTAAGCCGGCCCTCCCGCCGTCATGTTCTGTATGATGTCAATGGAATTGGCAACCCAGATGACCCGCAGCAGCAGCGTTACATATATGGTATTCCGTATGGACGGGATGGTGATGTAAAACAGCTTCTGGAAAAAACGGGCCCCGTCAATGTCAGCCGCCTCGTACATTTCCGTGGAAACGCCCTGGAGCGCAGCCAGGAGCATCAGGGCAAAAAACGGAACTCCCTGCCACACAACAGAGAAAATGGCTGCGGGCAGCGCAGTATCCACCCTGGACAGATAGGCAATTCCCCTGGCAAGGAATCCCATCCGTTTCAGAAGGTCGTTGATGACCCCATAATCCCCGTCATACAGCCACCGCCAGATAAGTCCGATGAGGACGCCGGGCGTGACCCATGGAACCATGGCCGCTGCCCGGACAATCCCGCGGAACCGGAACCTGGCGTTCAGCACCAGGGCCAGCACGAACCCCAGAAGGAACTGAAACCCCACGCCAAATATGACCCACAGGATGGTCCTGCATAATGAAGGCCAGAACTGGGCATCCGCTGTCAGCAGGTCGGCATAATTCTGAAGCCCCACCCAGGCCGTACGGTCCGGATAGCGCAGGTCGTGGTATTTAAGGCTGGTGATTACAGCTTCAATCACAGGTATGAACACCACGCAGATAACCACGGTCAGCGCTGGCGTTATGAGCAGGTAGGGCCATATCCAGGAGTATTTCTTTACATTCATCGGGTATATGCCTCCTTTCTCCGGCCGTCTGGCAGTATCATAATAAGCCCTTCACTTTCATGACCGTATCCTCGGCAGTCATATGGTAATACCGCATCAGATCCGCCGCGTCCCCGGACTGGCCAAAGGTATCGTCCATGCCGATGAAGGCCATCGGCACCGGGCATGTTTCAGAGAGGGCTGCCGCCACGGCGGAGCCAAGGCCGCCCACAACGATTCCTTCCTCCATCACAACCGCCTTTCCAGTCTTTTGGACGGACTTTGTGATGATTTCCCTGTCCAGGGGCTTAATGGTGGCAATGTTGATGATTTCAGCGGAAATACCTTCCTGTAAAAGGATATCCGCCGCCTTCACGGCCACGTCCAGCAGGCAGCCCGTGGCTACCAGGGTCACGTCCCCGCCTTCCCGCACAACGGTTCCCCTGCCGATTTGAAACCGGTAGGTTTCCCTGTCAAATACAACAGGAACCGGATTCCTGCCAAGGCGCACATAGACCGGCCCGTCGTATTCCACCATGGCCTTCACGGCAGCTTCCATCTCAACTGCATCCCCTGGGTTGAGCACCACCATGTTGGGAATGGCCGACATGATGGCAAGGTCCTCTATGGCCTGATGGGTGGCGCCGTCCTTGCCCACCTGTACCCCGCCGTGGCTGCCGCAGATTTTCACGTTCAGCCTGGGGTAGGCCACTGAGTTGCGTATCTGTTCAAAGGCGCGCCCCGCTGCAAATACGGCAAATGTACATGCAAAGGGAATCCTTCCTGTCATGGACAGTCCCGCGGCCGTGTCAATCAGATCCCCCTCTGCAATCCCCACATCAAAAAAGCGCTCCGGATATGCTTCCTTAAACCTTACGCTCATGGTCGCCTTGGCCAGGTCCGCATCCAGCACAACAATATCCTTGTTCTCCCCGCCGCAGGCAATCAATGCGTTGCCAAAGGCGTCCCTTGTTGCTATCAATTCTCCCATGGTCAATTCCCCTCCAATTCTTTCAGTGCCAGCTCCACCTGTTCTTTGGTGGGGGCTGTCCCATGCCATCCGGCCTGGTTCTCCATGAATGAGACACCCTTGCCTTTTACCGTGTTCATGATGATGCAGGTGGGCAGGCCCTGTGTCTTTTTGGCTTCCTCAACAGCGTTCAGGATTTCTTCCATATCATGACCGTCAATGGTCATGGTACGCCAGCCAAATGCCTGGAACTTCTCCTCAATCCTGCCATTGCCGATGACTTCCTCAATGGTGCCGTCAATCTGGAGGTGGTTGTAATCCACGAATCCGATTACATGGTCCAGTCCGTAGTGTGCGCCTGTCATGGCTGCTTCCCAGACCTGGCCCTCTTCAATCTCCCCATCCCCCAGCAGGCAGTACACATAGTAGTCCTTATGGTTCAGCCTGCCGCCCAGGGCAATGCCGTTGGCAATGGACAGTCCCTGGCCCAGGGATCCGGTGGAAACATCCACCCCCGGCGTCTTGCCGGAATAAGGATGGCCCTGGAGCATGGAACCCAGTTCCCGCAGATGGTCCAGTTCCTCCACCGGGAAATACCCCTTTAACGCCAACGCCGCGTACAGCGCAGGGCACGCATGTCCCTTGGAAAGCACAAAACGGTCCCTGTCCTCCCACTGGGGATTCCCCGGGTCGATGTCCATGATATCAAAATACAAAGCCGCAATCAGGTCCGCACAGGACAGGGAGCCGCCGGGGTGTCCGGAGCGGGCCTGTCCAATGGAACGGATGATTAGTTTCCTGATTTCTTTTGCTTTTGTCTGCAATTCCCCTATATTGCCCATGATTTTTCCCTTTCTTTCATTATAGGATTTTCTTGTCGCCCATTGCCTTTTTCCAGTCGCTCATAAAGCCGTCCAGACTCACGTCCGTCATGGGGTGCCAGAACAATTTCTTCATGCACTCATAGGGAATGGTGGCAATATCAGCCCCTGCCTTGGCAGCACCCACAACATAGGCCGGGGTACGCATGCTGGCCGCTATGATCTCCGTCTTTATATTATGGATGCGGTAAATCAGGGATATCTCAGCCAGCATCCCCAGTCCGTCCATCAACACATCATCGGACCTGCCTACAAAGGGACTTACATAGGTGGCGCCTGCCTTGGCCGCAACCAGGGCCTGGGCAGAGTCATAGACCGTTGTCACATTGGTCCTTATTCCCTTTGCCGACAAAGCCCTCACTGCCTTGATTCCCTCCGGCGTCATGGGGATTTTTACCACCATGTTACGGTGCCAGCCCGCAATCTCCAGGCCCTCTTTAATCATGGTTTCCGCATCCAGTGCCAGCACTTCCCCGCTGATCGGGCCGTCCACCATGTTGCAGATCCGGATCAGGGTTTCTTTTAAGTCCTTCCCCTCCCTTGCAATGATGGAAGGATTGGTGGTAACCCCGTCCACGATCCCGTAGGCAGACATTTCCTCAATCTCTTCCAGGTTGGCGGTGTCGATAAAAAATTTCATACTGTTTTCCTCCTTTGTCTGATGTGTATGTTAACAGCGGTGTGACGCTGTGTAACTGTGTGGTTTGGTATTGCCTTTTGGAAGTCCCAACATACGGCCTGGTTTTCTTTTTTACTGTCCCTTAACCGAAGTGCCGGACCAGCCACCGTTCGAATGTATCATCCAGCCCTTTTTATAGAATATTTGTACATTCCATCCACTTTCCTCCTTTTTATGTGCAAACTTTTGTGATTCTTTTTCTCTAATTACACTCGTTATAGTTAGTTTGTTTTTATGTTTTTGTAAAAGGTATCTTACCTTTCATCCGTCGTAAACCGTTATGTTCCAGCTATCGGTCAGCGCTGTACGCATAATATGCCGCCCCAAAGACAACATATCCTCATCAAACGCACCTTCGGGTTATGCGGGCTATAAAGACAGCCCTTAGGTCCGGGGCTATGGGTGCATATATCTTCCAACCGCAGGAATTCCACTGTAGGAAAAAGAACTCCCATCAAGTAATCTATGGCAGTTCTCCCTTCACGTTCCATAAAGCCGTTAAAAATCCATTATGGATACCTTCTATTCACAGCCATCTTACATGAGAATCATAAGGGGTTCAGGGTATCCCCCTTTCTCTTTGTTTTATAAAAGGCTCCATTGTAATCATCCCCCCATAGCGGAGCTGCTTAACCCCCTCTCTCCTATGTCCTACCAGATAGTCCAGTGAACAGCCAAAGAAATCTGCCAGACATTCCATTTCATAAAGGATGAATTCACACTTTCCATAAAGCTTATAAATCAATGTGTTCAAAGGAAGTCCCAGAATGGCTGCAAGCTGATGGACCGTAAAGCCACCCCGTTCCATCTCAATACGGATATTCGGATAAATCATGTGGTTCCTCCTTTTATATATTAACTTTTGTTAGCATATAGTTTTATTATACTCGCTTTAGATAGTTTGTCAATAAAAGATTGACGCATCTCCTCTCAAATGATAATATCGTTCTGGAGGTAAGAATATGGAATTTAATGCAAGTCTGAAACGGTTATTGATAGAAAAAAACATGAAACAGGCAGACCTGTGCCGCCTGGCCCACATCCAGACATCCCTTATGTCCGAGTATATCAATGGCAAAAAAAGCCCCACCATCGGCAATGCCATCCAGATTGCTGATGCCCTGGACATATCCCTGGACGTCCTGGCTGGCAGGGAAGAACGGGTCCGCTACTCAGAATCTGTACCTAACGTCTATGTATCGCAGTTAAATGATTGTATGAATGGATTATCTGAAAATGAATGTACATTTGTAATGGATGTCATACGCGCAATGAGGGAAGATTTGAGGTAGTTAACAGAATAAAAAGCAAGGGATGCAGTCTCTTCGGCTACGTCCCCTCTGCCTTAAATCCCCTGCATATCTTTTCTTATACTCAGATATCAGTGAGTAATACAGGTAATGGTATTCTTGACTGGTTAGTTATCCATGTCTCTGTAAATCAGCAGACAGCAGCCAATCCCTGCTCCAAACAGCCAGTCTTCTGGAACCGCCAATTCCTCAGGCCCCAACTAATGTACATTCCATTCATATTATTCAGGAAGATGCCTTTTCCTCCTATAGCATTATCATTTGCGAGTCATGTACACCATTTTTACTATCTTTTATCAGTTTGTCAATAAAATATTGACTGCGGCACACACAAATGCTAATATCTTCCTGGAGGTAGGAAACATGGGATTTAATGAGAATTTAAGATTGTTATTGATACAGAAAGAAATGAAGCAGGCAGACCTGTGCCGCATGACCGGCATACAGACCTCCCTTATGTCCGAATACATAAGCGGCAAGAAAAGCCCCACCATCAGAAACGCCATTCTCATTGCTGATGCTTTCGATATCTCCCTGGACACCCTTGCGGGAAGGGAAGAACGGGTCCGCTATTCAAGACGCGCCGATCATGCATATGGGATACAGCTGAACGAATCCATGGACGGATTGTCGGAAAAGGAATATACCTTTGTGCTGGATGTGATAAAGGCCATGCGCCAGCACCTTAAGTAGGAAAGAGCCAGGCGCATTAACTGCGCCTGGCCTTTGTATACACAAACTTCATTATATTAAATGTAATCATCCCATGGACTCCAGGGCTTCCCGCACCCATATAAGATGCTTCCAGTCAATGGAGAACGGCAGCGAACAGTCCGCGGCCACCACCAGCCCTTCCCGGCCTGCATCCTCAACAATCTTTTTGGCAGCAGCCTTAATCTCCTCCTCACTCCCCATATTCAGGATTCCCTGGGCCGTATTGGCAAAACCGCCCACCACGCAGCGGTTCCCAAACAGCTTCCTGCCTTCCGACAGAGGAACCCCTTCCACATTAACAGCCCAGTTAACCGCCTTTGACTTATATCCGGTCCACTGGTCCACATGGTTGTGCCTTCCCTCATAACCGCATACATGTAAAATGGAGCAGTCATTGATGGCATTGGCAGCCTCCAGCACCTGCCGGTCCGCCTCCCCAAAATACTTCTCATGTTCCTCGTCGCTGATAAGATCCACATTCTGGTTCTGCACGCAGTAGTAAATGCCGTCCATACCGCCGTCCTCCATCAAAGCCCGCACCAGGTTCACGGTGCCCTCGCTTATCCGCTTCATGGCATCCCCCATTTTCACCGGATTTTCCCGGAACGCAGCCATGAACACCTCCTCACCGTGCAGTATGCGGAACAGCATGGAAGGCGAGAACACATTATAGATATAAACCGTCTCATCACGCAGCTGTGAAATACGCCGCGCGCTTTTCACATGTGCCTGGATCCAGGGATGTTCCCGGTCCAGGGCCTCAATCCCCGCAAAATCCTCCACGGACTTAAAGTGGACCAGCCCGTCACTTGGATATCTGAACAGCCCATCGCACATGACCTTCACAAAATCCGGCTGCACTTCATTGATATAACGCCGGTGCCCCTCATATAACGCGTCCAGTATGCCCGGATCCTCCATTGCATCAACCTTGTCTTCATTTTTCACAAAATGGAACCAAAAGGAAAACGGTACACGGTCAACCGGCTGCCCGTTAAAAGCAGCCATAATACGTTCGCGGTGATTCATCATAGCCCTTCTTTCTTCAAATTATATGGTAATCCAATGATTTACATTTCCCTGTAATCTAAATCTCGATATAGCGCCCTTCCCGGTTGGAACGGTAAACCGCGTCCACAACCTCCATGACCCGCAGCCCGTCCCTGGCGGATACAGGCGGCGGCCCGCCATTAAGGATGCATTGAAAAAACGCCTCATCCACAAGGGTTTTCTCCACCTCCCTCTGGCTGGGCACATCCGGCAGGCAGAAGTATTCCGTCTGGCCGTCCGCCAGTTCCACGCAGACCGGCGCCTTCTGGCCGTATAAGGTAATGCTGCCTTTGGTGCCAAATATCCGGGTGGTGCGGTCATTGCCGTTATAACTGACACGGCTGGCCGTCAGACTGGCAATCACGCCGTTTTCATACTGGAGGATTGCCATGGCGGTGTCGTCCCCGCTGGTCACGTAGCGGCTGCGCCCCTGTGCGTCAACCCGAGTCAGACGCGCCGTCACACCGCTCACAGAGGATGAGAGCAGGTAATGCATCAAATCAACCCGGTGGCTCAGTACCTCGCTTGCCGCATTGTAATCTTCTGGACAGGCATCATCCATGGGCAGATCCAGTCCCAGGCAGCTGCGCACATTCAGCACTATGCCAATCACACCTGCATCCAGTAATTCCCTGGCCTTTATGTGGGGTCCGTAATAACGCTGGTTATGGGAAACCATCAGTTTGGCTTCTGCATTATCCGAAGCCTCCAGCATGAGCGCTGCCTCCCCGGCCGTAACACTCATTGGCTTTTCACACAGGACATGTTTCCCAGCAGCCAGGGCAGCCAGCGTATACCTGCAGTGGGTAGATGCCGGGGTACAGATGATAACTGCGTCCACGCAGCTGTCCGCCCAGATTTCATCCAGACATGTATAGGCTTTACAGCCCAATTCACCGGCATCCCTCCTGCTGTGTTCCAGGCTGCGGTTATAGATTCCGTGAAGGACCGCCAGACCCGACCGCCTTATATTAGTAATATGCCTGGTATGGGCAATATTCCCGCTTCCGATTATAACTGTGCGTATCATAAAATGCCCCTACTTCTTTTGTTTGGACACAGAGCTGGACAAATCGCTTTTGCCCTCGTCCCTCAGCTGTGCCCGGTACAGTTCATACCACTCTTCCCTGGTCAGCTCCACATCGATGCCCGTGCATATATCCTTCAGCCTCTGGGCATTGGTGGTACCGATAAGGGGCTGTATTTTCGCAGGATGGCGCAGGATCCAGGCAATGGCAATGGCTGATTTGGAAACCTGTCTTTCATCCGCCAGACGCCCGGCCACCTGGTTCAGCTCAGGATACTGTTCATTTTCCATAAAAGGTCCGCCGTAAAAGCCGAACTGGAAAGGACTCCATGCCTGGATGGTCATTTTATGGATGCGGCTGTAGGTAAGGACATCCCCATTGGTATCCGCCAGGGCATGGGGCTGCATGCGCAGGGGCTGGGACGCGTCCACCAGGTCGGGATGCGCCACGGAAAACTGGAGCTGGTTCATGATAAGGGGCTGCTGCACACAGGTTTTCAGCAGCTCCACCTGCATGGGCTTGTGGTTGGAAACGCCGAAGTACCGCACTTTCCCGGTGGAGTGGAGATAATCAAATGCCTCTGCCACTTCCTCCGGTTCCACCAGGGTATCCGGGTGGTGGAGCAGGAACATATCCAGATAATCCGTGCCCAGACGTTTTAAGCTTGCCTCCGCGGACTTGATGATATGCTCCTTTGACTGGTCGTTATACAGGGTCTGCACCTGGTCGCGGATAAGGGTGCACTTGGACTGGATCTGAATCCGTTCCCTGACGGAAGGCGTCTTCAAATCCAGTATTTCCCCAAAAATCTCCTCACTTTTCCCAAACCCGTAAACATCCGCATGGTCAAACAGGCGGATGCCCAGGTCCAGGGCCTGATGGACCACCTTCCTGGCATCCGCCAGGGGTACACGGCAGATGCGCATACATCCCAGGGCTGCTGCTGAGGATTCCACCATGCCGCCAATCATAATATGTTTCATAAATGCTCCTCTCCTTGGCCGTATCTGAACCTTCTCATTTACGCCATTTTACTTTCGCATATATTATACCACATCCGCCTCAATCAGGAATGGGCATTTCCCAGATAGGCCCTCTTTACCTCTTCATTGCTGCGCAGTTCCTTGGCCGGCCCGTGGAGCGTGATCCTGCCTGTCTCCAGCACATATCCGTAATCAGCCACCTTAAGCGCCATGTTGGCGTTCTGCTCTATCAGCAGGATGGTCACGCCCTGCCGGTTGATATCGCGGATCAGGTCAAAAATCAGCTGTACCAGATTGGGCGCCAGGCCCAGGGAAGGCTCGTCCAGCAGCAGAAGCTTTGGATTGCCCATCAGGGACCGGCCGATTGCCAGCATCTGCTGTTCACCGCCGGACAAGGTGCCTGCCTGCTGCTTCAGGCGTTCCTTGAGCCTGGGGAATAACTGGCAGACCCGTTCATAACCGTCGCCAACCAGCTTTTTCTGGTTCCTGACAGGAAATGCACCCAGCCGCAGATTCTCCTCCACCGTAAGGGAGGGGAACACTTCCCTGCCTTCCGGAGAAAGGCTGACGCCCCGTTTCACAATTTTGTGCGGCCCCATGTTGGCGATATTTTCACCGTTCAGTTCAATAACAGAGCCTTCCGCCACTTTTAAGATTCCCGTGACAGAAAGGACCGTGGTGCTTTTCCCCGCCCCATTGGATCCCACCAGGGTTACGATTTTTCCTTCCGGCACATCCAGGTCAATGCCTTTCAGGGCATGGATGGCCCCGTAATATGTATTCAGGTTCCGTATTTTAAGCATCCTCATCCTCCTCCTGGCCAAGATAGGCTTCAATGACCCTGGGATTGGCGGCAATCTCCCCTGGCAGGCCGGAAGCTATGAGTTTGCCGTAATCCAGCACATAAATGCGGTCCGAGATATTCATGACCACGTTCATATCGTGCTCAATCATCAGGATGGTATATCCCTGGTCCCGCAGTTCTTTTATGAAATCCAGCAAATCCTCGGATTCCTGTGGGTTCATGCCTGCCGCCGGCTCGTCCAGAAGCAGTACCGAGGTGTCCGTGGCAATGGCGCGGGCAATCTCCAGCCGGCGCTGAAGGCCGTAGGGCAGGTTCTGGGCATAGTCATTGGCATGATCCGCCAGACCGATGGATTCCAGGATGTCCATGGCCTTCTGGGTACTTTCCCGTTCAGCCCTGCGGTATCTGGCCGTCTTAAACACCAGGTCGGGAAATGAATACCGGATATTGATACTGCCGCCTATAAGGACATTTTCAATGACACGCATTTCCTTAAACAGCCTGATATTCTGGAAGGTACGGGCAATACCTGCCCCCACGATGGTCTGGGGCCTGTTATTCTGGATTGGTTTCCCCTTAAATATGATTTCCCCTGATGTCACCTGGTAGACACCGGTCAGCATATTGAACAGCGTTGTTTTGCCCGCCCCATTGGGCCCGATGATGCTGATAATTTCCCCCTGTTCCACGTGGAGGGAAACGTCATTGACAGCCACAAGGCCCTTAAACTTTTTAGTCACGTTTTTCATTTCAAGAAGACTCATACCGTGTCACCGCCTGGACTAGATTTGTGTTTAAAGGTTACGCCCTTTGGAAATCGGTAGGGCCGGTCGGATAAGCTGCCCAAGAGGCCCTGGGAGCGGAAACGCATCATGACGAGAAGTATGAGCCCGTATACCACAAACCGGTATAATGCAAATGACCGCAATACTTCGGGGAATGCCACTAATAGCACCGCTCCGAGGATCTGCCCCTTGATACTGCCCATGCCGCCCAGAATACAGATGCAGACAATGAGCATCGAAGTGTCAAAGTTAAATGTGTTAGGGTCAATGTAACGGTTCATTGCGGCAAAGGTTGCGCCCACAAGCCCTGCCAGTCCCCCTGCGATGGCAAAAGCCGTTACTTTATAGCGTTCCACGCTGACTCCCATGAGAACGGTGGCCAGCTCATCGTTTTTGATTGCCCGCAGGGTCCGTCCCAGCTTCGAATTGTCAATGGCCGCGCAGAATGCAATGGAAAGGATGAGGAAGGACAGCACCAGCAGGTACAGGCCGCCATTGGCCGTTGTCAGCTCATACCCCATGACGCTGGGACGCGGGATCTGCTGGATGCCAAAGGCCCCATTGGTCACATCCTCCCAGCTGAGCAGGACCATCCGGACAACCTCTGCAAAACCCATGGTGGTGATGGCCAGATAAGAACCGGAAAGCCTCATGGTGGTCAGACCCAGCAGCATGCCAAGAACCACGGAGAACAGGACGCCGATGATTGCTGAGCTAAAAAAGCCCATGCCGTACCGGGTGCCCATGATGGCCGATGCATAGGCGCCGATGGAATAAAATGCAGCATGTCCCATGGACAGCATGCCGGTCAGCCCAAGTATGATATTCAGGCTCAGCGCCAGTATGGCATACAGGCCAATCATAATCAGCACGCGGTACATGTACTGGTTTACGTCAAGGAAATAAAGGGCCGCCAGCGCCATGACCAGCGCCAGATGGACGGGCTTGTCATATTTCCAGTAAAGCTCCTTCAGATTGCGGAATATATTTTTCATGGTATCCATTCTACACCTTCACCGTCACTTTCTTACCAAAAACCCCGTTGGGGCGGATGATCAAAACCAGGAACAGGATGATGAACGCGGTGGCGTCCCTGTAGGCCCCGCCCAGAGCAATCTGGACACCCATTGTGGGATAAACAGTGTTGTAGTAGCCTGCAACCAAAAACGCTGCAAGGGCCGCTGAAATCCCTGAAAGGGCAAAGGTAAAGGTTATGACATTGCGCACATTGACGCCCACCAGCTGCGCCGCACGCACATTCTGTTCCGTCCCCCGCATGGAAAGCCCTATGCTTGTCCGGTAAATCAAGAGGGTAAATACAGACAACATCACAAGGGATACAAGCGCAATCACCACCTGTGTGGAATTCAGCCGGATACCGGCCACATTCCACACCCCGAAATCAAATATCTTGGGAAATGGTTTGCGTTCGCTTCCAAACGCAATCATCAGAAGATTCTGGACGATATAGGAAAATCCCACCGTACTGATAAGCGCCGCAATGCTGGGCGTGTTTTTTTCCCTCAGGGGTGCCAGCACGATCCGGTCAAAGCCCACATTAATGATGGCGGTCAGGACGCACGACAGGATTAGGGCGGGTCCCCATCCCCATTCCAGCGTCACGAACAGCAGGGCCACATGGGCGCCCAGCGCATATACGGCGCCATGGGACATATTGACCAGACGTAAAATCCCGAATACAAGGGAATACCCCACGGCAATCAATGCATAAATCATGCCAAGAGACAACCCGTTAATAA
>Ga0192240_10418_pt1 | contig 18083 bp, 21 predicted proteins | sample Koala_Koa27_H3_FD_131237 | JGI IMG/M metagenome (GOLD analysis project Ga0192240, IMG submission 131237) | Enriched cells from koala feces incubated with labeled cellulose particles, San Francisco Zoo, California, United States - Koala_Koa2-7_H3 ...
GAGTCCAGCGGAAAGACGACGGTGGCTCTTCATATGGTTGCCGAGGTCCAGAAGCGCGGCGGTATTGCGGGCTTTATTGATGCGGAGCATGCGCTGGATCCGGCCTACGCGCGCAATATTGGGGTAGATATTGACAATCTTTACATCTCCCAGCCGGACAATGGGGAGCAGGCGCTTGAGATTACGGAGACGATGGTTCGTTCCGGGGCGGTAGATATTGTGATCGTGGACTCCGTGGCGGCCCTGGTTCCGAAAGCGGAGATCGAGGGAGACATGGGAGATGCCCATGTGGGATTGCAGGCGCGGCTTATGTCCCAGGCACTCCGGAAGCTGACTGCTGTCATCAGCAAGTCCAACTGTATCGTGATTTTTATCAATCAGCTTCGCGAGAAAGTGGGAGTTATGTTTGGCAATCCGGAGACGACGACCGGCGGACGGGCGTTAAAATTCTATGCTTCGATCCGGCTGGATGTGCGCCGGGTAGATTCTCTCAAGCAGAGTGGGGAAGTCATTGGCAATCATACCCGCATCAAAGTCGTGAAGAACAAAGTGGCGCCGCCTTTTAAACAGGCGGAATTTGACATTATGTTCGGCAAGGGCATTTCCCGGGAGGGTGATCTTCTGGATCTGGCAGCGGACATTGATGTGATTAACAAATCCGGTGCATGGTACGCTTACAACGGGGAGAAGATCGGACAGGGTCGTGAGAATGCCAAAAACTTCCTGGCGGAGCATCCGGAGATCTGCGCAGAGGTCGAAGCAAAAGTGAGAGATCATTACGACCTGGACGGGAAACGCGCAGCGGAGGCAGCAGCGCAGGCAGAGCAGCCCGGCGCGGATGCAGCGGAGCAGTAATGGTTTTGTGTACCTTTTTGCTGGTGAAGTATGATGCGGAAGACGGCGAATCACTTTTTGAGTCCATCCAAAACGCATATCATCACAGGGTAAATGACGCAGAGGGACTCCGAATATGAGAATCACTGAGATAAAACAGGAAAAAAAGGGAAAATTGCTGATCCGCACGGATGAGATGGTCTTCCCTCTTTACGAGAAAGAGGTGGCAGCCTGGCATCTGACTGAGGGTAATGAGCTGGATGCGGAGACGTGGGATCGCCTGTGCCGGGAGGTTTTACAGAAGCGTGTGATCCGGCGCGCCATGTTTCTGCTGGAGAAGATGGATCGGACGGAGTATCAGCTGCGAAAAAAGCTGCGAGACAATCATTATCCGGAGGAGCTGGTCGATGTTGCGGTGGACTATGTGAAGTCGTATCATTACATAGACGACCTGCGCTATGCCGAAAACTACATCCGGTTTCACCAGTCGGATAAGAGCAGACTGCAGCTGAAAGCGGCGCTGCAGCAGAGAGGTGTCCCGGCTGATCTGGCGGAACAGGCGATGGAGGAGGCTTATGAGGACCACGAGGAGGAGATGATCCGGAAACTGCTGCTCCGGAAGCAATATGACCCGGAGCATATGGACCGGGAGCAGAAATGCCGTATATACCGGTATCTGCTGCGGAAAGGATTTTCGAATTCTCAGATTATGCGCCAGATGGACTTGACATAGGATTGAAAAAAGTATAAAATCAAGTAGTTGTAGTTTATGACTGATTAAATATCATTATTTATTTGTTATATGCACAATGAAACTAAATAAGGAGGTGCGCCTGAGGTGCAGACTGGTATAGCAGTAGCAATCACGGCTGTTATCGCTGTAGTCATCACCTTTTTCATCACGTATCGTGCAGCGTTATCCCGTTTTCAGAAGGACACGGAAGAGAAGATCGGAAGTGCGGAAGAGCGGGCACGCAGCATTATTGATGAGGCAGTGAAGAGCGCGGAGTCGAAGAAGCGGGAAGCTTCGCTCGAGATCAAGGAAGAGTCGATCCGGACGAAGAATGAACTCGACAAGGAGATCAAGGACCGCAGAGCAGAGATTTCACGCAATGAGAGACGTATCGAGCAGAAGGAAGCCAATCTGGATAAGAAGCTGGAAGCTGCCGAGCGCCGCGAGCAGAGTTTCGCTGCAAAGGAAGAGGACATTAAGCGTCAGAGAGCCGAAGTTGCAAAGTTAAACGAGGAACGCATTCAGGAACTGGAGAGAATTTCAGGACTCACCTCTGAACAGGCAAAAGAATATCTCTTAAAAACTGTTGAAGAAGATGTAAAACTTGATACGGCAAAGCTGATCAAAGAGATGGACAACAGGGCGAAGGAGGAAGCAGGAAAGAAAGCCAGAGAATATGTGGTCAATGCCATTCAGAAATGCGCGGCTGACCATGTGGCGGAGACAACGATTTCCGTTGTACAGCTTCCGAATGATGAGATGAAGGGGCGGATTATCGGACGCGAGGGACGCAATATCCACACACTGGAGACGATGACGGGCGTAGATCTGATCATCGATGACACTCCGGAAGCCGTCATTCTGTCAAGCTTTGACCCGATTCGTCGTGAGGTGGCCCGTATCGCCCTTGAAAAATTAATCGTGGATGGCCGTATACACCCTGCCAGAATCGAGGAAATGGTTGAAAAGGCGCAGAAAGAAGTGGAGCGCGTGATTCGTGAGGAAGGCGAGGCTGCCACTCTGGAAGTGGGTGTGCACGGGATACATCCCGAGCTTGTCCGTTTGCTGGGCCGTATGAAGTTCCGTACCAGCTATGGACAGAATGCATTAAAGCATTCCATCGAAGTTGCCCAGATTGCCGGTTTGTTGGCAGCGGAAGTCGGTGTCGATGTGAGAATTGCCAAACGCGCCGGTTTGCTCCATGATATCGGCAAGGCTGTGGATCACGAGATGGAGGGCTCCCACATTCAGTTGGGCGTTGTCCTCTGCAGGAAGTATAAGGAATCTGCTATAGTGATCAATGCGGTGGAGGCACATCACGGTGATGTGGAACCGGAGTCTCTGATTGCATGCCTGGTGCAGGCGGCCGATACGATCTCGGCGGCTCGCCCGGGAGCAAGGCGCGAGACATTGGAAACATATTCAAACAGATTAAAGAAGTTAGAAGACATAACTAACAGTTTCAAGGGTGTAGATAAATCTTTTGCAGTTCAGGCGGGCAGAGAAATTCGTATTATGGTTGTTCCTGAGCAGGTTAGTGATGCTGATATGGTGCTCCTGGCCAGAGATATTTCCAAGCAGATTGAGTCTGAGTTGGAGTATCCGGGTCAGATTAAGGTCAACGTGATCCGCGAGAGCCGTGTCACAGATTATGCGAAGTAGGACGTTATAGCCATAGTACACAGTTCGTATGATGTAGGATGGACAGATCCCCGTAAATTCTCGTCAGAGAGTTTACGGGTTTTCTGATACTAAAGCCGTGAGCAACTGTAGAGGGACTATTTATGAAATTAATCTCATGGAATGTAAACGGGCTGCGTGCCTGTGTAAAAAAAGGATTCCTGGAGTATTTTAAACAGGCGGATGCCGATATATTCTGTTTGCAGGAGACAAAGCTCCAGGCGGGGCAGATTGACCTTGACCTGGAAGGCTATGAGCAGTATTGGAATTATGCTGAGAAGAAAGGATATTCCGGTACAGCAGTGTTTACGAAGTGGACACCGCTTGCTGTCACTTATGGAATCGGCATGGAAGAGCACGACCATGAGGGGCGTGTGATCACATTGGAGTTTGACAATTTTTATTTTGTGACTGTTTACGTGCCGAATTCACAGAATGAACTGGCACGCCTGGATTACCGTATGCGGTGGGAAGATGATTTTCTGGCATATATTTGCAGCCTGGAAGAAAAAAAGCCGGTCATCTATGCCGGCGATCTGAATGTGGCACATCAGGAGATTGATCTGAAAAACCCGAAGACGAATCATCACAATGCCGGTTTTACAGATGAAGAAAGAGAAAAGATGACAAATGTGCTGAAAAGTGGTAAGATTGATTCGTATCGGTATTTTTATCCGGAGCAGACAGGGGTATATTCCTGGTGGTCCTACCGGCGTCGGGTCAGAGAGACGAATGCCGGATGGCGTATTGATTATTTTATAGTCTCGGAAAGCCTGAAAGGTGCATTGCGGTCGGCAGATATTCACACGGATATCCTGGGGTCAGATCATTGCCCGGTGGAACTGGTTGTGGAACTGTGAGGGTGAGTATGGAAGGTCATTATAAAAAAGAACCTCAGACCTTGCGGCGCAGGCGTGAGGTGGAAAGCAGGCGCAACAGGCGAAAAGAGATATTCAGCTGGATTCGAATGTTTGTGATTGCGATGGCGGCAGTGTTTGTCATCACCCGTTTTATCATTATTAATGCCAATGTTCCGTCCGGTTCTATGGAAACAACGATTATGACGAATGACCGTCTGATCGGATTCCGTTTTTCCTACTGGTTTGATGAGCCGGAGCGGGGGGACATTATTCTGTTTCATTATCCGGTGGATGAATCCGTGATTTATATTAAGCGCGTAATTGGATTGCCCGGTGAGACAGTGGAGATTCGGGACGGACATATTTATATCAATGGCAGTGATACACCGTTGGAGGAAGATTATCTCCCGGAGGAATGGTATCAGGCGAATGACGGTTATTACTATGAAGTTCCTGAAGACTGTTATTTTGTCCTTGGAGATAATCGCAATAATTCCGCGGATAGCCGATATTGGGCGGATGAGGCAATGGAAGCAGGATTGGCGTACTCGGAGGATGAAGCGCAGCAGTACAGCTTTGTGAAGCGCGATCAGATTTTAGGCAAAGCTATCTTTACCTATTACAGTCATTTTAAAAATCTGACAGATACAGCCGATTATGCCTCAGAGTGATTTTGTATAGCTCAGTATAATTATCACTGAAATTTTTTGACTCTAACATCATTATATTACAAAAAAATAAGGAGATTACTTATGGAAACGACTGAAACAACAAAAGTTACGGAAGAAATCGCAGTGGAGGAGCCTGTGGCAGCAGAAGCCCCTGTAGTGGAAGAGCCTGCAGCGGCAGAAGTTCCTGTGGTGGAAGAGCTTGCAGCAGCGGAAGCTCCCGCAGAGGAAGAGCCTGCAGCGGCGGAAGTCCCTGTTGAGGAAGCTCCTGCAGAAGAAGAGCCGGCGCAGACTATGGAAGATATGGGAGAGGCTCTGGAGGAGTCCTACAAGATGATGGGCGATGGCGAACATGATACAGATGCACTGCTGGCCTGGGCTAAGATCAAAGAACTCTATGAGACAAAAGAGAATCTGACCGTAGAGATCAGCGGGATTGTCAATAAGGGCGTGATTGCCATGGTAGAGGGAATCCGCGGATTTATCCCTGCTTCCAGACTGAGCCTTCAGAGAGTGGATGATCTGAATGAATGGCTTGGGAGAGAGATTCAGGTTCGCGTGATCACTGCGGATCAGGATTCGGATAAGCTGGTGCTTTCTGCCCGCGAGATTTTAAAAGAAGAGCGGGAGAATGCGAAGAAGTTAAAATTATCCGCTGTTGAGGTGGGCAGCATTTTCACCGGAAAAGTAGACAGCATTCAGGATTACGGTGTTTTCGTTGATCTTGGCGATGGCATTTCCGGTCTTGTCCATGTTTCCCAGATTGCCCTGGAGCGTGTAAAACATCCGTCGGATGTACTGAAGAAAGGCCGGGAAGTCCGTGTAAAGGTGATCGGCAAGCAGGATGGCAAGCTGAAACTGAGTATCAAAGCACTCCTGGAGCAGAAAAAGAAGGATGAGGAAGTGAAAGTGTCGATTCCGAAAGCGGAGTCAATCGGCACATCCATGGGAGATCTGCTGAAGAATCTGAAGCTTTAATTTTGGTAATCGTGTCTGCCGGTCATTGCATTGCAGGACAGATACAAAATGGCTTTGAAGAGAGGAATCCGCATGGCAGCGAATCGAATCATGCACGAATCGGGGATGCCGTTTGACTGCTCCTCGTTCCACGGCAAATATGTTACGATAGATATGACAGGCCAGGATGTGGGCTATGCCCGCGTGGGCATTGTCTCCTCCGGGAAGGATTATCTGCTGTTCCAGTTCAGGGGAAAGCGGGGACTGGCTGCAAAAACATATATAAAGTCCCTCACAGAAGTCAGAATGACGGAGCGCATGCTGCGAAAAGAGACGGATCTGGTTGTGGAGGACTGGGATGAGGAGGTCAATCCGTTCTGCTATTTTGTCGGGGAGCGGTGTGACATCCATATGCATCAGACCAGAATGTTTGAGGCGACGCCCGGCTTTTTCGGGGCAAAGATTCTTTACGTGGATCAGCAGAATGGCCTGATCCGCATCAAGGAGAACAGCAAACAGTTCAATGTAAGCATATCAATGATCTGTGGTATCATGCAGACTTAGGAGATTCTATATGGACAAAAAGATTTTAGCCCGCCCGGCCTATAATCTGGACAACAAAAAGCTGGAAGAGGCGATGGCGGATTATAACGCATCCAAAAATGATCTGAAAAAGCTGGAGGAACTGATCCGGATTTTTAAAGAGTCCTTTGTGATTGTGCCGGTGGCTTTCCCGAAAAAGGCGGATGTCCGGATTCTGATGAAAATGCTGAATGGAGTCCCGTTGAAAAAGGGAGAGAATCTCCCGTTGTTCCCCATTACGGTCTCCGATTCCAACGGCAATAAGTATTCTCCCGTTTTTACGTCCCGGGATAAAGTGCAGGAGACAAAGGATTTTCCCTATATGATTCGTGTGCCCGCGGCGCAGGTGATTGAGAATACCCTGAAGAGTAAAGCAGATCTGGCCGGTGTCCTGGTCAATCCACAGACCGGAGGTTTTGTTTTTCGGAAAAAAGCTTTTGAGACAGATTTTTCTGCGCAGGCTCCGAAGCGGCAGGTTAAGAAAGTCACGAAAGAGGAGTTCCTGGTGCTTGCGCGCAATACCGTGGAGAAGGGGCAGATTCCAAAGATGCTGTTTGAACGCAAGGGTGATTTTGTCCGGGAGCTGGAGGAGAGAGGCGGAGAATTTTTGCGGGAACTGTATGCCAAACCGTACGGAGATAAAGTGCCGAGTCCTTATGCAACGGAGGATTTCAGTACTATGTCCCTGAATATCAATGAAGAGACGACAGCCATCTGTGTGGAACTTCCGCAAAAAGGGCTGGTCGCTCACATGGCCCGTTCCGCTTATATTGTATGGAATCCGCAGACAGATGAGGTTCATTATTATATGATCGAAAAAGGGCTGCGGGGCGAGGATGACGTTCTCTGCAATATCACGCCGGAGGGGAAGCATCAGGAGCTGATGACGGCTCCGCCCACAGGCAGTGAGCTGACTGCGGTGCTTGACCTGATCCGCGAGGAGAAAGAAGAGGCGGAGTAAATTCTGAACAGGAATGATGATGCAGGGGATTTGCTCCCAACATAAAAGACAGTTCGTTTGTACCATCCTGTCTATAAATAAAACCAGGGCTGCTTTTTGAATACAGAAGTTATATATTGTATCAAAGAAGATGGAAGCCATGCGTTAATTGCACATGGTTTTTTTATTTCAAAGACAAACGGAGGAACTCGTAATGTATACGATTCGGACGGAACAGAGTTTTGATTCCGCACATTTCCTGGCCGGTTATGATGGGAAGTGCAGCAACATTCACGGGCATCGCTGGCGGGTTGTGGCGGAGGTCAGCGCCGAAGAACTGCAGACGGACGGGCCGTTTCGGGGTATGGTGACGGACTTTGGCGACATCAAACGCGATTTGAAAGAGATGGCGGATGCCCATGACCATACTTTTATCTATGAGAAGAATTCTTTGAAGGAATCTACGGTGCAGGCGTTGGAGGAGGAAGGGTTCCGTTTGCTTGAGGTGCCGTTCCGGCCTACGGCGGAAAACTTTGCCGTATATTTTTTTGAACATCTGGAGCAGAAAGGATATTCTGTGCGGTCGGTGGAGGTTTATGAGACGCCGAATAATTGCGCGAGATATGAGAGAATACAGGCGCACCGCGAAAGAGAGGAATGTAACAGAAATGTCAAACTATAAAGTAGTGGAAATCTTCAGCAGTATCAACGGAGAGGGACCGAGGCAGGGGGAACTTGCCTTGTTTATCCGGATGCAGGGCTGCAATCTGAACTGCAGTTATTGTGATACCCGGTGGGCCAACGAGGAGGATGCGAAGTTTCACTGGACATCCACGGAGGAAATACTTGACGTTGTGCGCCAGATGCACATCCGGAATATTACGCTGACCGGCGGGGAACCGCTGCTTCAGGAAAATATCATAGAACTGCTGGAGGCTCTGGCTGCGGATCCCTGGCTGCGGGTAGAGATTGAGACGAACGGGAGCGTGCCGCTGGCGCCTTTTGCCGGCATTGAAAATCCGCCTGCTTTTAACATGGACTATAAATTGCCGGGGAGCGGCATGGAAGACAGGATGATTCTCGATAATTTTGCTCTTCTCGGGCAGAAAGATGCGGTAAAGTTTGTGGTCAGGGATTACGAAGACCTGTGCCGGAGCCGTGACCTGATCCGGGAATATCATCTCACAGAGCGGTGCCATGTCCTGCTAAGTCCGGTGTACGATGAGATGGAACTGGAAAATGTGGTTTACTTTATGCGGAATAACGGGATGAACGATGTGGCGCTGCAGCTTCAGATACACAAGATTATCTGGGGCAGCGAGGTGCGCGGGGTATAGATTTATTGTTACTGTGAGCAGCGCTTTTAGCTGTGTCAGACGTGAAGCGACTGCTTTTGCACATGTGAGGTGGAGGACTGTGAATAGTAACGATATATATAAAGGAGAGACTTAAGATGGCGATTGACACGGAAGCGGTAAAAGAACATGTGAGAGGTCTGCTGGTGGCGCTGGGGGATGATCCGGAACGGGAAGGCCTGGTCGACACACCGGAACGGGTGGCCCGGATGTACGAAGAGGTCTTCGAGGGGATGAATTATACCAACGAGGAGATTGCCCGTATGTTTGACAGGACATTTGAGGAGGATCTGACATTTTCCCAGACCAACAGTGATTTTGTCATTGTGAAGGATATTGATATTTTCAGTTTTTGTGAGCATCATATGGCGCTGATGTATGATATGAGAGCCACTGTCGCCTATATGCCTCACGGAAAGGTAATCGGTATCAGCAAGATTGCGCGGATCGCGGATATGGTCTCCAAACGGTTACAGATTCAGGAACGCATCGGGACGGATATCGCTGAGATCGTTTCTATGGTGACAGGTTCCGGCGATGTCGCTGTGCTGATCGAGGGTTGTCACAGCTGTATGACAGCCAGAGGTATCAAAAAGACAGATGCGAAGACCTATACCTCCACACTGCGCGGCAGATTTCAGACGGATATGATGCTGCAGACCAGGCTGAATCTTGCCTTGAGGTGAAAAATCAGAAAATCGTACAAGGGTAGAGGGAGGAAATTATCATGGAAAAGGCGTTGGTATTGTCAAGCGGCGGGGTGGATTCCACGACCTGTCTCGGATTGGCTGTAGAAAAATACGGACGGGAAAATGTGGTTTCTCTGTCCGTGTTTTACGGACAGAAGCATAAAAAAGAGATGGAAGCCGCACAGAAAGTGGCGGACTGGTATCGGGTGGAACATCTGATACTGGATCTGGAAACAATTTTTCAGTATAGCGATTGTTCCCTTTTGCAGCATTCGGATCGGGAGATCCCGCAGGAATCTTACGCAGAACAGTTGAAAAAAACGGACGGCAGCCCAGTGTCCACCTATGTGCCGTTCCGGAACGGGCTGTTTCTTGCCAGTGCGGCCAGCATTGCTCTGTCGAAAGGGTGCAGTGTGATCTATTACGGTGCTCACAGTGACGACGCGGCGGGAAATGCCTACCCGGATTGTTCCGACGCTTTTCAACGGGCCATGGGGGAGGCGATTTATCTCGGCAGCGGAAACCAGCTGATGCTTGAGGCGCCTTTTGTCACCTGGACGAAAGCGGATGTGGTGAGAAAGGGGCTGGAGATCGGCGTGCCCTATGAACTCACCTGGAGCTGTTACGAGGGAGGAGAGAAACCCTGCGGAAAATGCGGGACGTGTATCGACCGGGTACAGGCGTTTGCATTAAACGGGGTTGCGGATCCGGCACTTATATAATAGTTGAGAGGAGTAAGTATGTCATCAGGAAGAAAGCGTGAGGAAGAGCAGGATCTCACCCTGCTCGGCAATCAGAAAAATAAGTATCCGTCGGATTACGCGCCGGAGATGCTGGAAACGTTTGAAAACAAACATCCGGACAATGACTATTTTGTAAAGTTTAACTGTCCGGAGTTTACCTCACTGTGTCCGATCACGGGGCAGCCGGATTTTGCGACGATCACGATCGCTTATGTTCCGGAAAAAAAGATGGTAGAGAGCAAGTCGCTGAAATTGTATCTGTTCAGTTTCCGGGAGCACGGCGATTTTCATGAGGATTGTGTCAACATTATCATGAAAGACCTGATCCGCCTGATGGATCCAAAATATATCGAGGTGTGGGGGAAATTTACACCGCGGGGCGGGATTTCAATCGACCCATACTGCAATTATGGAAAGCCCGGCACGCGCTGGGAGGAGGTTGCATGGAACCGCCTGGCAAATCATGATCTTTATCCGGAGAAAGTGGACAATCGGTGATATGATACAAGGGACCGCAAAAACATGAGGAAGTATCATACCCCTTTCTTGCTTTAATCATGATATAGGAGGAGCATTATGGAGCACATGAAGCGGATTGACCGCGTTTTAAAATACAGGGGAGCCATCGTTGATTTTTACGATGATGTCATGGAGTCGCCTTCCGGGCACATTGCCCACTGGGATTATGTTGCGCACCGGATGGGGGCGGCGGCCGTTCTCCCTGTCATGGATGACGGAAGAATACTGATGGTTCGCCAGCATCGCAATGCCCTGGAACGGGAGACGTTGGAAATTCCGGCGGGCGCGAGGGATGCCTTAAAGGAGCGGCCGGTTGACTGTGCCGCACGGGAACTGGAGGAGGAGACCGGATACCGCGCGGGAAAGATGGAACTGCTGATCACGGTGGCGACGACAGTGGCATTCTGCAATGAGGTGATCGAGATTTATCTCGCCACAGACCTGAGAAAGACGGACTGTCATCCGGATGAGGACGAGTTCGTGGAGATTGAGAGTTATACGATTGAGGAGCTTAAGGACATGGTTTTTGCCCAGAAGATCCAGGACTCCAAAACCGTGGCGGCAATCATGGCCTATTACGGGAAGTATGCGGCCGGGGTGCGGGAACGGTAAGAACGGCGGAAAAACGGTTTGGCAATGCGGGGATTTTATGAGAACAGCGTTACCAGGCTGTATATTTTATTCAGAAACCATGGGTTGAGAAAATATTCACCCATTGCCCCGGCGAAAAAAAATCCGGACAGCAGCAGGGCTTTGGCGAGATAGGCCGGTTCCCGTTTTACCTTATTTTTGACCAGAAGAATGTAGGTCGGAAGATAGGCCAGACTCTGCGGAAGCAATATTGCGGCGTCCAGCAGAATGCTCCGAAGGAAGAATCGTTCCGCCAGGGAGGCAAAGAGAAATCCCATCGATAATCCGATCCAGCCGGTGAATGCGGACAGGAAGAGATTTCCTCTGAGAAAACATCCGCTGATGCAGAGCATAACCCAGAGCGGAAAGCGGTTTTTCAGAATCCACAGGAAAAAACCCTGCCACGTCCGGTCATGCATGCTCAGCAGCCGGCAGGCATTTTCTATCTGATATCCCAGCCGGAACGACTCGTCCGTGCATCGCAGGGCGGCAAGAAAAATGCCGGTCAGAAACAGACCGCAAAACAGAAAGATATGCAGGAAAACAATTCGTGAGGGACGCTTCGTTTTTGTAAGCGTGGGCATGGGCAAGCCTCCGTTCTTTTCTGTTACAAGATTCATTCTGTATGGATGAAAAAGTGTAGATCCGGTAAGAGTGTGACTTGTAACACCTTTTGTCTCTTGTATCATAAATATGAAAAACAGATAACATTATGCTAAGTTTTATGAACCATGAATATACGGGGCGGGGAAAAGTCCCTGTTATTACTGCTTCATCCGAAAGGGGACGTTTTGAGAGAAGTTTACGAAAATATTCGTGCAGGCAGGAATCTGCGCGCAAACCTGATCGAGTTAAAAAAGATGCTGAAAGAGGACGGCGGGCAGCGTGAGTTTCGAGAGATCTGCGGAGACAATTACGACAGAATCATGAAATGCCTGGCGGACGGGGATCCGAAAGTGAGGAAGAATGCGGCTGCCATTCTGGGAATTCTGCGGGTGCCGGAGTCGGCGGATGTGCTGATGGACGCCTATGAGTCGGAGGACACGCTTTTTGTCCGCCCGGAGTATCTGTCTGCCCTGTCTGAACTGGATTGCGGGGCGTATCTGCCTGTTTTTCACCGGAGGCTGGAACAACTGCGCGTCTATGATGCTCCGGAGAACGAGAAGAAACATGTGAGAGAGGAGATTGCGGCGCTGCAGGAGCTGATTCTGAAAAAAGAGGGATTGCAAAAGCATTCGTTTTCCGGTTATTACGGGACAAATGCGGTGATACTTACCACGTTTCCGGCTTTCCGGGATGCCCTGGCGGCGGAGCTGCCTTTTCCGAAAAAACTGCTAAAAGGCGGCGTCAGCGCCACGGTCGGCGATATGAATCTTGTTTTGACCAACCGGCTCTGGCAGGAGATGCTTTTTGTGCTGCAGTGCGAAAAGGGGATGCCTGCCCGCCCGGAGGTGATCGCGCGTGCGCTCAGGGAATCCGATCTTTCCGTGATTCTCGCGGAAAACCACCGGTCCGATGCCCCGTTTTATTTCCGGGTCGGAGTTGCCGGGGCGATGCCGCGGGAAGAACAGAGCGGGTTTGCGAAGAAAACTGCTGCAGCTATTGAGACTGCCTTTTCGGGAAGCCTGGTGAATTCTGTCTCCCACTATGAGGCGGAGATCCGCCTGGCGGTAAGCAGGGAGGGCGGCGTCACGCCGTATCTGAAATTGTATACCCTGCCGGATCACCGCTTCCGCTACCGGAAGTATCATGTGGCGGCCGGAATGCGGCCGGTCCTGGCGGCCGGAATTATGGCGCTGGCGAAGCCGTATCTGGCGGAATACGCGCAGGTGCTGGATCCGTTCTGCGGTGTGGGCACGCTGTTGTTGGAGCGCCGCTTTGCCGGTCCGGTCCGCAGTGCTTACGGGATTGATATCTTTGGAGAGGCGATACAGAAAGCCCGCGCGAACACAAAGCTTACGGGTATGCCGGTCAACTATATCAACCGGGATTTCTTTGATTTCACCCATGAATATCTGTTTGACGAGATTATCACGGATATGCCGGCGGATTCCGGCAGCCGGGAGGAGACAGACACACTGTACCGGCGCTTTTTCGAAAAGTCGGCGCAGCTGCTTGCGGAGCACGGGCGGATTTTCTGCTACTCCGGGGAGATGGGCCTGGTAAAAAAATACCTGCGGCTTACGGGACAGTTTCGTCTGCTGAAGGAGTATAGTATCCTGGAAAAGAGCGGCACATATCTCTTCATCCTGGAGAAACGGCAGGCGTAAGTGTGAAAGAGGGAGAAGCGACCAATGAGGAAAAAATTTCTTTCCTGTATACTGATGTCAGGTCTGGCCGTCATGCTGCTGTTTGCCGGATGCGGGAAATCAAAATCCGATGTGACAGAGGGCTCTGCAGCGGCCGGGGAGGGAACCGCAGGAACTGTATCGCCAGGTGAGGCTGCGGAAAATCCGGCGGAAGCGGAAACCGACGGAGATTCCTCCGCGGCGTCTGACGGTGCAGATGGAACCGCCATCATCGGAAGTGTCGAGGATATGTATGATGAGGAGACGAAGACGCTGACAATCACCGCTACCGGGGATTGCACGCTGGGGGTGACGCAGGAGCAGAGCTATGAGGGCTCGTTCAACGCATATTACGATTCCTATGGGGAGGATTATTTTTTCGACGGCGTGCGCGATATCTTTGAAGCGGACGACATGACCATTGTTAACCTGGAATGTGTTCTCTCCACCGCCACGGAGCGCGTGGAAAAGACATACAACCTCAGGGGTTCGCCGGAGTACGTGGGAATTCTGGCCGGCAGCTCAGTGGAGGCCTGTTCCCTGGGAAATAATCATACCTATGACTATGGGGAGGAGGGCTTTCAGGAAACCAGATCCGTGCTGGAAGGGGCGGGGATCACCTATGCCTATTCCGCGCAGAGCGGGTTGTATACGACGGAGAATGGTGTGAAAGTAGGAATTGTATCTGACAGCCTGCTCTCACAGTCTGAGGAAAAGCTGGAAAATATGAAGAGCCAGATCGGGGCACTCCGCGACGAGGGCGCGGAAGTCGTGATCGCCTGCTGTCACTGGGGGATTGAAAAAGAGTATTATCCAAACGAGTATCAGCAGGAAACGGCGCACGTGCTGATCGATGCGGGGGCAGATCTGATCATCGGCAACCACCCGCATGTGCTGCAGGGTGTGGAAGTGTACGAGGGAAAGGTCATTTGTTACAGCCTGGGGAATTTCTGCTTCGGCGGGAATAAAAATCCTTCTGATAAGAATACCATGATATTTCAACAGACCTTTACCATTGCGGACGGTGAAGTGCAGACGGATACGATCGATGCGGAAATCATCCCGTGCCGTTTAAGCAGCGCCGACAGTTACAACGATTATCAGCCGACAGTTGCCTCAGGCGAAACGAAGCAGAATATTATCAGCCTGGTCAATGAATATTCTTCCGCTCTCGGCACGGTGTCTTTTGACAGCGAGGGAAATTTGCTGGAATAAAGAGATCGTCTGTGCAGGATGTTTTTCTCGATAATAACAGGTAAAGTCCTTTGCATTCTGTCCGTTTTATGGTAAAATCTGTATTGGCACCGCATGTTGCGGCAACCGTACCAGGAGAAGTTATTTGTGAACACAGGAGGAAATGTATGTACTGTCAAAACTGCGGAAAAGAGCTGAAACCGACGACTTCCTTTTGCCCGGTCTGCGGCCAGCCGGTGAACGGCGGACAGCCCGCCGGAGGCGGACCCGGTTCTTACAACCCGAATGACCCGGGAATGCAAAATGCTCCTTATTATCAGCCCCCGGTAAAGCAGGGACCGGATGGATATGCAATCGCATCCCTGGTTCTGGGCATCGTCAGTTTTTTCGTGATACCGATTATCGGAGCGATCCTGGCAATTGTATTCGGAAACAAATCTATCCGCGATACCGGAGTGAACACCATGGCGAGAGTAGGGAAAATCCTGGGCATTGTTTCGCTGTGTATCTATCTCGTAGCGATCGTGATTATCGTGGCGGTTGTCATACTGCTTGGCGTCGGAACAATGAGTGAATTGTATTACTTTATATAATGATTTGAATAAAGATACAGAGGAGAGATAAGATGAAGAGTGTAGAAGATTATGTGAGAAGTATTCCGGATTTCCCGGAGCCGGGCATCATATTCCGGGACATTACCACGGTGATTCAGGATCCGGAGGGACTGCAGCTCGCGATTGACGGGATGGAGAGCTTTCTGGATGGAGTAGATTTTGACGTGGTGGTCGGCGCGGAGTCCCGCGGATTTGTATTCGGGGCTCCCATCGCCAGAGATCTTAAGAAGGGATTTGTCCTGGTGCGCAAAAAGGGCAAGCTTCCCTGTGAGACAATCTCCCAGGAGTATGCACTGGAGTACGGGACGGCGGAAGTGGAGATACATACGGACACGATCAGGCCGGGGCAGAGGGTTGTCCTTGTGGACGACCTGATGGCGACCGGAGGTACGATCGAAGCCAGCATCAGGCTGATCGAACGGCTTGGCGGCAAGGTAGTGAAAGTGCTGTTCCTGATGGAGCTGGCCGGTCTGAACGGGCGGGAAAAGCTCGCGGGGTATGATGTGGATTCCGTCATTATCTATCCGGGAAAGTAGTAACATCATGGCAAAGGCTTTTGACCCCGATGTATCCTGATATGGAAATCCGGCTGAAAGCACGGCGACCAGAAAGTCAAAAGCAAAAATCTGCACAATGTCCGGCGGGAAAATTCATCCTGTCCGGGCATTTTTTTGAAAGAAAATTATTCAGAACTTTCGAAAGGAAATTATTCAGAACTTTCGAAAGGAAATTATTCAGAACCAGGCTCGAAAATGTGATACATTTTCGAGCTGTCGCGTTCTCGCCAGATAAATTTAGGAAAAAACAGCTTACGAATGCAAGCATCCGACACTGTTTTTTCCTAAATTTGCCTGGCTCTGAATAATTTCAAAATATAGTATTGAAAAAACAGGAAAAATACAGTAGAATACATTTTGACTAAAAATGTTAAAAATTAGACAATCTAAGGAGGCAAACACGAATGGCAGAAAACATTGCGTTAGAGCGCATCGAAAAGCTGCTGGATGAGGGCAGTTTCGTGGAATTGGGCGCTTATGTGTCGGCTCGCGTCACAGATTTTTCTGTGAAGAATCAGTCAGAGCCGTCCGACGGCGTTATTACCGGCTATGGACAGATTGAGGGTACTCCCGTTTTCGTTTACAGCCAGAACCGCGACGTGTTAAACGGTACGATCGGGGAGATGCATGCAAAGAAGATCGCTGATCTATATGACAAAGCGATGCGGAGCGGTGCGCCGGTGATCGGCCTGATTGACTGCGGCGGGTTCCGTCTGCAGGAATCGGTGGACGCATTGGAGAGCTTTTCTACAGTCCTTGCACAACAGATGGCCTGTGCCGGTGAGCTTTTGATGGTCAGCGGTGTGTTTGGAGTCTGTGCCGGCGGGATGACGATGGTGCCTGCTCTCAGTGATTTTACCTATATGGTGAAGGATGCTGATATGTTTGTGAATGCACCGCATGCGGTGACGGACGACAAACAGATTGCGCTTTCCTATGACGCTGCCGCTTATCAGAGCGAAGTGTCCGGACAGGCGGAAGTGCTGGATACCGAGGACGAGGTGATCGCAAAGATTCGCGCCCTGGTGCAGATGGTGGAAGACGAAGAGTATGGTTCCTGCGACCAGGCGGAGTTAAACCGCTATGTGGCTTCCGGCAATACTGCGAACAGTGCGGATGCCAGAGCATTGCTGCGCGAATGTGCAGATAACTATAATTTTATGGAGATACGCCCGGCTTACTATCCGGAGATGGTGACCGGATTCCTGAAACTGAACGGCCTTCTGGTCGGCACTGTGGGCAATGCGCAGGCATTATATGATGAGAACGGTGAGTTGGTGAAAGAGCTTCCGAAAGGACTGACTGCAGGCGGCTGTGAGAAAGCGGCAGAGTTTGTTGAATTCTGTTCCGCAGCAGAGATTCCGGTGCTGACGGTTTCTGCGGCAGATGGGTTTGCCGCAGTGGCGGAGACGGAGAAGCGTCTTCCGAAAGCACTGGCTCGGATGATGAGCGCCATGGCAGACCTCGGCGAGGCGAAGGTGAACCTGATCATCGGCGACACCTATGGCAGCGCGTTCGTGGCGATGAATACGAAGCCGATTTGGTCCGGTTCTGCCATGACTTTTGCCTGGGACGGCGTGAAAGTCGGCATGATGCAGGCGGAAAAAGCAGCCAATATTCTTTTTGCCAAAGACGAGGCGAAAGAGAAGCAGGCAGCGGCTTACGAGACCAATCAGAATTCCGTGTGGTCCGCGGCGGCTCACGGCGTCGTTGACAATGTCATTGACCCGAAGGATACAAGGAAGCATTTGATCATGGCATTTTCCATGCTGTAACGTCAGAAGGAGAGATGAAATGAAGAAGGCAAAGAGTTTATTGTTCGGTCTGCTTTCCGGCATCGCGGCTTTTCTGGCTCCGCTTCCCGTTTATGCGGCGGAAGAGACCATGGCTGAGAAGATGACGACAGCGGTATACAATACGATTCTCGGCATCGGTACTGTGTTTATCATGCTGGTTCTGATGGCTCTGATTATCTATTGTTTCCGCTTCATCCCGGCGATTCTGGAGCGTTTTTCAAAAAAGAAAGAACCGCAGGCAGAACAGGCTGAGGTGAAAAAACCTGTGTCGAAACCGGCACCGGCGCCCGCGGCAGCGGCAGTTCCGGTACAGACGGACGATACGGAACTGATCGCCGTGATCGCTGCGGCCATCGCGGCCAGCGAACAGATTCCGCTGGATGGTTTTATTGTGAGGACAATTAAGAAAAGAGTATAGGCAGAATTAAAAGAATAAGTACATGT
>Ga0192240_10419_pt1 | contig 18037 bp, 6 predicted proteins | sample Koala_Koa27_H3_FD_131237 | JGI IMG/M metagenome (GOLD analysis project Ga0192240, IMG submission 131237) | Enriched cells from koala feces incubated with labeled cellulose particles, San Francisco Zoo, California, United States - Koala_Koa2-7_H3 ...
GGGTTTTTATAACGGAACCCTGTTTCACCGGGTAATCAAAGACTTTATGATACAAGGGGGAGATCCGGAATCAAAAAATGCACCGGCAGACAAAATGCTTGGTTCGGGAGATGCCGACTATACAATTCCCGCAGAATTTATTTATCCTCAATATTTCCATAAAAAAGGAGCCCTTTCTGCTGCGCGCCAGGGAGATCAGGTAAATCCGGACAAAGAATCTTCCGGTTGTCAATTTTATATTGTGACAGGAAAAGTTTATTCTGAAACAGACCTGTTGGGAATGGAACAACAAATCAACCAAAGTAAGCTCAATAAGATCTTTAACCAGTTAGCTCAGCAGCACATGAAAGAGATTTATCAGATGCGCAAAGCCAATGATGAAGATGGCTTATTTGATTTACAGGAAAAGCTGTTAGCAGAAGCAGAGAAAGAAGCGGAAAAGCAACCGGACTTTAAATTTACCCCTGAGCAGGTAAAAGCCTATACTACCATTGGAGGTACTCCACACCTGGATAACGAATATACAGTTTTTGGTGAAGTAGTAGAAGGAATGGAAGTAGTAGACAAAATTCAACAGGTATCTACCAACAGAGGTGACCGTCCTGCCGAAGATGTAATCATACAGGAAGTTACCGTTCTTTAAAACAACCCACCCGGAAATTCCTCATTCAGATAAAGATTTTACCTGAATGAGGAACGGTTTATTACAAAGTATTTTTAAACTCAAACCCCAATACTGATTAGTATTACCAAATATTTTAAGCTAAAAAAGAGATGTTCAGAATTAACCGGCACACCTTAACCAACGGATTAAAAGTTTTACATGTTAAAGATACCACTACCCAAATGGTAGCGGTTAATATCCTGTATAATGTGGGAGCGCGTGATGAGAATCCGCGACAAACCGGCTTTGCCCATCTTTTTGAACATCTCATGTTTAGTGGTTCTGCCCATGTTCCCGATTTTGATCTCCCCCTCCAGGAAGCCGGCGGAGAAAATAACGCGTGGACAAACAATGATATAACCAACTATTACATCAGTATTCCCAGACAGAATGTAGAAACCGCCTTTTGGTTAGAATCCGACCGGATGTTATCGTTAAACCTGACGTCACGGAGTCTGGATGTGCAGAAACAAGTTGTTATTGAAGAGTTTAAACAACGCTATCTCAATCAACCTTATGGGGATATGGGACATTTAATACGTTCACTGGCCTATCAGGAACATCCCTATCAATGGCCTACCATCGGAAAAGAAATTTCTCACATTGAAAACGCGACTTTAGAAGATGTGCAAAATTTCTTCTTCACACATTATGTGCCTAACAATGCGATTCTCGCTGTTACCGGGAACATTGAGTTTGAAGAGGTAGTGCATTTAGCCGAAAAATGGTTCGCACCTATCCCTTGTCGTAAAAAAGCCGATAGGTGTATTCCACATGAACCTGTCCGGAATCAGGAACGAAGATTAATTGTCGAAAAAAATGTTCCTGCCAATGTATTGTATATGGCCTATCATATGGTGGAACGAACCAATCCGGATTACTACGCATTTGATATGTTATCCGATCTCTTGTCTAACGGAGATTCCAGCAGGCTTACACAAAGTCTGGTAAAAGAAAATCCCATATTCAGTAATATTGATGCCTATATTTCGGGTAGCATTGAACCCGGTCTTTTCCACATTACCGGAAAACTCGCAGCAGACATCTCTTTAGAAGAAGCGGAAAAGGCTGTGGTTGCAGAGTTGGAAAAACTAAAAAACTCATCGGTAGAAACCTATGAACTGGAAAAAGTAAAAAATAAATTTGAAAGTGAGTTTATTTTCAATAACCTCAACTATTTAAATTTAGCTTCCAATCTTGCTTTTTTTGAGCTGATAGAAAATGCGGAAGCCATCAATGAAGAAGTCGATAAATACAGGGCAGTAACCGCCGGACAGATACAACAAATAGCTCAAAAAAGTTTTATTCCCCAGAATTGCTCAGTGTTGTATTATCTTTCAAAATAACACATTACATGAATCAATTTTACGCTACTTATAAAGAACATTATAAGGCTCTGGTTTATTTGGGTATTCCCATTGTTATCGGACAAATCGGAGTCATATTTGTCGGGTTCGCAGACACTTTAATGATAGGCCATCACAGCACATTGGAATTGGCTGCCGCCTCTTTTGTTAACAATGTATTCGCGCTGGCCATTGTATTTGCCACAGGATTCTCTTATGGTTTAACCCCAATAGTAGGCAATCTGTATGGTAAAAATGAATTAAATTCAATAGGACGCGTACTCAAAAACAGCTTATGGGCAAATTTCCTGTTAGCAATCTTGCTGATAGTAATTATGACCCTCCTTTATTTTAATATCGGGAAACTCGGACAACCCGAAGAGCTTATTCCGATTATTAAACCTTACTATCTGATTATCTTATCCTCATTGCTCTTTGTTCTCCTGTTCAATGGATTCAGGCAATTCGCAGATGGCATTACCGACACACGCACTGCCATGTGGATACTCTTAACAGGAAATTTATTAAATATAATAGGGAATTATGTACTTATTTATGGAAAATTCGGTTTCCCCGAACTGGGATTAATCGGAGCAGGAATAAGCACGCTGACTTCCCGTGTTGTGATGGCTCTTATTTTTGCCTGTATCTTTTTTTACCACAAACGCTACCGTTTGTATCGCATTGGGTTTAAACGCTCTTCCCTTAATAAAAAAGATTTCATATCCCTTAATCAACTCGGATGGCCCATTGCTTTTCAGATGGGCATGGAAACCGCTTCATTCAGTTTAACTGCCATTATGATTGGGTGGATTGGAACAATTGCTTTGGCAGCTCACCAGATTATGCTCTCCATCTCCCAGATTTGTTTTATGATGTATTATGGTATGGGCGCCGCGATTGCTGTGAGAGTAAGTAATTTTAGTGGAAAACAAGACCTGCTCAACGCAAGGCGTTCCGCGTATGCCGGTTTTCATATAATTATGCTCATGGCGGTAATCTCCTGTATTCCAATCTATTTTTTAAGAAACCACCTGGGAGGATGGTTTAATGATGAACCGGAAGTCATTCAGTTAGTAGCCGGGTTAATTATTCCTTTATTGTTATATCAATTCGGAGATGGTTTACAAATCGCTTTTGCAAATGCTTTAAGGGGTATTTCAGATGTAAAGCCAATGATGATAATGGCCTTTATTTCTTATTTTATTATTTCATTACCTGTGGCCTATTTCTGTGGGTTTGTTCTTAATTGGGGTACTTTTGGCGTATGGATGGGATTTCCTTTCGGACTTACAACAGCGGGAATTATGTTCTATTTAAGATTCAGGAGTAAATCTTCCGGTACAAAGAATATATCCAATAAATAGCAAACCGAATTTCCATACCTTCTTTCAAACTATATGATACCTACTAATTAATGGATTAGTAGGTAGTAGTAAACTAATCAGTACGCACTGATTAAGCGATTAATAAGCACAGGTTACTCTATAAAGCGAAATGTATAAAGTCTAAATTTAATGCTGTAGTAAAACCGATATTTTATTTCTAAAAATCCCCTATTCTTTATATTTAAAAGAAGGCTCCTTTGATTACAAAGGAGCCTTCCGATTTAAAAAAGGACGCATCCGATTTTATATCCGATGCGTGCGAATTATGAGCTAACAGTTCAACTTATCAACCTGACCATCTAGTATTTACCATTCACGGTGTAGATAAAACAAATAGGTTTAGACAGAAGTATAAAAGATTTCAGGAAACAGGAGGAAAAAAGTCAACACAGTAGCCGGGATTCAGTAACCCCATGAACATATCCCAATAAAAAAGCTACAGAACTATCTGTAGCTTTTTTATGGATTATAAACTTTATAAGTGCTTACCTGACCACTTTATAAGTCTTATTATTCACTTTCACAAGATATACACCATTCGGCAATTCAACCGCGTATTTTTCACTACTGTTTCCTGCTTCCGCATTGAATAACAGATAACCTCCTGTATTATACAGAGCTATTGAGGAACCCGGAACCAGACCGGATACTTGCAGGTATCCTTCTTTGGTAAGTTGCACGGTAACGGTATCTTCATTCTCTGTACGCACACTTACATCTTTCTCTTTCTGGACATTCACCCGTAAGAATAAAATATGGTCTTCTTCCAGTTCAATCCATTCGGCATTGTTTGTGGTATAATAAGCCGCGATAGCTTTACGTCCTTCCTCTTTAGCCAGAAATAGTAACTCTTCATACCTGGGCTCTACCGCAAAGAAATAAGTTTTACCAGCTTCCAATAAAATATTTTCACCGGGAACTTTAACGGTGTAAATATCCGCTTTTTGCGGAGTTACAGCCACAGAATTTACAGAGGTTAATAACACCCGCTCCTCACCTTTCATCTCATATACATGCAGATGTACCGAAGTAGAAGTAGTGTTGGCTGTCAGCGCAAATGTAATGGAGGTCAGATAAGAATCTACCTCTATCGGGAACCTCTGCCCTACCTGGAAGCCTACACTGGTTGTATATACGCCCCCTTCTATCAGTCCGGTATCCCATGCATATGTATTTTCCGTCAGAACCACGCCTGTATAAACTTCCGTTTCAAATTGAGCCTTATAATCACCATCCGCAACGACCTCTATTTTATAATAATGGTCATTTTCCAGTAAGTTCCAATCACTTTCTGTTGCTATTTCCACTGACTGATAAGAAGTTAACTGCGCCACCTGCTGGTTTTCCATTACCAACAACTCATTTCCTGTCTCATCATGCATACTCAGTGTTATCTCCACATGGGTTAACTCTTCATCTACCCCATTTGAAACAGCCGCTTTCACACTCCTGTCAAAATCCTCCATTGTAAAGGAAGGAACCTGCGTATATCCAATCAAACCCGGTAGTTGAGTAAACTCACCGCCCAATACAGAAGAATAATAACGGAAGTTATCTATATAAATCGCATTTTTATCATCAGAAATATATCGCCAGATGACACGGATGTTCTTCCCCTTATAAGGATTCAGGTTGATTTTACGTTTCACCCACACAGCAGACTCACTTTTTACAGAGAGCAATAAATCTGTGTTTTCAACTAAGATTGCAGAGATTTCGGATAAAAGCATATCTTCGGTAAAACTGTTTTCTAACGCTTGCAACGTTTCATCTTCTATTATACGGACCTCATAATCTTCCGGAAATAACTCCATTAATGATCTGGCATCCCATGACACCTGGTAATTTCCCCGGGCAGGAATAGCTAACGGTAACGAGAAGAGCCAGTCATCTGCCGGATAGGTTTCATATTGAGTATTACTGGTGAAGAAAGAACTTGCCATAAAAACTATATTCTCTTCTTCACTATCTATTTCATAACTTCTGAACCAACCTTCCCGGTTTCCACCATAGTTGACTAAAATTCTTCCATCCAGATCAAACGTTTTCCAATCCAGTACCTGTTCTGTTTCTTCAAAATCGCATTCCAAAATTGTAGTCTCATTTTCCGGTTCGGGCTCTTTGGATGACGGTGTATAGGTAATATATACCGGAAGATAAATTAAATCCTCAAATTCTTCATTGGTAATAACAAGGGCATCATTATAATCTCCTTCACCGGGCAACGAATTTATTTGGAGTTCAACCGAAACAATTCCTCCGTCGGCCACTTGCCCGGGAGTAATAACAGGACTCAGGATTTCAAATAAAGAATTGGGTTCCAGCATAGAAAGAGTAGCAGGTGAAGTAAGATAACCTGCCACATCCAGTTTAATGGTAACCGGTAAGTCTGTTACTTCTTTACGTATTACTTCTTCTGCTAAACGTATATGGGGCACTGCGTCTACAAACACAGAATCTATATATAAGTTAACTTCCCTGGGATAGCTGCCTTCTCCACCCCGGATACGGATAAATTTCGCCTCACTATTTCCAATTTGTTTCTGATAGAATTGGTATTGAGCCAATGAAGGTGTAGTCACCTTATCTACTACATTCCACACCTCACCATCTTCGGACACTTCTACGGCAAACTCCATACTGGTAGTACCCAGATAGTAAAATTCAATCCGATTCACTCCACCCGATTTTGCCGGTGAGCGTAAGCTACCGTTCTTTATACTGGAAAAAGACAAATTCAACGAACCTTCACCTTCTTTTACATACAAGGGGTTACCCATATCTTTAGATTGATATTTTCCATCTTTCAAAAGCCAGCCGTTATAAAGTGTTGAAGCCTCTGTACCGGTAAACTCTTCATTAAATCCTTCCAGGAGTTCATCTTTCAGCACATGGCCCTCTACCATTACCGTAACAGGCTTAATTAATTCTTCACTGTTAATGATTAATGTATCGGCATAATAGAAAGTACCCTCGTCCGGTAAACAAGTTAGGGTTAAAATTACATTTCCTTCATTGTCTTTCGGAGAAAATTCATAGTTATCTAACTTAAAGTTTGCTCCATTTAGGAAAGATAACATAATACTTTCGGTCAACTCTTTTGTGGTAATTTCAATTGTCTTTGCGAACTCCTCTCCCGCGCCACTCATTAAAAAAACTTCCTGTGGAGCCGTAATCCCCGGAACACCTTTACCGGATGCCGTAATAATTAAATAGTCCAGAATAACAGACGCATACATAGTAGCAGGCGTTAATTCTATTTTTACATAAACCGCATCCGGGTCATTTACTACAATTTCTTTCAAGGTATAAGCAGGAGTAGACATCACCTCAAACGTGTGTACTTCCGCCGGTGATTCGGAAAGTGAAGTATAGGTAAATACTTTCACTTCTACCGGAACCGTAGCTGTTGTTTTATAATAGAAAGAAATGGTACCCACCCCTTCGGCTTTAGGTATGGAGAGTATACTTCCCCCTCCCGTCTGGTTGGTATTTAAGGTGAGGGCCGCACTGCCATTATACACATCCGCGGCATTTGTTGTACGGTTACCCATAAAAATCTCCCATCCGTCTACTACGGAATTATTTCCGGAAGTGACAAACTCTCCTTCAAAATCCTGGAATAGTTGTGAAAAGAGAATATAGCCCTTTAAAGGAATAATGATATCAAATTCAAAATCAGGACTGGAAAAAATCAAAGAGTCCTGGAAATATCCTTCTGTACCGGGTTTAAAAGATACCGGTAATTCATAGAGGTTATCTGCTACAGCAGTAAGCGGTATCACGTTAGTAGCCAGTTCAAACACATTTCCGGAGTTAAGGCTGACATTTACATCAGAAGCGATGTTTTCGATTCTTAAAGGCACATTCACTGTTTGTTCTACTCCCACAGGGGTTGCGAAAATCACATCCTTTTCCTGCAACAGGCGGGGAACACCCACTCCATTATCGGTTATTGTGATATTATCTACGTATAGTGTAAAATAACTGGATTCCGAATCAATAAATAACCTGACATATCTGGCCGTTTCGGAATTAATTTCAACCTCATAGTTCTTATATTCCGGGTTTGTACACTCCACTCCTTCTTTTTCTTTCCAATTCTCTCCATCTTCGGATACAGAAACAGTTACTGTTACCGCGGTACCACCCGACGATAAAGTATAAAACTGCACCATACCAACTCCACCCGATTTTGCAGGCGAAATTACATTGGATTTCTTACTGAGCTGCGCACATGCGGTGCTCCCTCCAAAAGTATTGTTTGTAGCGCGTTGCGCATTGGTAACTTTCCAGCCTTCGTCCGTCATGAAATCTCCCGTAGTCCAGGCTTCTCCCCACTCTCCGTCAAACCCGGTAAATAAAGCCCCTTCTATTTCGTTGTACACAATCATATCAAATGTTTCCGGAAAATAAAGTCCGCCCTGCGTTACGTTAATAGTACAAGTACTGTAAATTGCCTCACTGGTTGGCAGATAAGTTATTGTTAGCTTGTGGGTTCCTGAAGTCTCACTGACAGCAATGGTACTTTGTGCCAGAGAAAACTCAGGGTTATCCAGGGAAAGGGTTAAATCTTCCGTTATATTTACCAAAGTCAATGGAACTTCAAAGGTATAAGGAGTCTCCCATGTACTGAAACATGATTTTTCTGCTGTGACAAAAGAGACCGGCTTACCGGACGCTGTGATAACCAGCGCGTCAATCAGCACATTATAACTATAGCTATTCCCAACAGTTGCTATCTTTACATAGGCTGCATCTTCTTTATTAACTGATTTATGATACCTTTTATACTGCGCTTCTACTGCAGTAAAACGTTCTTCTTCTACCCAGTTTTTTCCATCTACAGAGGTAGAAACGATACACTCCACATCCAGTTCTTCTTTAGGCACCCTGTATAAAAATGAGATTTCTCCCACACCATCCAGTTTTCGGGGAGAAGTAACCGAAGAGTAGAAACACAAGGCGCCTTCGCCTTCATAAACCTGATTTTGATCGGTAACCTGGTAAGCATTCACAAGTTCCCAGCCATCATAGGTAACCGTACTAGCCCAATCAGGAAGTTCCGCGCTATTAAAACCTTCTGTTAAGGTTTTAGATAAGGCCAATCCGGAAACAGGAAACAGGATTTCGGGTATGCCACTTCCTGAAATACATAACGTATCCGAAGAACTATATTGAACAGGGATAAAGGAAACCGGCAACAAATAGGTATCGGTAAACTGATGAGCCGGGACAATAACTTCCGTATCGGCGAGTTTAAAAACCTCCCCTTTTTTGAACCTGAAAGTCAGCTCACTATAAATATGGGTGGCTGAGACGGCTATATCCGTATGAATCTCTTCACCTACTTCCCCGTCGATAGAGGAAGTGATATGCACATTAGCCGGCGTGCCCCCTACAACCGCATCTGTAATTACAATTTCATCCAGGTTAACATACGAGAAAGAAGAGGTTTGTTTATTCAATTCCAAACGTACATAAGAAGCGGCCGGTTCATTGATAACAAAGGAAAAGTAACGATAAATTGTATTATTGTCACTGGGTAAAGATACAACTTCCACCGTATTAAATGTTTCTCCGTCAGCAGACACTTGGACTTCTATTTCATAGTCATCCGCCCAGGTATATAACTCTTTCGGTTTACACCAGAAAGAGACCATACCGATTCCTCCTTCTTTGTAAATTGAAGTAACAGAACCCGGTATAGCATTCTCCGCGGTTCCGGATTGAAGTACAGCCGTACTCCCATTAAATAAATGATTTTCATTCGTCTCCAGCATCAGGTTGACATACTGCCAGCCATCCGGAGAAACAGCCGGGGTTTCACTGGACCAACCTTCGTGAAACCCGGGATAAAAGCTCTGTTTTATTTCATTCCCTGCTTCCATAGTTACCCACGGTAAAAGAGCCATTGAAACAAGAATTACTTTAATAAAATTTCTCATATGTGTTTATCTGATTATATATATTTTTATTCCTCTTATTCTTCAATAATTAATTTCTCATAAATAGTAGAACCGTTCCGGGTGATTGCCAATAAATAGATGCCCGCCGGATAGGAGTTTAACTCTATTACTGCGTACCCTCCGTTGCTGTTGTCAGGAGAGGTGGTATAAAGAATTTTGCCATCCATAGCAAGCAAAGATACTTTCTGGCAGGCTCCTTCTATATACAATTTATCTTTCGCCGGATTAGGATAGAAAGTAATCATACTGCTATGTTCTTCCATACCGGTCGGGTCAAAATAGATAGTTTCACCACTTACCTCACCACTTACTTCATACACTGCGGCTACCTGGTATTTAACCACCCGGTTTTCAAACCCGGTATCTTCATATACAAGATTCATAACCGGCGATTCATTTAACTTCATATCATCGCGATAAACAGCATATCCAAGTAACTTATCCGAAGTTTCCGTTACTTCTGCCATACTTGTCCGGGATTCTTCCACATGCTGTTGCATACCGGTTTGTGGAGCTTTGTTAGCCTTAGCATCTTTCCACCTGTTCACTTTAGCAACCGGTTCTTCTACCTCTCCCCGGAGTTCTACCAAAGCTGCGATATTCCAGTTAAAATGACTGGCCGCGCTATACCCTGATAACTGATAAGCAGAATACCATTCCACTGCATCTATAGAGATCAAGTCACTTTTATAAGGAGTTCCCGGTCCTTTACCGTAAGAACGGGGATAAGAATCAATGGTAGGTGTCTTTACAGCATATCCGATAAGGTATTCTGTATTGGGTTGGATGGTTACCGGATGGCTGAACTGATAAGAAACATAGCTTTCGGCATCGGCCTGCAAATCATCTAATTCTACCACCAGTTCCCGGTTTACAAACAAGAAAGGAGTTACAAAAGAGACTTTATCAGCAATATAGAATTCCACGCCGGTAATTGTATATCCTTCATAGGCCTTTAAATCTCCGGCTTCCCACCTGATTGCAATTAATTGTTCCTCTTCCACATAGCCTGTACTGTTGTAAGGCACACCGTCATCATATCTGAGGAAATGTTGCTCAGACCATAGCGGAGCTGTCCATGACAAGGAAATTTTATCAGTAGCTTCCATAGAAGCATTCAAATCACGGGGAGGAGTGGCTTCGTGTGTTTTATTAATAACCACTGCCCCGGTACTCTCTTTTGAATACGTATCATTCGCAAAAACAGCTTCTACTTCATAGATATATTCTCCATTAGCCAGCGAATAGTCCTGATAGCTATTCTGTGAAATTAAAGAGGAATTGATTTTTTCTCCGTTCCTGTACACATTATAACCTACTAAATCCGAATAATAGGCTTTGTGTCCTATATATATATTGTCTATCAGCAAAAGGAATCCATCTTCCGTTACGCAATTGATAGCCACATATTTTGCTTCTTTCGGAATGGTATATTCATATTCACCCCAGAAAATACTTATTTCAAGCGGTGTTTCACCATTTAAGAAAATAAAACTTTCCGGATTATTATCGGTTAATGAATAGCCTATATTTACTTGCTGGTATCCATAATTGCTGGTATAAGTTTGTGCCATAAACGAGAAAGTAAAATCACGGTCAAAGGTTAAGAGCGGACTCACCAACCAATCGTCATTCGCCAGTTTCTCTATATTACCACCAAAACAAGCCAGCATCTGTCGTTTGTTATCTGCCAGAGGTATATCTGCCGCCGGATAACAGGCACCCGGATTAAATACCATGAATGCCATCTGACTGCCCCGGTTATAATAACCGGTTTCACTTACTCCGTAAGTCCAGGCTCTATCCCGGTCATACAGTGTCCACTCTCCGATATTATCAATGATAAAAGCTTCATAAGACTCAAAGTCATCAAAGATTCCGGTTCCATACCCGGGAGTTTTCCAGGTTAATTCCACATGCGATTGATTCACAACTGTCGCAGCCAGTTCGGAAACACCCCTGACAATAGCAGGGTCGGAAACAAATACTTCAACCGGCTCCGAATGATAAGACTCTACGCCCGATTCATAGAAAGCCGCAACCGTATAACTTTGTGTACCCATCTTAGGATAGGAATCTGTAAAGGACTCATCCATAATCAACGCTGTATTTACACGAACGCCTTCACAATAAACATTATACCCTTTCAGCGGGTTAGCTCCTTCCGGTAATGCCCAGTTTAATTGAACCGCGTAATCCGCTGTGATTTCAGCCTGTAAGTTTTCAGGAACAAAGCAGCCTTCATCAATGGAGTTATCTATCGTCAGTTTCAATGGAATTTCAATTGTTTCGGCTGTCGACGGGGCATACAAAATTAAGGTAGCTTCCCGCTCTTCCCCTTCCTGCAAACCCAATGAGCTGAATTCCAGGGAAAGGGTTGTTGAGTTACCGGGTTCCACTGTGCCTTCCTGTTCACCCACCTTTACCCAACTTTCATAAGGGAACAGGCTATATATAAAATACAAAGAAGAATCATCCAGGGCCGGTCCCAGTAAACCACCTATTGAGAAATAGCCGGGAACCAGTTCCGTACTGCCAAACAACCCGGATGCTTCCGTAAATTGTGAACCGGTAAATTCCGAAAATTCCGAAGGTACCTTAATAACATTCACAACTCTTTCTTCCACTAATGAATATAATATCAATTGAGGTTTCCAGGCTCCGTTTTCCTGCAATGTACTGAAAAGCCACACATAAGGGCCTCCTTCCGTAAATGTGTCTACAACCAACTGATGGCAATAAAGTCCGGTAATATCAAATGTTTTTTTCAACTTACCTTCGCGGTCTACCAGATAGAACGTGTGAAAGCTTCCTACATAAAAGCCATCGCTAAGCGGGTCATATACCGCATACTGAACCACCTCTGCTCCGGCAGGTAGTTGCAGGGTAATTGCATTTTCTTCTGTTACTACCTGATTTTCCAGGTCTATCGGATATAAAATATTCTCTTCCATATAAGACGGATAAACCTGATAAAGTGTTTCACCGTCACTGGCTATATCAATTGCGTAATACTCAGGTGTATCAATCGTATATTGCTGAACAAATTCACCTGCTTTGGTATATTTATTAAGAACAAATTGTGAGCTTCCATTCAGTAATGCGGCTATACTGTACAAATATCCCTGATGGATAACCAAACCCCTTTCCTGGGAACTTTTCAATAAAACAGCTTGCTCTACCTTCCATGCGGGAGTCGTACTTATATCATTCTGACCGACCTCTTTTCCCGTTCCCAATGTATGATATTGTAAGGTTGCCTGCCAGTTCCAGGACGCACTGCCATTATTTGCCATTACTCTTTCCAGCAATGTAGTTTTATTTTTACTTAAAATCACTTCCATGGAAGAATTGTCCAGCGCAATAAGGGCAACCGGAATCGTTATATGTACATCTGTATCAGCCGTCTCAATTACATAAGACTCTTCCGTATGAATTAAATTCCCATCCCGGTAAACGGCCAACTGATATACTCCTTTTTCCAATGCTGAAAAACTAAAATTTCCATTTCCATCCGTCTTGGTTGTATAGGTAAGGTTGATATCATCTGTTTTGCTGAAGATCAGGTCAACATCCGGAACAACGCCTTCTACAGTTTCCACCACACCTGTATAGCTCACATAGTCCGGACTCCACACACGCACATTGTCCAGATACCAGTTATAAGTAGTAAACCCACCGCTACCCGAAACACGGAAGCGGATTTGAAACTCTTTGTCTGCTACCCATGAAGTAATATCATGTTCCCGGGTTGTCCAGGCAGGAATGGAAACACAACTTTCGCTCACGGCCGTTTTCCATTCTCCGTCTACCAACACTTCTATATTAAACCATTCATTGGTCAAGGTCTTTGCTTCACAGGCAATATTGTATTTTATATGAGTAACTTCCCCGCCTGCTTTTAGCTTCCTGGAAATAAAAATTTGTTCATAATCGGCACTATAGCGGTAGTTAAAATGGAGAGAGGGCAGGTACTCCTGTAAGTTATCTTTTGCAGTGATGATACTCCACGCAGGTGAACCACTACTATGCAAGGTCCAGTAAGTCTCTGTGAAATCAACCTTGCTAAAATCTTCTGTAAAGGGTAATACCCGTGTATCTGTTAAACGGACAGATAATGTTTCACTTGCTACAGACTCTTCATCATTGGTATAAACTCCTTTTAACGTAAAAAGATGTTCTACTCCTTCTTCTAAGTCCGTTACTTCATAGGTGTATGTGTTCTTATCAATCACCGCGGTATTTTGCCGCACCTCATTCTTATATAGGTTATACCCTTTTAGTCCTTCAACATCCGCTCTCTCTCCTATTTTAAAAACATAACATCTGCTTCCCGTCTCCTCGATGGTGCTATAATTGGTAAGCAAATAAGCCCGCAGGGTGCCGGACGGATACTCCACAAAATCAATATTCAATGCGAATCCATTCATAATCCAGGGTAATGCCCCTGTCAAATCACCCAAATCAAATACTTTCCCGGTAGGTCTGGAAGTTTTTATATCAAATTCCACCACGCCTTTCATCGAACCCGGAATCTGACAATAGGCATATAAATAACCATTATAATAAGCCGTTGAAGCACAGGCCTGAAATTCCGAATAATAAGGCCCGGGACCTAAAAAATCACCTTGCATGCTTACATAGTAGCCCTGACCGGGGTTTCCAACCTCAAAACCTCCTTCACCATTATAAAGATCGGGTATGTAGCAAATGTGCAATAAATCCTGCATAGGGGTAGGAATAATAGAAACTACTTTCTTATTATTCATATCAATCTGATAAATTCCCGGTTGGTTGTAACAGATACCATAGAAATAGGTTCCATCGAAAGTCATTTTATAAATAATGGGTAAACCTTCTATCACAATTTCTTCCAGATAAGTTCCATCCATTGTATACTTGTAAAAAGTACCACTGTTATTGTAATAAAAAGAACTGTATAAAAATTTCCCGTCCGAAACAAGACCGTCCTGAGAAGCGGTTGTATCAAAATAGTTTATAGGCAACCACTGCATTAAATCATACAATTCATACGGGTCGGCACTATTGGGCGATTGCCAGGAAAGTTTAATTACATCGGTCCATGCGCGCTCATACTCCAACGACAACGGAGGTAGTAATTGGGCAAAACCAGGCAGTGATTTTCCCATTAACAACAAAAAAACAAATAAGAATTTGCGTAAAAATCTTTTCATTGGAAAATATATTTAGATATTCATAAAATTACTTTGTATCGCTGCGAGTCTATTTTAAGGATGTAAAAATTACCCGGAGAAAGGGTTATCTCCGCTCTGCCCTCTGTCAGTACATAGTGTCCCAGTTTCATTCCATTGCCATTATATAACTCTACAAACGGGCAAATACTTTCTGTTTCAATATATAGCATTTGATTAGCTACATAGTAATGAGTAATGGTATGCGACTCTCGAACGGAAGAAGTGTGATTTTCAAACTGAAAGCGGATTTTACCTGCTGTCTCCGTAATATCAGAAACTGGTTTATCCAGAGGTGTTCCATCCCATAACCGGGAAGAAGGAGAGGTATCATCACCAAAACTGTTTTTTCCTGTAGTGCCCGGAAAAGGATCTCCGCTGTAATTAGCCTGATGCAAAACTCCATCTGCCACTTTAATCGCCACATAGGGATGCGCTTCATCGGCATTCACCCTGTTCGTATAAAAAGCATCGGGGTCAGATAAATCAATGTGATAAATAAGCATTCCATGTCCTTCCAGATAGCTATCCCAACCGGTTTGTTGCCGGTTTTCCAGCAAAAAATATTCGGTTTCGATAGCTTCGGAATTTATACGGTAAAAATGATTGGTTTCAATAGAAGATAAAACATATTCCCCGGCAATCTCCAATTCCACAGGACTTCCCCAGCCTAATGCCTCCCGTTCGAAGGCCGAAAGAGCAGGTGGCGTTCTTCCCTCATTGAGATAAGTTCCGTTTGCCATTAAACTCCATCCTAATAAACCGCCGTTTGATGTAACTGTATTATATAAATCGGGTAAACCCAACACATGTCCCATTTCGTGAATAACGGTTCCTACGCCTGTAATATCTGTTCCTGTTGCCCCACGCAGTTCCGAAGAAGCAATGAAACGATTAATCAAGACTCCATCCAGCATAAGCGGATAAATTTCATCTTCTTCATAGGGGTTTAGTTCCTGCAAGGTTCCCGCAATGGGCCAGATATTTACTTCCGGTGCTCCGTCTGCTTCACTCAGTCCGGAATAGATTACGATAACTACGTCTACCTCACCGTCGCCATCCGAATCAAAATCAGAGAAATTAATCGTCCCTGTCTCTGCCAATGCCACACAGGCATCATAGATCATAGCACCCGGGGCTTTATCGACGCCCTGTACATTTGTTCCATAATAAGATTTGGTTCGGGGCAACTTTACCGGTCCTGTTACCGTAAATTCCGGTTCATAGAGTCCCAGGGAGTTATCACGGAAATAGTCTTTCACACTACCGGTAGCTCCGTCATACGCATATCCTTCCTGATTAAATAAATCAGAAAAAGTTTGCTGAGGGTCAGGGACCACAAACTCATAGTTTAAGATAGAGACATTTTGAAACTCCGCCAGGATAACCAATACACGGGGAGGAAACTTACCGGGCAATATTCCGCCATTTATCGCTCCCGCTTTTCTGCGATTCCTGCTAATAACCGCATCTGTGATTTTCTGCTGGCTTTGCAGAAAAAGCAGTTCTTCTCCGGTATGTTGATGGATATTTCTGACCGGAAAGTCTGATGGGATGTAATTTCCCGTACCATCTTGTATGGCATATACATAACCGCCCGTTGTTTTTTCCAACACCCTGTATCCCTGTTCCGAAACCAGGGTATGAAACCTTTCATCGCCCTTTACATATAAAGTAATCATACTACCGTCCGGTTGCATTACTTTCAACGGTTTGGAACGGGCCGGTACAGCAAAAACATTTTGAAAGATAAATAAAGAGAGTATAACACAAATGGTTAGTTTCAGGGTAGGAAATACATTCATATGTTAAATCAATTAAAAAATTATTTCTTCTATGCAAAGCTATTATAAAAGCCTGTTATTAAATAAAAATTACTTTTTTAAAAACTCTACAAAAACTCTACATGCTTTTCACAACCAGTGTATTTGTAGAATTATAAGGACAAATAAGGCGGGATTAGACAAATTATTATATATTTGCAGTAAATTTCTATGATCTGATAGTTTAGCAATGATTTTCCGGCTATCCCCTTTCAGGTTTATAGGAATGACAGAAAATAACCTATTTGGTAAGAGAATCTATAGATACGAAAAACATGTAAACTAAGTTATGCCTTTTTTATCAAGATTTACTTTTTTATTAGTCAGTTGCCTTTTACTATTTCCAGAAAATTCTTTGTGCGCTTATCCTTCGTTTTCCTCTTCCCGGGAAAACAAACTCAACTTTCAGGAAGACACAACTAAAGTTGCCCACTATCTCGATTTATCGGAAAAACTCATCTCCCTTACAGAAACAAGAGATTCCGCCTTGTATTTTCTTAACCTGGCACTGGATATTTCCAATAATTGGGAAGACACTCCCTCCCTTTACCACATATATGCCCGGTTTACCGATTTATACAGTAAAGCTGGTAATTATCCGGTGGCATTGGACTATTCGTTTAAAATGTTAAAAATACTCGACCGGGAGTTGAAACAAGCCAAAGACACCTTAGCTATATACCGGAAATATCATACCTTATATAAAGATATTAGTTATTACATCCATTTCAGTGACTTTGAAAAAGGTTTATTCTATCTCCGGAAAAGTCTGGAAACAGCTTTACTTTTGCATGAATCAGACCCGGACTTTCCTATTGAAGAGAGTAAAATAAGGATATATAACAACATTGGCTCCATGTATATGGAAGCCAATCAGTTAGACAGCGCGGAATTTTATCATAAAGAAGTTTTAAAGTATAGTGAGAAATTAAATGACGCTTATTACAACAGTATTATTTATAACAATCTTGGAATTTTAAATTGGGAGCTCGAACAATATGAAGAGGCGGATACCTATTTCAAACAATCTGTAGCCATAAAAAAAGAGTTGAAAGACACCGCGGGGCTGGCCACCGGATATCTGAACCTGGGTAAATGCAATTATATACAAGGAAATTACCAGTTGGCTTTGGAACAATTTCATACTTCTTTAGACTATAGCCGTAAAACCATGAATATCAGGATTGAAACTTTTGCCTTAGAATCCCTGGCGGAAACCTATCTATTAACCGGAGCTTATCAAAAAGCCAATGAATACCTGAAATTATTTTCTTTAATGAAGGACAGCCTTTCCAATACCGATAAAATAAGATTTGGCTTAGCTACGGAAATGCAGTACCAATTTGAAAGACGAAAACAGGAGAGTGATTTAAAACAACAAATCGTACTGGCCAACAAAGAGAGAAATGTACTTATTTTTATATTAATTACCTGTTTGCTGGCCTTCATTTCCGTATTGTTGATTTTCTTATATCGCCATCAACGGTTGAAAACCACACAAACCCGGATTGAGAAAGAGAGCCTGTTTTTAAGAAACGAAAACCTGCAACTAAAGAATCAACAATTAGCGGAAAATCTGCAAACCAAAGATAAAGAACTGAATTTACATGCCAAATACCTGCTTAAAAAGAAAG
>Ga0192240_10421_pt1 | contig 17977 bp, 12 predicted proteins | sample Koala_Koa27_H3_FD_131237 | JGI IMG/M metagenome (GOLD analysis project Ga0192240, IMG submission 131237) | Enriched cells from koala feces incubated with labeled cellulose particles, San Francisco Zoo, California, United States - Koala_Koa2-7_H3 ...
GGTTTAAGGAGACGGTGATCGACGCCTTTGTCTCGGCTTATGAGAACGGGAGGACGCCGAATCCCTGCATCGACTGCAACCGTTATCTGAAATTCGAGAAGTTGTTTTTGCGTGCGCGGGAACTGTTCTGCGATTATGTGGTAACCGGTCACTACGCGCGCATTGAACAGGACGAAACGACCGGACGATTTCTGTTAAAAAAAGCGTTGGATGATACCAAGGATCAGAGCTACGTTCTTTACTCTCTGACACAGGAGCAGCTGGCGCATATAAAATTTCCGCTTGGCACCCTGCAAAAAACGCAGGTCAGGCGCATTGCGGAAGAACATGGTTTTATCAACGCGAAGAAAGCGGACAGCCAGGATATCTGTTTCGTCCAAAATGGAAAATACGGAGAGTTTATCGAGTCCTACACCGGCAGAAAGTATCCAAAAGGAAATTTTGTCGATCAGGATGGGAGTATTCTGGGTCAGCATAACGGAATTATCCGCTACACAGTCGGACAGAGAAAAGGGCTTGGGATCGCGTTCGGCCAGCCCATGTATGTGAAAAAAATCGATCCGGCTGCAAATACCGTCACTTTGGGAACCAATGCGGAATTGTTTTCGACTACACTGACCGCGAAAGATATCAACCTGATTTCTGTGGGGCGGCTGGATGCTCCCATGCGTGTCAAAGCGAAAGTCCGCTACCGTCACCAGGAGCAGTGGGCGACAGTTACGCAACCGGATGAGGATACACTGCAGGTGGTCTTTGACGAGCCGCAGCGTGCGATCACGGCCGGGCAGGCAGTCGTGCTGTATGACGGAGATGTGGTAGTCGGCGGGGGAACCATTGTCATTGTTCACGCCGGCTGTCAGCAGAGCGAGTAAACATACCACTAGAAATTAAAAAAACAGTAGTTTTGTGGGTTGAAAGGAAATTGTAACCATCATTGTTTCCTCATATGGAGGTTTGACCGCATTGAACATTGCAGATAAGCTTGTCCGGGAGCATCGGCTTACTGAGACAGAATACGCGGAACTGATTCGTTCCTACGAAGATAAAAATCTTTCAAAATATCTGGCTGATGAGGCTGTGCGGATCCGAAAGGAAGTCTACGGCGATGCCGTCTACGTCCGCGGGCTGATCGAGTTTACAAATATCTGCAGAAATGACTGCTTTTACTGCGGCATCCGTAAGAGTAATCCCCATGCGGAGCGTTACCGCCTGACAAAGGAAGAAATTCTGGATTGCTGCGGTAGCGGATATCAGCTCGGTTACCGCACCTTTGTCCTGCAGGGCGGCGAGGATGGCTATTATACGGATGACCGCCTTGCTGATATCGTTCGGACGATCAAAGCCCGTTATCCGGACTGTGCGCTGACACTATCTGTCGGAGAACGCTCTTTTGAAAGCTACCGGCTTCTTCGAGAAGCGGGAGCAGATCGATATCTGCTCCGCCATGAGACAGCCGATGCAAAGCATTACCGCAGGCTGCATCCTCCGGAACTGAGCCTGGAAAACCGCATGCGATGTCTGCGTGATCTGCGGCGTCTGGGCTACCAGGTGGGCGCCGGGTTTATGGTAGGAAGTCCCTATCAGACAGCGGAATGCCTGGCGGAGGATCTCGTATTTTTGCAGGAATTTCAGCCGGAGATGGTTGGCATCGGTCCGTTTATCCCCCATCACGATACCGAATTTGCAAACGAACCTGCCGGGAGTGTGGAACTTACCCTGTTTTTACTCTCGGTAATCCGGATCATGCTGCCGCATGTGCTCCTTCCGGCGACGACGGCACTGGGAACGTTAAGCCCTGTCGGCCGCGAGCGTGGAATGCTGGCAGGAGCCAATGTGGTGATGCCGAATCTTTCGCCGGTAAAAAACAGGAAGCAATATGAACTGTATGATAACAAGATCTGTACCGGAGAGGAAGCGGCGGAGTGCCGCGGGTGTCTGGCGAACCGGATGAAATCGGTCGGATTTACGCTTGTTACTGACCGGGGTGATTATAAACCCTGAGGGTTATCATCATTCTTGGGGAGTTTTTTTGACCCACGGTTATGAAATTGATAAAGCAGCAACTGGCATCATTATGCGCAGGGGGTCATTTCAAATCATAAAATAGCAGGTGTATAGGCGCTTACAAACAGAAGATTCAGTGAGAGAGGCAAACTATGAATGATAATTTAAACGCTCGAAAAAACATAGAGGATGCGGAACAAATCGTCAACCTGATCATGTCAGATTATCAGCAGAACCGCAATATTGACAAGAAAGATGACTTTTATGACCAGCCAAGCAAGGAAGTCATTATTGATATTGTGGAAAAACTGATGAAGATCGTATATCCCGGATATTTCCGTGACCGGGCGTACAAAAGCTACAATGCGAAGAATCACCTGGCGACACTGATTGAGGATGTGATGTACCGCCTTCACAAACAGATTGTGCGGGTCGGAAAGTTTTCGCCGGAATATGAAAATGTCTGCAGAGAAAAAATAGAGCATGAGGCATATCAGATTACGGTGGAATTTTTTCATCGGATTCCCATGATCCGGGAATATCTGGAATCAGACCTGGAAGCGGCGCTGGAGGGTGACCCGGCGGCGCGCAATTATGATGAGATCATCCTGGCTTATCCCGGGCTCTATGCAATCACTGTCAACCGTCTGGCACATGAACTTTTTCTCTTAAAGGTTCCGCTGATTCCGCGGATTATGACAGAACACGCACACAGCCTGACCGGGATTGACATCCATCCGGGAGCAACCATCGGACGCCATTTTTTCATCGACCACGGAACCGGCATTGTGGTAGGCGAGACGACGGTGATCGGTGACAATGTCAAGATTTATCAGGGTGTGACGCTCGGCGCACTTTCCACAAGGGGAGGGCAGAAATTGCGCAACGTGCGCCGTCATCCCACGATTGAGGACAATGTGACCATTTATTCCGGCGCCTCCGTCCTGGGAGGAGAGACGGTGATCGGACGCGACTCTGTCATCGGTTCCAACGCGTTTATCACGAAATCCATCCCTGCCGGTACAAGGGTCAGCATCCGTCAGCAGGAACTGCAGTTTTCCGGACAGAAAAAGGACATGGAAAATGATTTTTCGGATGATACGTGGTTCTATATCATATGATGAAACCAGGTTCCAAAAAGTAATGAATTGAAGCGCTGGCGATCCAATTCATTACTTTGGGAACCGCCAAAACATGAGAAAGAAGCAAATTTGACCGGTTTGTGGTCAAATTTAGCGAATTTCGAATGTTTTGAGGATTGCGAGAGTGGTTTTTACGGAGCAATCCGTGGGTATCATCAGCCTGCTAGGGAGGAATATAACAAATGGAAAAAAGAATCCGGGTCTCGCAGGTGACGGTACCTCTGAAGCATGAGATCCGGCAGGTGATCAAAAAAGCCTGTCATATAGCCGGCATACGCGAATCGGATATTCTTAGTTATGAGATTGCAAAAAAATCCGTGGATGCCAGACGAAAAGAGGATGTAAAATACAGCTACTCCCTGGATCTGATTCTGAACCGGGGAGTCCGTTATAAAAAGGATCCCCGTCATATCCGGGAAGTGGTTGACACCGGATATCAGCCTGAACCCATCGGAGATACCCCTCTGCAGCGCCCGGTCGCTGTGATAGGTTCCGGTCCGGCCGGGCTTTTCTGTGCTTATCTTCTGGCAAAATACGGATATCGCCCCCTTGTATTGGAGCGTGGAAAATGTGTGGAGGAACGGCAGCAGGATGTGGAAAAGTTCTGGAGGGACGGCGTACTGTCGTCTGATTCCAACGTACAGTTCGGGGAGGGCGGTGCGGGCACTTTTTCCGACGGAAAGCTGAACACCCTTGTCAAAGATAAAAATGGCCGGAATCGTTTTGTCCTGGAAACATTTGTATCCTGCGGTGCGCCGGAGGATATTCTTTATGCAGGAAAACCCCATATCGGCACGGATGTGCTGCGCACAGTGGTCTCCAACATGAGAAAAGAAATTATACGAATGGGCGGGCGTTTTTATTTTTCATCGAAAGTGACAGATTTTGAGACAGCAAACGGACAATTATCCGCACTGATTGTAAACGATGAAAAAAAGATCCCGGTTTCAGCGGCAGTTCTCGCGATCGGCCACAGTGCGCGGGATACCTTTTCTGTTTTAAGAGAACGTGCAGTATCTATGGAAGCCAAGTCGTTTGCCGTAGGGTTTCGCGTGGAGCATCCGCAGGATGGGATCGACATCAGCCAGTACGGCGATCTTGCGGATCGATCGCTTCTCCCGCCGGCTGCTTATAAGCTTACGCACAGGGCAGCAAACGGCAGGAGTGTCTATTCGTTTTGTATGTGTCCCGGCGGTTATGTGGTCAACGCTTCCTCCGAGGAAGGGCATCTGGCGGTTAATGGCATGAGCTACCGCGCCAGAGACAGTAAGAACGCCAACAGTGCGGTCATCGTTTCCGTAACTCCTGCGGATTTTCCAAATCCGGAAGACCCGTTGTCTGGGATTGATTTCCAGAGGACACTGGAGAGAAAGGCATGGTTGGCAGGAAAGGGAAGAATCCCGCAGCAACGCTTTGGTGATTTCGAGGCCTCTGTTTGCGATGGTACCGTAAAGAAGGAGAAAGATGACAAATTCCTGTGCGGTGACGCAGAGGCGAAACATGATATTTTTCTTCTTTACGGCGATAGGAAAGACACGGAAGTAGATAATGTTCTCCTGCCCGACGATAGGAAAAACATGAAAGCAAATAGTATTCCGCCGTCCGACGATAGGAGAGCGGGTACTGAGGATTTTATGACCATCCATACAGGTATAGAAGACTTTCCCTCCTGCGTCAAAGGGACCACCGTCCAAACCGACCTCCGCGGCATCCTGCCGGACGAACTGCAGGCCGCATTTGCGGAGGGCATGCACGCGTTCGGAAAAAAGATTGCCGGTTTTGACCGGCCAGATACGATTCTGTCCGCAGTGGAAAGCCGTACCTCCTCTCCGGTGCGAATTTTGCGCGATGAATCGTATCAGTGCAATATCCGCGGATTGTACCCCTGCGGGGAGGGTGCCGGGTACGCGGGCGGCATCACCTCAGCGGCGATGGACGGTCTGAAAGTGGCGGAGGCAATTATGAGCCAGTATCATAAATTCACTTGACAAAAACAGAATTTATGAAAAAATAAAGTTGATTTTATATTTTCATAAATTTGAAGTTGCAGAAAGAGTCCTACAATATAATCCTGATGCAGATAACATGATAACCATCCATAGAGGACAGATAAGGAATAGTTTATGAACAGAAAAAGTGTGGACATGGAGCAGATCACGCCCATGATGAGACAATATCTGGAGACGAAAGACGCCTACCCGGACTGTATCCTGTTTTACCGTCTGGGTGATTTTTATGAGATGTTTTTTGACGATGCCGTATTAGTCTCCAGGGAGCTGGAACTGACGCTGACCGGCAAAAGCTGCGGCCTGGAAGAGCGCGCTCCCATGTGCGGTGTTCCATATCACGCGGTGGACGGATATCTGACGCGTCTTGTCTCGAAAGGCTATAAAGTAGCCATCTGTGAGCAGATGGAGGACCCGAAAGAGGCCAAAGGCCTCGTGAAACGCGAAGTTGTGCGGATTGTGACGCCGGGAACCAACCTGGATACCGCATCTCTGGACGAGAGCAAAAATAATTACATCATGAGTGTGGTATATGTGGACGGACGATACGGGCTTTCTACCGCAGATGTGACTACCGGTGATTTTTTCGTGACAGAGGTGGATTCGGAGAGGAAGCTCCTGGATGAGATCGGCAAGTATATGCCGTCCGAACTTATCTGTAACGAGACCTTTCTGATGAGCGGTCTGGATTTTGACGACCTCCGCCATCGCCTTTCCATCGCGGTTTATTCGCTGGATGCCGCATACTTTGACGATCAGGCGGCATGGAAGACGCTGGCAGATCATTTTCAAACGGAAAGTCCGGAAAGCCTGGGGCTCAAGAATTATGATTGCGGCATTATCGCGGCCGGATCTCTGCTACAGTATTTAAAAGAGCTGCAGAAGACATCGCTCTCCCATATGACGCATATTGAGCCGTATACTACCGGGAAATACATGATCCTTGACAGCTCGACCCGAAGGAATCTGGAACTGGTGGAAACTCTGTGGGAGAAGCAGAAGCGCGGCTCTCTTCTCTGGGTTCTGGACAAGACAAAGACCGCAATGGGGGCCAGGACGCTGCGCAGTTACATCGAACAGCCTCTGGTTGATAAAATCGCTATTGAGGAGCGCCTGGATGCGGTTTCCGAGTTGAATTCAAACATGATCAACCGGGAGGAACTGCGGGAATACTTAAATCCCGTTTATGACCTGGAGCGGCTGATCAGCCGTGTCGTTTACCATACGGCGAACCCGCGGGATCTGATTGCGTTTAAGACTTCGCTTCAGATGCTCCCGGCGATCAAAACTCTGATGCATGATTTTTCCTCCGATCTTCTCCGCAGGTTAAACCGGGATCTGGATACATTGGATGACATCTGCGATCTGATTGACCGGGCGATTGAGGACGACCCGCCGATTTCTGTCCGGGAGGGCGGCATGATCAAAGACGGTTTCCATCCGGAAGTCGACCGTCTTCGGAAGGCAAAGACAGAGGGAAAATCCTGGCTGGCGAAAGTGGAAGAGGAAGAGCGCGAAAAAACAGGCATCAAAAACCTCCGCATTCGTTTTAACAAGGTCTTCGGGTATTATCTGGAGGTGACCAACTCATTTAAAGACCTGGTTCCGGATTATTATACAAGAAAGCAGACGTTGACCAACGCGGAGCGCTATATTACACCGGAGCTAAAAGAACTGGAGGAGACAATCCTTGGTGCGGAGGATAAACTGACTGCGCTGGAGTACGATCTCTTCTGCCAGGTGCGCAGCGAAATTGCCGCTCAGGTGGAGCGGATCCAGACCACGGCAAAGGCGGTGGCGGCGATTGATGTCTTTGCCTCGCTGGCTATGGTGGCTTCCGCTAACAACTATGTCCGCCCGAAGATCAACGAGAAAGGTGTCCTGAAGATCAAAAACGGCCGTCATCCGGTCGTGGAACGGATGATGAACAATGATATGTTTATCGCTAATGACACGTTTCTTGACAGCAAAAACAACCGCATTTCCATCATCACCGGGCCGAATATGGCGGGAAAATCCACCTATATGCGGCAGAACGCGCTGATCGTTTTGATGGCGCAGATCGGTTCTTTTGTTCCTGCCGAGAAGGCCAATATCGGCATTGTGGACCGCATCTTCACCAGGGTTGGAGCCTCGGATGACCTGGCCTCCGGACAGAGCACATTTATGGTAGAGATGACAGAGGTGGCGAACATTCTGCGAAATGCCACAGGGAGCAGTCTCCTGATCCTCGATGAGATCGGCCGCGGCACCAGCACCATTGACGGACTGGCGATCGCATGGGCGGTGGTGGAACACATCAGCAACCCGAAAGTGCTGGGAGCAAAAACGCTGTTTGCCACACATTATCATGAACTGACAGAACTGGAAGGGAAGCTTTCCAATGTACATAATTACTGCATCGCCGTCAGGGAAAAAGGGGACGACATTGTTTTCCTGCGAAAAATCATTCCCGGCGGAGCGGATAAGAGTTACGGTATCCAGGTCGCCAGGCTGGCCGGTCTTCCAAATATTGTCATTGACCGGGCGAAAGCCATCTGCGAGGAACTGGAACAGTCGAACTTAAACAATATCACGCGGAATCTGGATGTGGGAGCGCTGACCGATGCGTCGACGCGGCGAAAACCCGATGATGTGGATATGGCTCAGGTTTCTCTGTTTGATACAGTGAAAGATGACGATATTATAAAGGAACTGTCGGAGATTGACCTGGCACATATCACGCCGTTTGACGCGATGAATAAGCTGTATGAGCTGCAGAATAAGGTCAGGAATCGGTGGTAGAGCCAGCCTGAGCATCCTGTGCGATAGAATTATATCTATGATAGGAGATAAGCATGCCTAAGATTGAACTGCTCGATGAACAAACCATAGACAAGATCGCCGCCGGCGAGGTGGTGGAACGTCCGTCCTCCGTGGTGAAGGAACTGGTGGAGAATGCCATTGACGCGCGGGCTACGGCTGTCACGGTGGAAATCCGGGATGGCGGGACTACGCTGATCCGGATCACGGATAACGGATGCGGCATTGAAAAAGAACAGATTCCCATTGCTTTTTTCCGCCACTCCACGAGCAAAATCCGGACAGTGGAAGATCTGGTGACGATCTCTTCCCTTGGATTCCGCGGAGAGGCTCTCTCCAGCATTGCCTCTGTCTCGCAGGTAGAACTGATTACGAAGACGATGGAAAGCATGACCGGCTGCCGTTATCTGATGGAAGGCGGAAAGGAAATCTTACTCGAAGAGACAGGTGCTCCTGATGGTACGACCTTTCTCGTGAAAAATCTGTTTTATAATACGCCGGGCCCGGAGGAAGTTTTTAAAATCGCCCCAGACAGAAGCAGGATATATCAGTGATATGATGGAACGGATTGCCCTGTCTCATCCGGATATTTCCTTTAAATTTATTAATAACGGACAGATTCGCCTCCATACCTCCGGCAATTCCAGGCTCAAAGATATCATTTATCACATTTACGGGCGGGATATTGCTGCCAATCTGCTGGAGATAAATGGGGAATTTGAGGGATTCTCCGTGTCCGGTTTCATCGGCAAACCGGTCGTTTCCCGGAGCAACCGCAATTTTGAGAGCTATTTTATCAACGGCAGATATATCAAAAGTAAGCTGATTGCAAAAGCCATTGAGGATGGCTATCACGGGTTTCTGATGCAGCACAAATATCCGTTTACGGTTCTTCTGATCAGCGTTGACGGGAAGCTGGTGGACGTCAACGTACACCCGAATAAGATGGAACTGCGTTTTTCTGATGGGGAACAGTTGTACCGCAGCCTGTTTCATCTGATTCACAGCACTTTGAAAAATCGGGAGCTGATTGCGGATGTCGGACTGGAATCCGGGAAAAAGGAGCAGGCGAAACCGGTATATGATAAGAATCAGATTCCGGAACCATTTGAGAAGAATCGTCTGAAGCAGCTACGGGAGGAACAGGAAAATAAGAGGGAAGATAATACCGTTTCGGGTTCTATACAAAGCGTTCCGGAAACGCCAGTACAGCGTGAAACTACGGCCGGTCAGAGCGTAAGGGAACCTTTGCGGTATGGAGATTCCGGCACTCAGGGTCAGAACAAAGTTCCGCTTCGTCAGCAGACGAAACAAATACAAGGAGGCAATCCGGCAGGGCAGGAAGCTTCACAACAGCCTAAACAGGCACAACAGAACAAATCTGAACATCAGTCCAAATTGGCAACCCAGATTGACTCAGAACAGCAATCCAGACCGGTACAGCAGACCATGGCTGACTATGATCTCCCGGAAACCCGTCTCCTCTCCGAGGAGGCAAAGCCGAAGCATCACATCATCGGCCAGCTTTTTGACACCTACTGGCTTGTGGAGTTTCAGGATCGTTTTTACATGATCGATCAGCGCGCGGCACATGAGAAGATTTTATTTGAACAGATGATGCGCCGTTACCGGGAGAAGAAATTTACTTCTCAGATGATCAGTCCGCCGATCCTTCTTTCTCTGTCAATGCAGGAGGAAACGCTGCTCAGAAAATACAAGACTGAATTTGAAAAGCTAGGGTTTGTCATCGAGCCTTTTGGCGGAAAAGAGTACATGGTCAGCGCGGTCCCGGCCGATCTCTACGGACTGAATGCACAGAATCTTTTGCTGGAACTGATCGATGATCTGAGTTCTGTCTCAGAGAAAGATACGCCGGAAATGGTTCTGGAAAAAATTGCCGGCATGTCCTGCAAAGCCGCGGTAAAAGGAAATAATCGCTTGTCCCACGCAGAAGCGGAGCAGTTGATCACCGATCTGCTGAAGCTGGAGAATCCATATTTCTGCCCGCATGGCAGACCGGTCATTGTATCAATGACAAAATATGAGATTGAGAAGAAATTTAAGCGTATTGTCTAAACCGGATTGCTGTGAACAGTTATAATAAAGGGTATGATAAATGGATTGGAAACCATACGACGGGAAAGAACAGACACAATCTGAACCCAACCTTAATACACAAATACAAGCAGAGAAAAAACCGCTGGTTATCCTTACCGGTCCGACTGCCGTCGGAAAAACGGATTTATCCATCCGCCTGGCAAAAGCCATCAACGGAGCCGTGATTTCCGCAGATTCCATGCAGGTCTATAAGGGTATGGATATCGGTTCAGCCAAAATTATGCCGGAAGAGATGAACGGTGTTCCGCATTATCTGGTGGATATTCTAGAGCCTTCGGAGGAGTTTCACGTTGTCCGCTTTCAGGAACTGGCAAAACAGGCGATGACAGAAATCTACGCGAACGGACAGATACCCATTGTTGTGGGAGGAACCGGCTTTTATATTCAGGCGCTGCTTTACGACATTGATTTTACCTTGCAGGATGAAGATACATCGCTGCGCGAGTCGTACGAAAAGCTAGCGGCGGAAAAAGGAGCGCACTGGCTTCACGAAAAGCTCTGCGCAGTGGATCCCGTCTCTGCCGAAATCATTCACGAGAACAATATAAAACGCGTGATCCGTGCACTGGAATTTCATGAAAAATCCGGTCGGCCGATTTCAGAGCATAACGCAGAGGAGAGAGAAAAAACCTCTCCTTATAATTTCTGTTATTTTGTCCTGAATGATGACCGCTCAAAAATATACGAACGCATTGACCGGAGAGTGGATCGGATGCTGAAGGAGGGACTTGTCGATGAGGTGAAAACACTGCGGGGAAAAGGGTACCGTAAGAATATGGTATCCATGCAGGGTCTCGGCTACAAGGAAATCCTCTCCTGGCTGGACAGGGAGATCACTTTTGAGGAAGCCGTCTACAGGATCAAACGTGATACCCGGCACTTTGCAAAAAGGCAGCTTACCTGGTTCAGGCGGGAACGGGATGTCATCTGGGTGGATAAGTCCGTCTATGGCTGTGAGGATGCTTTGCTGAATTTTATTTTGAAAAAACTGACAGATTCGGGTATTTTACGAACTGCGATGATGATTGAATAAAATGATACACGGGACAAGAAGAATCAAACACTATTGTCGCTTGACTCATAAAATGCACAGAAATTGTATAAAAAAAGAAAATCAAAATGAAACACAGGAGATGTCATAAAACAATGAAAGATAAAATCAGAAAAAAATATAACGAACTCGGCATTTCACCCGAAGTCTATGATTTCGCTTCCAAAACAGAGGATTCCCTGAAAACGCGATTTGAAGAGGTTGATGAGATGGTTGAATTCAACCAGATGAAAGTAATTCAGGCCATGCAGAAATGTCATGTTAGTGCGGAGTGCTTTCAATCCAGCTCCGGATACGGATATGACGACCATGGACGCGATACGCTGGAGGAGGTTTACGCAGCCTGTTTTGGCGGGGAGGCGGCTCTGGTGCGGCCGCAGATCACCTGCGGTACTCATGCCCTGGCTCTGGCGCTAATGTCAAACCTTCGTCCGGGAGATGAATTGCTTTCCCCGGTCGGAAAACCATACGATACGCTGGAAGAAGTGATCGGCATCCGTCCGTCGCGGGGTTCTCTGGCGGAGTACGGCATCACTTATCGGCAGGTCGACCTCATAGACAACCGGGATTTTGATTACGAGGGAATCCGAAATGCTATTAACGAGCGAACCAGGCTGGTAACGATTCAGCGTTCAAAAGGATATCAGACCAGACCTTCCCTTTCGGTGCAGCAAATCGGTGAACTGATCTCGTTTGTAAAGTCTGTAAAACCGGACGTGATCTGTATGGTGGACAACTGCTACGGAGAATTTGTGGAGGAGAGAGAGCCGCTGGAAGTCGGTGCGGACATGATGGTAGGTTCTCTGATCAAAAATCTGGGAGGCGGGCTGGCACCAATCGGCGGCTATATCGTCGGGCGGAAGGATTGCGTGGAAAATGCAGCCTGCCGGCTGACCGCGCCGGGACTCGGAAAAGAAGTCGGAGCTTCCCTTGACGTGACCCGTTCTTTTTATCAGGGACTGTTTCAGGCTCCCACCGTCGTCGGCGGAGCGCTGAAAGGCGCAATTTTTGCGGCCAACATCTATGAGAAGCTTGGATTCTCCGTTATTCCCGATGGAACAGAATCCAGACATGATATCATTCAGGCTATTACGCTCGGCACGCCGGAGGGGGTCATTGCCTTTTGCCAAGGAATTCAGGCAGCCGCACCGGTGGATTCCTACGTGATGCCGGAACCATGGGATATGCCGGGCTACGACAGCAAAGTCATCATGGCGGCCGGTGCATTCGTGCAAGGTTCTTCCATCGAGCTGAGCGCCGACGCACCGATCAAACCGCCTTACGCAGTATATTTCCAGGGGGGACTGACCTGGCAGCACGCGAAGCTGGGCATTCTGATGTCCCTGCAGAAGCTAGTGGAGGCAGGAGAAGTAACTTTCTAACTTTCCGATATATATAAGCACAGGGCATTGCGTTGGCCGTCTGATATTTTAATAAAAGTTCACTTTTTTGTGGTGTACATCGTATTTTTTTTGTGTTATGATGATATATGTCCGCAATGAGAGAGTAGACAGGACATATATGAAACAGACATTGACAATGAAAGAATTGCCGGATCAGGAAAAGCCCTATGAAAAGTGTCTCCTTCAGGGACCTGCCAGCCTGTCCGATGCGGAACTGATCAGCGTGATCATACGCACCGGAGCAGCCGGAGAGAAAAGTACAGATTTGGCTGCGCGGGTTCTGAATGCCGGACCGGACGGCCTGCTGAATCTGATCCGTCTCCCGATAGGAGAACTCATGCAGATTCGCGGAATCGGCCGTGTGAAAGCGATCCAGCTGAAATGTGCAGGGGAGCTTTCGAGAAGAATTTCCGCCGCTTCCCGCCATATCAACCCGGTTTTTAACGGGCCGGAGGAGATTGCTGCTTATTATATGGAGCGGCTGCGCCATGAGACCAGGGAATGCCTGATGCTTGCGATGTTTGACCGCAAGAATATGTTTCTGGGTGATGAGGTGATTTCGGTTGGCACGTCCAACGCGTCTCTGATCTCGCCGGGCGAGGTCTACAAGACAGCGTTGCAGAACAGAGCGGAGTTTATCGTCCTGCTGCATAATCATCCCAGCGGCAATCCTGAACCGAGCCGCGAGGATTTACAGGTCACTTCACGTATCCGACGGTGCGGAGAGCTTCTGGACATTCCTCTCATGGACCATATTATTATCGGAGATAATTGCTTTTTCAGCTTTCGGGAAGAGAGCGTTCTGGCAGAGGATGATCCGGGAAATTAAAAATGCATTATTATAATTATTCATAACCAGGCTCGAAAATGCCATGTATTTCTGAATAATTACATATTATTTACACAGGAAAGGGAGAATAAGATGGCAAACGTTTACGGCGTTGATCTGGGGACATGCAACCTTAAAATATACAATAAACATACAAATAAAATTATAAAAGAAAAAAACACAATTTCCATTATCAATAAAAATCAGCTGTATGCGTACGGCGACAACGCTTACGCCATGTATGAAAAAGCGCCTGACACGATACAGGTTTCATTTCCGGTTGTCGGAGGCGTGATCGCGGATTACAATAATATCCAGACGATGATCCAGGAATTGCTGGAGAAGACCTCGAAAGGCCATGTTCGCGGTTCTGAATTTATCGTGGCAGTTCCCACGGACATTACGGAAGTAGAAAAGAAGGCATTTTTTGATCTATTCTTCAAGAGTAAGATGAAGCCGAAATCCGTGCTGCTCTGTGACAAACCGATTGCTGACGCTGTAGGCCTCGGGCTTGACGTCAATCAGCCTACCGGTATTATGGTAGTGGATATGGGTGCGGATACGACGGAAATCTCCGTGATTTCTCTTGGCGGGCTGGTGTTAAGCGATCTGCTTCATTTCGGAGGTAATCGCCTGGATGAGTCCATTATTTCCTATATCAAAAAATCGTTTAATCTGGTGATCGGGCAGAAGACGGCGATGCAGCTCAAGGAAGAAATCGGCAGCGCTCTTCCCGACATGGACAGGGAACTGACAGTGGTAGGCCTGGATGTGGTGAGCGGCCTGCCCATTGAGGTCCGGATCGACTCGTCTATTGTATATGAGGCTATGAAAGACAGCCTTGCCTCTATCTGCAATTCGATCAAGATGATACTGGAAAAGACACCGCCGGAGCTCTCCAAAGATATTATCCATTCCGGAATTTATCTGACCGGGGGCGGTTCAAAAGTTGCGAACCTGGACAAACTGTTTACAGATATCACAAATATTTCCGTAAACACATGTGAGGATCCGGACGAAACCGTGGTCCGCGGCCTGAGTCTGGTCGTGACCAACGATAAATTTAAACATCTGGCCTACAGTATGCGCACGAGAATTTTCAGATAATGAGGCTGTTTATCTATGAATCGTAAAAAGAAGAAAAAATTTCCTGCAAAGTATATTTTGCTGATCATGACTATCTTCTGCCTGGTGATCATCGGATGCAGTGTAAAACTTTCTTTTTCCGGAACGGCAGCGAATACTGTGATCGGTTATGTAATTATCCCCATGCAAAAGGGGATTAATCAGGTTGGGACGCTGCTTAGCGACATGAGAGACAACTTCGTATCCAAACAGGAGCTTCAGGAGGAAAATGAGTCGCTGAAAGAACAGGTGGCCAGCCTTCAGGAAGAGTTGAATCAGGTACAGATTGACCAGGAGGAACTGGAGCAGCTTCAGGAGCTGTATGATATGGATCAGACCTGGTCAGATTATGATAAAGTGGCCGCCAGTGTGATAGGAAAAGACACCGGCAACTGGTTTTCCACATTCCTGATTGATAAGGGAACCAATGACGGCGTCATTGAGGGGATGAATGTCATCGCCGACGGAGGACTCGTCGGTATCGTTACGGATGTCGGTCCAAATTATTCCACCATCCGTTCCATTATTGACGACAGCAGCAATGTAAGCTGCAAGGATCTCTCCACCGGTGATCTGATGATAGTCAGCGGTGATCTGCAGTCGATGAATGAGAGAGGACTGATTACTTTTTCCGGTCTGAACGATACGGATGATGAGGCGGTGGTGGGAGACCAGATTGTAACCTCCAGCATCAGTGATCTTTATCTCCCGAATATACCGGTCGGGTATGTCACGGAAATGTCTGCGGACTCCAACAATCTGACAAAATCAGGCACCATTGCGACGATTGTGGACTTCCAGCATCTGGAAAAAGTTTTTGTCATACTGGAGACAAAGGAATCGATAACTGAAAATGAGGGGGAGTAGGCTATGAGGAGAAAACTTGTGATCGCAGTCATAATCATTGCCTGCTTCCTTTTGCAGTGTACGGTGTTTCAGGCGCTGGCAATCGCTTCCATCTCACCGAATCTTCTGGTTGTGGTGACTGCTGCGTTCGGATTTATGAGAGGGAAAAAAGAAGGTCTGTTTGTCGGCTTTTTCTGCGGCCTGCTGATCGACCTGACATTTGGCAGTGTTCTTGGATTTTACGCACTGGTTTATATGTTCATCGGTTTTTTAAACGGATTTTTCCGGAAAGCTTTTTTCCCGGATGAAATACTCATGCCCATCGCGCTGATCGCTATCAGTGATTTCAGCTGCAATCTTGTGACCTATTTTATTTTATTCTGGTTCCGGGGCAGATTCCAATTCGGTTGTTACCTGCTCCACACGATATTGCCGGAACTGGTCTATACCATGCTGATCGTCATTTTGCTCTACTATATTTTGCTGAAGATCAATCAGAAGCTGGAAGAAATCGAGAGAAGGAGTGAGACGAAATTTGGTTGATGTTATCAGAGAATGGATTGTAAAAACCGTAAAATCACGCCTCTTTGTCTTCTGGCTTATCATGATGGCTATCTGTATATTTGTTGCGCAGTATTTGTTTCAGCTGCAGATCATCAATGGGGAAGATTATCTGAATAATTATACATTGAGTATTGAAAAAGAAATTACCGTGGAGGGTACAAGAGGAAATATTTACGATAAAAACGGTGTCCTTCTGGCTCACAATGAGCTTTCTTATACCATCACTCTGGAGGACAACGGCAGCTACGAGAGTTCGGGCGACAAGACTGCCACGGAAGTAAAGAATGAAGAACTCAACGCGGAAATCAGCACGCTGATCGACATGATTGAGTCGAACGGGGATACGATCGTCAACGACCTGGATCTGTATATGGATGAGAACGGCGTCCTTTCTTTCCTGGTGGAAGGGACCAGCCTGCAGGGTTTCCGCAGAGATGTCTACGGACGTTCCTCCATTGATGAGCTGAGTGTGAATTCAAAGTTTGGCTATGATGAGGCGAAAGCGACGACGGAGCAGATCTATGAGTATCTGCTGGATCAGTTTGGAGTGGACACAGACACTTACGGCAGATACCGTGCGTATCAGATTGTAGTAATCCGTTATGCACTGTCACTGAACTCCTATCAGAAATACATTGCCACCGATATCGCGCAGGACGTATCAGATGAGACGGTTGCCATGATTACGGAACACCTTGATGAACTGCAGGGTGTGGATGTCAGTGAAGATACCAAGCGAGTCTACGACTATCCTGAATATTTTTCTCATATCATCGGTTATACAGGCAAGATATCTACAGATGAATATGAGGAGCTTTCCGCATCGGATGATTCTTATACCTTAAATGACACGGTCGGGAAGTCCGGTATAGAGCAGGTGATGGAACTGCAGCTGCAGGGAACTAAGGGTTCCCGGACCGTCTATGTCAACAATGTCGGAAAGATTTTGGAAGAAAAATCTTCCACAGAGGCATCCGCTGGAAATGATGTGTATTTATCTATTGATGCCAACTTGCAGATTGCCGTATATGACCTCCTGGAGCAGGAGCTGGCCGGTATTCTATATTCCAAAATTATTAACGCGAAATACGATACCAGTTCAGACCTGTATATACCGATCTATGATGTTTATAATGCGCTGGTAGAGAACAGTGTCATTGATATTACGGAAATGGCGGAAGCGGAAGACGGCACATATCAGCATAAAGCCTATGAAACATTTACAGCCTATCAGCAGACTGTTTATGAGACAGTGACATCCGCGTTTCAAAGCGACACTGTTTTTGAAGATCAGTCTGATGAGATACAGGAGTATATGGCATATGTTATTACCTGGCTCCAGGATACAGGAGTGTTCGATACTACGGATGTCAGCTCCTCGGATGAAATCTATACTGCATGGAAAAACGGCACGATCTCAGCCAGGGAATACCTGTATTATGCAATTGAGTCCTCCTGGATACAGGTCAGTGCTCTCAATTTGGATTCGAAGTATGCAGATACAGACGAGATTTATGATACCCTGATTACCTATGCCATAGAACAGATTCAATCAAGCACTTCCTTTGATCGGATTATATACAAATATCTGATTTATGACGATCAGATTTCCGGTACGACCCTTTGTCTGATTTTATTTGAACAGGGAGTATTGGCGAGTGATGAAGATGCGGTCTCCGCGTTAGAGAGCGGGTCGACCTCCGCCTATACATTCCTGAAAGAAAAGATTAATAATCTGGAAATCACACCGGCTCAGCTTGCACTTGACCCATGTACGGGTTCCTGCGTACTCATGGATCCGGATACCGGGGAATTATTGGCCTGCGTAAGCTATCCCGGTTATGACACAAACCGTCTGGCCAACTCCATGGATTCCGATTATTATAACCAGCTTCTGGCAGACGGCTCACTGCCGTTATATAACAATGCAACCCAGCAGGCGACTGCACCCGGTTCTACCTTTAAGATGGTGATGGCTGCTGCGGGCCTGACCGAGGGAGTGATAACCGAGGATACTGAGATTGAGGATACCGGTGTCTTTGACCGCCTGGATTATAATCTGAAGTGCTGGATTTATCCGTCTGCCC
>Ga0192240_10423_pt1 | contig 17962 bp, 16 predicted proteins | sample Koala_Koa27_H3_FD_131237 | JGI IMG/M metagenome (GOLD analysis project Ga0192240, IMG submission 131237) | Enriched cells from koala feces incubated with labeled cellulose particles, San Francisco Zoo, California, United States - Koala_Koa2-7_H3 ...
CGCGGAGAATGGAAAGCTGGCGCTCGGTGTTCCCGGACGCGGCCGGGACGACGGCGCCGCCGACGTTTTCAATGCCGTAATGTAAACCGAACCCGCCGGTGAAGAGGCCATAACCGAAGCTTATCTGCACGAGGTGGCCGGGCCGGAGGCCGCCGGCGACGAGGAAGCGGGAGACGACGTTTGTCCAGTTCCGCATGTCGTTATGGGAATAGGGGACGAAGGTCAGTTTTCCCGTGGTGCCGGACGATCCGTGGATACGGGCTATTTCATTTTTCGGAATCGCCAGGAAGCCGTAGGGGTAGCCGTCCCGGAGATCCTGCTTCGTGGTGAAGGGGAGCTTCTTCAGATCGTCGAGGCTCTTCAAATCGGCGCCGTTGATGCCCGCGAGTTTTTCCCGGAAGAACGGGACACGTTCTTTCGCGTAGTCGACGATTTTCCGGAGCCGTTCCAGCTGGAGCTTCGCGAGGTCTTCACGCGGGAGCGTTTCGTTCTGATCGAAAATCGTGTCGTCAATATCGTGGCCCATGTTAGAAAGGGCCCTTCAGAATGTCGATGTTGGTGAGAACCTTGACGTCCTTGGCCTGGAGGGCGGAAATGGCGTCGTCCGGTTTGTCGAAGCGGAAGACCATGACGGCGTTTTCGCCGCGATGGAAGGTGAAGGCGTACATGTATTCGATGTTGATGTTCTTCTCGGAGATGATGTCGAGGATGCGGAGGAGGCCGCCCGGCTTGTCGTCGACTTCGACAGCGAGGACTTCCGTCTGGTTGACGACGAATCCGGCGTCACTGAGGGCGGTGGCGGCCTTTTCCGGGTTGTCCGTGAGGAGCCGGAGAATGCCGTACTGCTGGGTGTCGGCGAGGGAGAGGGTGGTGATGGAGACGCCGTTGTCGGCCAGGGTCCGGCAGATGGTCTGCAGGTGTCCGGGCTTGTTTTCCATAAAGATGGCGATTTGCTGGATTTTCATAAACACCCCTTTATCGGTGAATGTGTGATTATCAGTACGGGTACCGGGTACGTCAATCCACTAGGTTATAATACCAAAGCCACTTTAACTTTCGGGAAGCGTAAATCCCAAGCCTGAAGCGCGCATGGAGGTTAAAAGATCGAAGCACCGAATTTTCAGCGCGCTTCAGTATATAACCTGTTTAACGACAATTTCGACTGTCATTCCGGACGAATCGGCTGTCACGCGCGGTCGAACGTGTCGGTGACGGCGTCGTCCATGTCGCCGTTACCCCCGTTTGTCGATGACGCGTTTGGCCTTGCCTTCGCTGCGGGCGATGGTTTTCGACTCGACGAGCGTCACCTTCGCGTTGATGCCGACGGTGGAGTAGATGGCGTGCGCCACCGACCCTTGAAGATCCTCGAGTTCCCGGATGCGGTCGCCGAGGATTTCCGGGGTGATTTCCATCTGCACTTCCATCTGGTCGAGGCCGGATTCCCGGGTGACGACAATGAGGTAGTGCGGCGAGACGCCCTTGATGCGCATGAGGGCGGCTTCGATCTGCGACGGGTAAACGTTGACGCCACGGATGATGAGCATGTCGTCGGAGCGGCGGCCGATACGGCGGATACGGCGGACGGTGCGGCCGCAGGCGCATTGTTCGGTCATTATGGACGTGATATCCCGGGTCCGGTAACGGATCATCGGGATGGCCTGTTTCGACAACGTCGTCAGGACCAGTTCGCCTTCTTCGCCGTCCGGGAGGTTTTCGCAGGTATCGGGGTCGATGATTTCCGGGTAGAAGTAGTCCTCGAAAACGTGGAGGCCGTTCTGCTCCCGGCATTCAATCGCCACGCCGGGGCCGATGATTTCCGACAGGCCGTAGATGTCGTGGGCGCGGATGCCGGTCGAATCCTGGATGTGCTGGCGCATGGCTTCTGTCCACGGTTCGGCGCCGAAAACGCCGACGCGGAGCTTTGTTTCCCTGATGTTGACGCCGGCCTCGGCCGCCTTCTCGGCGATGTGGGTGAAGTAACTCGGGGTGCAGCAAATAGCCGTGACGCCGAAGTCCTGGAGGACCATGATCTGCCGCTCGGTGTTGCCGCCGGACGTCGGGACGACGGTGGCGCCGAGGGCTTCGCCGCCGTAGTGGGCGCCGAGGCCGCCGGTGAAAAGGCCGTAGCCGTAGGAGACCTGCATGACGTCATGCTCATTCAGGCCGCAGGCGAGGAGGCAGCGGCGCATGGCGTCGGACCAGACGTCGATGTCGGATTGGGTATAGCCGACGACAATCGGTTTTCCGGTGGTGCCGGACGAGGCGTGGAGGCGGACAACCTGTTCCCGGGGCACGGCGAAAAGGCCGTAGGGGTAGGTGTCCCGAAGGTCGGTCTTGAGGAAAAACGGCAGGCGCCGGATGTCGTCCAGTGACTTGATGTCTTCCGGCTTGACGCCGGATTCGTCCATCCGCCGCTTCAGGAGGCCGCTTTCCTGGTTGTGGTAGGCGAGGTTGACGGATTCCTTGAGGCGCCGGAGCTGGAGGGCCCGGAGCTGGGGCAGGGGCAGGTAGTCAAGGGCGCTCGCCGGATGGAAACAGGCGTCGCAATGGGATTCCTGAGTCATGCGCGTTTCCTTATAGCATTTTGAAAATCTTCGTGAATGTTTCTCTGTTCGAATGAAAATTGTGCGGCAAGATCCGGCCATGACGCGTTTTCGTCCGGCCGAAAGCGGTGTAATTCAGGCAATTGTTCGGATTTGTTCACTTTAAGTCAAGTAAAATGCGGACGGCCTGCGCCGTCTCCAGCCCGCGCGGCGTTGTCTGACCGCTTTAGCGTAACGCGTATTTCCGGCTTGTTGTAAATCCCTTGAAAAAAAAGACCGGCGCTTTATAATGCACGGTTGGTTGCCCCCCTCCGTACACTCCGCCGGGCCACAGCGGAATGACTGGACCGTGAGCGAAAGACGGTTGACGATGACTACAAACAGAAGCAGGGACAGGCGCGACAGCACGCGCATCGTCCTCGACCCGCCGACCTTTTCGCCGCCGCCTGACATGCGCGCGGGATACCTGAGCCGTCGCCAGGCCGAAGTGGACGAAATGCTCGACCACGGCCGGAACGGCGAGTGGAAGCCGGTCGTCAACATCGCCAACCACGTTCGCGGCACCGGCGCCATGTACGGCTTCAAGACCGTCGGCGACGCGGCGGAAAACCTCGTCAGGGCGATAACGAACGGCGACGCGGGATCGCTCGCGCTTCTCGAGGAATACGTCAAGGCGGTGCGGGAGGCGTACGTCTAGGGACGGACGTAGGGACGGGCGTGAAATCCCATTCCCGTTTTCGAGATGTACCGGATGTTCCTGTTACGACACTTTCCGCCGCGGGGTGGTGGGGAACGCGTCACCGCAAGCGGCGGTTTTTACACTATCTCCTATGAGTGAGACTCCATGTCATTAACACATCATGGCGCCCGCGAGGTCGCTGTCAGCGCCGCCCTCTTCTGCATCGGCACCATTGTTTTCATCAGTCTTTTCCGGCATTACAATTCGTATTGGTACCTTGTGCCCATACTGCCGCTGGCCCTCCTGTTCGCCTGGGTGCTGGCGTTTTTCCGCGACCCGCCGCGCCAGATTCCGACCGAAGCAGGGGTCATCGTCAGTCCGGCGGACGGGCTTGTCACCCACCTGGACACGGCTGACGAACCGGACTACATCGGCGGGCAGGCGCTCCGTTGCAGCATTTTCCTGTCCATTTTTAACGTCCATCTGAACCGCTCTCCGGCGGCGGGGAAAATCGAATTCTCCCAGCACCGGCCGGGGTCGTTCTACGACGCGCGGTCCGAGGACTCCCTCGTCAAGAATGAAAACCAGGACATCGGCATCGCCACGACCGAGCCCGGCATGCCCAAGAAAATGGTGGTGCGGCAGTCCACCGGCGCCATCGCCAGGCGGATTATCTGCCCGGTCCGGCCGGGGATGGATCTGCGGCGCGGCGAAAAATACGGCATGATTAAGTTCGGTTCCCGGACCACGCTGTTCCTCTCCCGGGACGCCGACGTGGAGTGGCAGGTCAAAGTGGGGGACACCGTCAGGGCCGGTTCGACCATCCTTGCCGTGGTGAAAACCGCCCCCGCCAAGGAGACCAAATGACCATGAACCGCAGTCGGACCAACACCCGGCGGACCTTCCGCCGGGTCCATATTCTCCCGTCGCTCCTCACTGTCGGCAACTTCTCGTGCGGATTCATTTCCATCGTCCTCTGCCTGAACGCGCTGTTTTTCTCCACCCGCGCCCAGATTCTTGAAGAACAACCGTTCGCCTCGGACAGCGTCGTCCAGGCCGCAACCATCGACCCGGACCTCGGCGTCGAGGAACGGAAGGCGCGGCGGAACATCCTCGCCCTTGAGACAGTGCCGGGCGCCCGGGCGATTTTCCCGTCCAGCATGTCGAACACCATGCCGAAGAAAATCACGATGCAGGCCCAGTGAAATAGGAACCCGGTTCTCGCCCGGGCCATGGGCGCGAGTACGCCGTTCGGGACGGAACTCGATTCCCTCGCCGACGTCACCACTTTCGGGATCGCTCCGGCGATTATCGTGAACACGATTTCCCTTGCCGTCATGCCGGCGTCGTATGCCTGGTGGTCGCAGGTTATCACCTTTGGGCTTATCTTCGCCATCTGCGCCGTGCTCCGTTTGGCCCGGTACAATATCGAATCCGGGACGGCGGACAAAAACATCTTTTCCGGGCTGCCGAGTCCGGCCGCCGCCGGCTGCGTCGTGTCGGCCGTTCTAATTGCGCAGGGCGATTACGCCTGGGTCGATACCGTGGCGTCGTGGTTTGTCGGGCTGCCGTTCCTCGGCGACGAAGTGGCGCAGGTGAAGGCGCGGTTCCTCGCCGTGTTCCTCCTCGTGCCCGGCCTTCTCATGGTGTCGACGGTGCCGTTTATCCATGTCTCGAACCGCTACCTCAGCGGGAAAAAATCCTTTACCATTCTTGTTCTGGCGGTGCTCCTCCTTGTTCTTATCTGGCATGAACCCCGGTTGATGCTGTTTATCTGCTTTAACGGCTACATGCTGGCGGGGCTTGTCCTGTGGGCGCGGACGCGGTTGTGGGGCGGCAAGCCGACGGACGGCCCGGCCACGGCCGGGACCGGCGTGTATGTGGCGCGCGGCAGTTCCGCGAGCGTGACCGATGTGCCGAACGCGTCCGGGAAGAATGACTGAAGGGAACGTGCGAGTGCGGCGCGTCCGGGAATATTGCAACTACCATTACGACTCTATAACGACTACATATGGATGGATTGAGCAGTCTTCGTGAACCGATTAATGGACGCAAGGGAGACCTGACATGGAAAACATGGTTGCGGTAATTCTCGGTGGCGGCAGAGGGTCGCGGTTGTTTCCGCTGACCAAGGAACGGTCGAAACCGGCGGTGGGCATTGCCGGGAAATACCGTCTTATCGACATTCCGATTTCCAACTGCATCAATTCGGGCATCACCCAGATGTTCGTCCTCACCATGTACCAGTCGGCGTCACTCAACAACCATATTTCAAACGCCTACCGCTTCGACCAGTTTTCGAAGGGCTTTGTCCAGGTTCTGGCGGCGGAGCAGACCGCCGATTCGAACGAGTGGTTCCAGGGGACGGCCGACGCCGTCCGGAAGACGCTGCCGCATCTTGGTCATAAAAAGAGCAACAAGGGCCTTGTCCTTATCCTCTCCGGGGATCACCTCTACCGCATGAACTACCGCCTGTTCAGGGATTCCCACATCAGGTCGAACGCGGATATTTCCATCGCCGTCATGCCGGTCACCCGGGAAGACGCGCCGGAACTGGGCGTCCTCAAGGTCGACGAAACGGGGCGCATAACGAAGTTTGTCGAAAAGCCGAAGACGAAGGAGGCTCTCGACGAGATGGAGACGGACACGTCCATCTTCGGCCTGTCGCCGGAAGAGGCGGCGAAGCGGCCATTCCTCGCCAGCATGGGCATATACATCTTCGACCCGGAGACGCTGTCGAGCCTTCTCATGTCCGACCCGACGCGGACCGACTTCGGGAAGGAAATCATCCCGCAAGCCATCGAGACCCATAAGATGCAGGCGTACTGCTTCGACGGCTACTGGGCCGACATCGGGACTATTCGCGCCTTCTACGAAGCCAACCTCGACCTGGTGGCGCCGGTGCCGAAGTTCAACCTCTTCGACCCGAGCCAGCCGATCTATTCAAACACCCGATTCCTGCCGGGCGCCAAGATGAACCGGGCCAGCGTCGAGGCGGCGGTCCTGTGCGACGGCACCATCGTCGAAGGGGCGACGGTGCGGGATTCGATTCTCGGCACGCGGAGCCGGGTGCGTCACGGCGCCGTTATCGAGGAATCCCTCATCATGGGCGCCGACTTCTACCAGCACGGCGACGACCCGGGACCGCAGATCGGCATCAACGAAGGGGCGTATCTGAAAAAGTGCATTATCGACAAAAACGCCTCCATCGGCCGCTACGTCCAGATGGTCAACCGCCAGGGGCACAACGACTATGACGATCCGGAAGGGCGGTTTTATGTCCGGGACGGCATTATCATCGTTGTGAAGGACGCGGTGATTCCGGAGGGGTTTGTTTTTTAAAGCCTTTTCAAGTACATGTAAAAAATGCGTTTTTGATATGACTGGATGCTGACGCGAATGCCGCTCCATGTTTTGTGACATTATCAAGCATTCGGTGGGCGAGCGTTAGGGCGGACGGGTTATCCTCCGCCGCGTTGGCCGCTGTTCCGCGTTACGCGAGTGAGGGAGTACCACGCAATGAAATTGTCACGACTGTTCCTGAACGGGCTTCTTGCCTTTCTTCCGATTAGTATCACCCTGTACGTCACCTGGTGGATTGCGAACCTCGCCGAAAGCGTGTTCGGCGCGCCGCTCCGGGCATGGCTCGGGGTGCGGGCGGAAGAGACGGGATACTACTTTTTCGGCCTTGGCCTGGTCGTGATGTTTTTCTTCCTTGTCGGGATTGGGCTGTTCCTTGAATTCTACTTGGGCCGCGTCCTCATGGCGTGGAGCGAGCGGATGCTGTCGCGGATTCCCGGCGTAAAGACGTTGTATTCGAGTATCAAGGAAATTATCGACTTCTTCAATCCCGAGAAGAAGCTGAACAATAATAACTATATGGTCATCGTCACCCTGAGCGCCGACCTGCGGCTCCTCGGCTATGTCACCCGGGACACCCTGGACAAGTTCCACGGCGGGCAGATGGGCGGGGAGGACGACGTCGTCGTCATCCTGCCGTTCTGTTATCAGATGGGCGGGAACACGATTATCGTGCCCCGGCGGATGGTGCGGCCGCTTGACCTGTCGTTCGAGGACGGGATGAAAATCGCCCTGTCCGGCTTTGTCCTGTCCGGTGACGAGTCGCCGATGAGCGCCATCCGCACCGCCGCCAAGGTCGACAACATCCTGACCCGCGACCGGATGATCCGGGACCATGTCGGGGAAGGCCCGGTGGACGGCGTGCCGCTCCCGGTGAAGCAGGACCCGCTGGACGGGACGGCGCCGGTCGGCGACGACGCGTCGGACGGGAATGAGAAGGACGCGTCGGCCAACGGCGGCGACGCGGTGAAATGACGCTGGTTATTTTAGACCGTTGTTTCAGTTCGATTGAACTTAAAAAACGCCATCCTTTTGCCGGGATGGCGTTTGTTTTTGGCATTGGTTAAAAATGCTATGGGGACGTTATCCGTAACAGGGCGTCGGCGACAGGATGGCGCCGTCCTTTGTCGTCCTTCGTTCTCTAGTGTCATCCGCCGTCCTCAACTGCCGGTGTAGATGGCGGTCATCCTGGCGGCGATGGTTTCCATGTTGAACAGTTTGTGGGCGCGGGCCTTTGCGAGGCGGCCGAGGTGTTCGCGGCGGGTGCGGTTCTGGAGGAGGTCTAGGATGGCGTCCTTCCAGTTGTCGTCCCGGACGACGACGCCGGTCTTGTCGTTCTCGACCAGTTCTTCGTAGCAGCCGGCGGCGGGGACGACGACGGCGCGGCCGCTCGCCATCGCGGCCTGGACCATCATGCCGGAGACGTCGTTGTTTTCGCGGGAGACAAACAGGTCGGCTCCGGCGAGGAGGCGGATAAAAGCCTTGTCCGGCTCATGGATGGTGACGTCCCGCTCGAGGGCGGTGATGCGGATTTGCCGCTCGAGGTCCGGGCGCTTCCCGCCTTCTCCCATGATGAACAGGTGCGTCTGCGGGCGGACCGCCATGACGTCGGGCATGAGTTCGATGAGTTTGTCGAGGCCGCTCGCCTCTTCGAGGGGCGAAATGGCGACGATGAAGAGGGGTTTTTCCTTGTCCGGGCAAACGCTGTCCCGGAACGCGGCGCGGATGGTGTCGCGTTCTTCGCCGGCCCGGTCGGCGGCGGGCTGGTTGGTGCCGTCGTAGACGACGGAGACGCGGTCGCCGGCGCCGCGTTCCCGGAACTTCTCGGCCAGCGCTTCAGACGGGCAGACGATGGCCTGGACCGAATTCGCGTATTCGTTCGCTTCGCTGGGCGTGTCCAGGTCGTACCGGCTCGTGACGACGCGGACCGTCGGCATGAACATTCGGCTCCTGGTCAGGACTGTCGCGGACGGGGCGTCGTGGGCGTGGATGACTGTGACGTTTTCCGCCTTGACGAAGTTGCCGAATTCGCGCCAGCGGAGCGGATTGATGCTGCGTTCGACCAGGTATTCGGCGGTGTCGACGCCGGCCGCTTCGGCGAATTCCCACAGGCGGGAATGGTCGTGGGTGGCGATAATCGACGTCAGGCCCTGGGCGCGGAGAGCGGCGGCGAGGCCGGCAATGCGGGCGAACGGCTCCCAATTGCCGTCGTGGCTGGCGAGGTGCAGGACGCGAAGAGGTTCAACCATGGTGCTTCCCCCGTTTCAATTTTCAACTTTGACCGTAAAATGGTATCTTATACGACGTCAGCGGTGAGGGCAAAGGTTTTCTTGGGTCAATCAGCGTGGACGCGGGTCAAACCGGTGACGTTGCGGGGACTCTTTCACGCGCACCGGTGCGGACGGCGCTTCCGGCGTGATTCGGCACAATCGACGGAGACTATTATGAAAAAGCGATGCGGGCGCGGGACGATTGAACTGGAGCAGGGGGACATCACGTTGCAGGACGTGGACGCCATTGTCAATGCGGCAAACGCCCACCTGGCGGGCGGCGGCGGCGTGGACGGGGCGATTCACCGCCGGGGCGGGCCGGACATCATGAAGGAGTGCCGCGCCATCGGCGGCTGTCCGACCGGGCAGACCGTCCTCACCGGCGGCGGCAAACTGAAGGCGCGGCACGTCCTCCACACCGTCGGCCCGCGCTGGCGGGACAGCAACCACGGCGAACCGGAACTCCTCGCGTCGTGCTACCGGACCGCGCTTCAGTTGGCGGCGGACAACGGCTTCAGGACGGTGGCGTTTCCGAGCGTTTCCACGGGCATTTACGGCTATCCGGTGGACGAAGCGGCGGCAATCGCCATGCGGGAAATCGCCGCGTTTCTTCATGAGAACGACTGTCCGGAAATCGTCCGCATGGTGTTGTTCGACGCCGGGACGTATGCCGCGTATGAGGAAGCGCTTCGGGAAGTCGCGGGGACCGAGTGACGCTATTAGCCGCCGCGATGCGGTTATCGCGGCGGCATTTTATCGTATTCGGAGTCGCGATACTTGGGTTCGAGTCCGTCGATGAGCCAATCCCAACGGACGTTGAATTTGTCGACGGCGTATTCCAGTCGCTTCCATGGTACCTGGCTCTTGCCGTGTCGCCATTCGCTGACCACGCTCCCGGTGATGCCTAGTTCGGCGGCTATTTCACAAATCTTCATTCCTTTAAAAAGTTTCAGGAAACGGTGATTCATGCGATAGGTTGAGAACTCGGGCCTTTTGACCCTGGGCCTTTTCTTCTTCTTGGCAGGATGAACCATCGGACCTTGCCCGTCAAGTAACCAGTCCCAGCTGATCCCATGGCCGTCACAGAAATACTTCAGTGTTTTCCATGAAGGGGCATCCCGGTTCCTCCAGTTCAGGACCGACACAAGTGAAACGCGGTATTCCTTTGCAATCTCGATATACGTCATTTCTGAGTGAAAATCGAGAAAACGTTTTGTAACACCAATTTTATCAATCATTTAAGTGTCTTTTAAAATTTGATTATTACATTGGAAAACACTTGACAGTGCCAATCCACCGAGTACAATACAAAAGTAGATTACTATAAACCCGAAATGTGTTCTCACCGGGTATGTGAATAAAAGCAGTCGATTATACCGTGATAGAACCGCTCTGGCATGGAGAAACATTTCGCGCGTGCGAAATGCGGGGTTTTATTGCCTATCGGTGAGGGGCCGGATCGGGAATTGTTTGGGGTGGGCGTTTGGGCAATGCGTCTGCCTCACTTCCGGAGGGCTACCAAACCGCTGCCGGTGCGCTTAGGGGTGACCGCACAGCGGTACGGAAGAGGTTCCCGGGCCGGGTCATTATGTGGTGAAATGCCTTGCCGGATTGCTCTCGATCTTGGCTGTCTTATTGCGATTCTTCGGAGTCACGGTATTTCGGTTCAATACCGTCGAGGAGCCAGTCCCAGCGGACGTTATACTTTTGGACTGCCTGCTGTAGCTTTTTCCAGGGGACGCGATTTTTACGGTGTTTCCATTCACTAATGGTGCTTGGGAAAACGTCAAACTCGGCGGCGATATCGGAATTCTTTTTCCCTTTTACAAGTGTGAAAAAGCGACGATTTATCAGGTATGTTGAAAATTCCGGCTTTTTGGTCCGGGGCTTTCGTTTTGTTTTTGCCGGATGGTAGATACTCCCCACGCCGTCCAGAATCCAATCCCAACTAATACCTTGGCTGTCACAGAAGTATTTGAGGGTCTTCCATGGCGGGGCTACCCGTTTTTCCCAATTGAGTACCGCTTCCGGCACGACGCCGTACATTTTTGCGATCTCATGAGTTGATAGGTCTGTATGGCATGAGAAGAACCGGTCGGCAACCTCTCTTTTGTCAGGCATTTACTTGTCCTTGTTTCTAACAAAAATTCTAAAAGTGTATTGACTTTTCTCTCTTGCGCGCTACAATGATGATAATGACCGGTATCCCAGTTTACTGAGTGGCTGGGCTGGATAATAAAAACTACTGAGTATACCGTGCTTGATTCGCTCTGGCATGGAGAAACATTTCGCGCGTGCGAAATGCGGGGTTTTATTGCCTGTCGGTGAGGGGACCGGATCGGGAATCGTTTGAGGTGGGCGTTTGGGCAATGCGTCTGCCTCACTTCCGCAATCTCTCACACCGCTGTCGGGACGCGTAGGGGTGACCGCACTGCGGTACGGAAGAGGTTCCCGGGCCGGGTCGTTTTTTTGGGGAGGAGTTGTTCTTATGCTTTAAAGGTAGAGAATGACATAATTTTATATTTTACGATTGATCATCTGAATACATGGATGAGTGAGGGAGGGAGCCGATTTCGGCCTCCCTCCTTTTTTTGCATGGCGTGATATTTTTAGCGTTAAAGCGTCAGCGTTCCTGAGGCGAAGAAAGTGACGTAACCGGCGATGGAGACGGTGAGGGTGTTTCCGGCGGTGGCGGCGACCTGGGCCTGAATAACGCTGGGGCGATGAACGAAACGGCCTTGGCGGATGGCGATTGTTTCGTCCGGTTGTGCCTTGCCGTGTTTGACCAGGTAGGCGGCGAGGGGGCCGGCGGCGCTGCCGGTGGCGATGTCTTCGGCGTGGTCGATGTTGCCCCAGGTGCGGCATTCCAGCGTTTCGGTGTCGAAGACATAGACGAATTGGGCGTCGTGGCTTTCGAGGAAGGATGTGAAATCGTCGTGGCGGATTCGACAATTCTCGAGGCCGGACCGGACCGGGACGAGGAGGTAGCGGAGGCCGGTCGATACGACTTCCATGGGCCAGTCCGGATTGATGTCTTCTCTATTCAGTGAGAGGGCCGAGGCGAGGGCGGGCGCGGCTGCCGCATCGATAGTTCTTATGAACGACGCGTCGCCCTGATCCATTGTCACCCGGTAGCGGCCGTCCGTGCACACGGATCGGACCGGGACGCGGCGGTCGCCGATGGCGAGTGCGAACGAAGCCGATTCCGATCCTCCGTGGTACAGGCTGTGGAGGACGGCTCCGGCGCCGATGACGGGATGGCCGGCGAAAGGAAGCTCCTCGTCGACGGTGAAGATTCGGGCCGGGTGGGCGTCCTGTTCGGCGGACGGGTAGAGGAAAATGGTTTCGAATTGTTTGAACTCGCGGGTGATGGCCAGGAGGATGGCGTCCGGGAGGTCGGCGTCCGGGAAGACGACGGTAAGGCCGTTGCCGGCGAACGGAGTTTTCGCGAAGACGTCCACATGGTAATAGTTCATTGTGTGCTCCGAGTTTTTTTTTCGGTGAGCGGCGCAGTACCTGGTCCTGATTCTCGAATGAATACTGTACCGTCGCGCCGGGGCGGCGTCAAATGGCGTCACTGGCGCTATTGAAAAAATGTTTGTTCTGGAAAACATTGACCGTTGTCTTGGCGACGCGGGAGCGGTATACTGTCATCCGCATTTTTCTTCTGCATGACATTGGGATGACATCGTGTCCGCTTCGCGCGGCCGTTGGGCGAGGACAGTGAAATGAGCGATACCGATACGCGGTCGGGCGGCAAGCCGTCCCTCAAGGGGTTGGGGCTGCCGGCGCGCATCCCGTTCGCCAAGATGCACGGGCTGGGGAATGATTACGTCTACGTCGCGACGTTCAATCTGGACATCGCGGCGCCGTCCGAGTTGGCGATTCATATCTCGGACAGGCACTTCGGCGTCGGCGGGGACGGGCTGGTCCTTATCTGCCGGTCGGACGTGGCCGATTTCCGGATGCGCATGTTTAATGCCGACGGGTCCGAAGCGGAGATGTGCGGGAACGCCATTCGTTGCGTCGGGAAGTACCTTTTTGACAACCGGCACACGGACAAGACCGAACTGTCCATTGAGACATTGGCGGGAATCCGTCACCTTGTCTTGACCGTGGCGGATGGGGTTGTCCGGACGGTTCGGGTGGATATGGGAAAGCCGCGTCTCGCTCCCCGGGATATTCCGTTGAACGCGGACGGCGAGTCGTTTATCAATCAGCCGGTCGAGGTCGACGGGAAGACGTGGCTCGGGACGGCGGTGTCTGTCGGGAATCCGCATCTGGTGGTGCCGGTCGCGGACGTGATGGCACTCGACCTCGAGCGCATCGGGCCGTTGTTTGAAAATCTTCCGCTGTTTCCGAAGCGGGTGAATACGGAGTTTGTTCAGGTGAATTCGGCGGACGATGTCTGCATGCGCGTGTGGGAACGCGGCAGCGGCGAGACAATGGCGTGCGGCACCGGCGCCTGCGCCACGCTGGTGGCGTGCGCCCTTAACAACCTCACGGGCCGCCGGGCGACGGTGCGGCTCCTGGGCGGCGACCTCCACATCGAGTGGGCGGAGGACGACACCATCTTCATGACCGGGCCGGCGACGCTGGTCGCGACCGGCGAGTATTTTTTACCCCATTTTTAGAATGACGACAGACCGGTGCGCGGTCTGTTTTTTTTCGGATACCTTTTGTCCTGGCGCGTTTTTTTCACGAGTTGAAAACGCGTCGACGCAATCCTCCCGAGGAGATCACATGGCCACAGTCAATCCGTTTTATGCCAATCTGCCCGGCAACTACCTGTTCGCGGAAATCGCCCGCCGCGTCAAAGAATACACCGTCGGCCATCCGGACAACAAACTGATCCGTCTCGGCATCGGCGACGTCACCCAGCCGCTTGTTCCGGCGGTGATCGCCGCCCTGGAAAAAGCGGTTCGGGAGCAGGCCGACGCCGCCACCTTCATGGGCTACGGGCCGGAGCAGGGGTACGCGTTTCTTCGGGAAACCGTCGCGTCAGCCTGTTACGCCGGGCTCGGTATCGGGGCGGACGACATCTTCATCAGTGACGGCGCGAAATGCGATATCGGGAATTTTCAGGAACTGTTTGCCGCCGACGCCCGGGTGGCGATTACCGATCCGGTGTATCCGGTCTACGCCGACTCGAACGTCATGGCCGGGCGGACCGGGGCGCTCGGGGACGACGGGCGTTTTCGGGGACTGGTGTATCTCCCGTGCACGGCGGCAAACGGGTTTGTTCCGGAACTGCCGAAGGAGCGGGTCGACATCATTTACCTCTGCTACCCGAACAATCCGACCGGGACCGTTCTCACGAAAGCGCAACTGGCGGAATGGGTGAAGTACGCGCGGGAAAACGACAGCGTCATCTTCTTCGACGCCGCCTATGAGGCGTTTATTACCAGCGCCGACGTGCCGCACAGCATCTACGAAATCGACGGCGCCCGGGACGTGGCGGTCGAGTTCCGGAGCTATTCGAAATCGGCCGGATTTACCGGGCTGCGGTGCGGCTATGCCGTTGTGCCTCCGGGCGTCGCCGGCGTCGGGCCGGACGGCAAACGGGTGGCGCTCCGCGATATGTGGAACCGGCGGCAGACAACGAAGTACAACGGCTGTCCGTATATCGTCCAGCGGGCGGCGGAGGCGGTGCACACGGCGGAGGGGCGGAAGCAGTGTCAGGCCGTTATCGACATCTACCTGAAGAATGCCGCGCTGATCCGCGAAGCGTTCCTCGGCCTCGGCCTGACCGTCGCCGGCGGCGTCGACGCGCCGTATGTGTGGGTGACGTTGCCGGGCGGGATGGATTCGTGGTCGTTCTTCGACGCGCTCCTGAACCGCGCGGAAATCGTCGGGACGCCGGGCGCCGGGTTCGGGCCGAGCGGGGAAGGCTATTTCCGTTTAACCGGATTCGGGAATCCCGCCCAGACTGTGGAAGCGGTGGATCGGTTGAAGAAGTTTCAGATGTAATTATTATTGGAAATGTGACGTGATTTTTGTTTTATAAATCGTTCCGGTTCTCCTCCCGTCCCACCATTGATCGCTGCCAACGATAAAACGGGAGGAGGACATTTTACTGCTCATACCGTTATAAAATGATTGTCCTTATGTGACCGCATTTGCACTTCGAAGATGATGCCGCGCTCGAGAAATGTCCTGATAGTGTCGGCGAGGAAGCGGAAATAATTATTGATCATGGCTGAGAGTTCCGGCGGGACGGCCGGGCCGATGGCGTAGGATTTTTCGTTGGTGCTGAGGAAGCAGCTGGCGATGTAGATGTCCTGTCGGATAATGGGAATGGTGTAGACGGGGGTTGTCGGCGCTCCGGGTGCCGGGATGCCGGTCGGCGCGACTGGCGGTGGTGGCGGCGCGTTGGACGGCGCGTTAGGGGGAGGCGGTCGTCGGCCGATACGATCCGGATACACCATTTTAAGATTCCGCCAGAAAGCTTTTTGATCGTCACTGGCTTGCGGCGCGTAGTCGTCCGGTTCCGGAATTCTTCCGGCCTCGGCGGCGCGGAGCCAGTCGACGCTGACGCCGAAAAAATCGCCAATCTGTTTCATCCTTACTTCGTCCGGAGTCCGCGAACCGCGTTCCCACGGCGACCACTGCTGCGGGGAGACGCCCACCATTTCGGCGCATCGTCTCGAGCCTCCCCGGCCGGGGAACATGAATTCGCGGCACGTTCGTATATTCGCGGCAATTCGTTCCCGCAGTTCATCCGGCATTTTTCCCACAACCACGCCCTCCTCACGCAGGGCCGACGTCCTTGTCCAAGGAGATCGGCGGCCATCGGCCGGTCTGCCCGGCCTCAAGAGGAGAGGGCGGAACAGTCCCGTTTGCCGTGCACCGAGAGGGGGTTCCGACACCCTCTGCCATACCCCCGGCTCGTGAACCGCCCGACCAAGGTGGTTATTGTGAGACGGAAGCTGGTTCAGGCACGCAAAAAATCCGGCCAATCACACGGATTGCCGGACCGTTCCCATCGGGGTGATGGGGAATTGCGCAAGAGTTTATCGCAATAAGCAGTGGTATCGGAAGTTTTCCTCGGTGCGGTTCGTTCTGTACAAAAGCCACCATGCAGGGAGTAGGCGTGTCATTTGCACCACTGCATAGTGTACCGTAAAACCGGTTGTCAAGCAAGACCGGTCGTACCGCCGGGAGGCGACAGGCGTTTTTGTTCGGAAATGAGTGGGTGCCGATTTTGTCATTGATGCCAACGTGCGCGAGCGAAACCGCCATGTTTCCCGTCATTAATACGCATTGCCACGCGGTACTTTCGTCGCAGTGCGACAAACATGTCATTGGTTGTTTCTCGGCTCCGGCCCTATGGCCGGGAAGCGTGTCAGTCTCCGGTGAGGAGGATTCTTCCCGGGGGCGGTTTATTTTATTGAATTGTTTAGTTTGGTTGTGATAATACGGTGACGGTTGAAGCGGGTTTCCGTTTGAACGTCATTCTCGTCAAACATCTTGTTAAAACGAAGTGCCACAGACTTACTCGGCGTGGGGCAAAGCCTTCCGCCGCACGGATAAATTTTAGCCATGCGAATGAACGCCATTGTCCGGTTTTGCCTCGAGAATCCGCTCGTCGTGTTTCTCGTCACCCTCTTCGCCATCGGTTGGGGCGTCTACCATGCGCCGCTCAAGGGGGATATCCCCGGGGTCGAGCGGAATCCGGTGGCGGTCGACGCCATTCCGAATCTGGGCGAGAACCAGCAGATCGTCTTTACGGAATGGATGGGGCGGTCTCCCCGGGATGTCGAGGATCAGGTCACGTATCCGCTGTCCGTCGCCCTTCTCGGGATTCCCGACGTCAAGACAATCCGCAGTTCGTCGATGTTCGGTCACTCGTCCATTTACATTATCTTCGACGAGAGCGCCGACTTCTACGCCACCCGGACCCGCATTCTGGAAAAACTGTCGAGCCTGCCGGCCGGTACCGTGCCGCCCGATGTCACGCCGCGCCTCGGGCCCGACGCGACGCCACTCGGGCAAATCTACTGGTACACGCTGGAAGGCCGCGACCCACGGACCGGCGAGGCCCTTGGCGGCTGGAACCTCGAGGAACTCCGGTCAATTCAGGACTGGCAGGTCAAGCGCTTCCTCTCCGCCACGGACGGCGTTGCCGAAGTCGCCAGCATTGGCGGCTATGTGCGGGAATACCACATCGACGCCGACCCGGACGCCCTCCGCCTGGCCGGCATTAGCCTCCATGAACTGAACGCGGCGGCGGGGGCGGCGAACGAGGAAGTCGGCGCCCGCACCATCGAGCGGAACGGCACGGAGTACGTCGTCCGCGGCGCCGGTTTCGCGACGACCCTTGACGACTTCGCCGACGCCGTCGTCACGGTCCGGAACGGGACCGCCCTCCGCATCCGTGACGTCGGCACCGTCTCGTTCGGCCCGGCTCCCCGGGACGGCGCCCTGGACAAGGGCGGGGCGGAGGCGGTCGGCGGCGTCGTGGTGGCGCGGTACGGGGCGAATCCGATGGCGGTGATAGAAAACCTCAAGGCCCGCCTGGCCGAACTCGGACCGGGCCTTCCGGAGAAAACCCTCGACGACGGGCGCGTCAGCCGGGTGACGGTGGTGCCGTTCTACGACCGGTCGTCCCTCATCGACGAAACGCTCGACACGCTGGACACGGCTATCAGCCAGCAGGTGTTAATCACCATCATCATTATTGTTCTTCTTCTCAAGAATCTCCGGACCGGCATTCTCGTGTCGTCTCTTATGCCGATTGCCGTCCTTATCGGTTTCGGCATGATGAAGCTGTTCCGGGTCGACGCGAATATCGTGTCCTTGTCCGGCATCGCCATCGCTGTCGGCACCATTTCGGACATGGGCATCGTCCTCTGCGAGAACATCGTCCAGAAGCTGCGGCGGGCGCCGCTTGGCGTATCCCGGCTGGATATTATCTACCATGCCACCGTCGAGGTCGGCGGGGCCGTCCTGACGGCGGTGTTGACGACGATTGTTAGTTTTATCCCGATTTTCATGATGGTCGGGGCGGAAGGGAAATTGTTCAAGCCGCTCGCCTATACGAAAACATTCGTCCTCATCGCCTCGATTGTGGCGACGCTGACCATCCTTCCGTCCCTCGCACTCCTGCT
>Ga0192240_10424_pt1 | contig 17958 bp, 15 predicted proteins | sample Koala_Koa27_H3_FD_131237 | JGI IMG/M metagenome (GOLD analysis project Ga0192240, IMG submission 131237) | Enriched cells from koala feces incubated with labeled cellulose particles, San Francisco Zoo, California, United States - Koala_Koa2-7_H3 ...
ATTAGTTATCCCATTAGTAATCGTGAAAACTTTAAAGTTAATGGAAAAGATACCACTTACAGGCTTATAGGTACCTATGAAATAAATAAGGAAAGTACTCAAAGCACCGCATATGTTTATTCTTTACAGACGGTATTCTCTGCTATTCCTGAAAAGTCAGAAGCGTTTAACAGGGAAATAAAAACAGATCCTGTAAATGTGGAAAGTATCTGGCGGGGAGGAGACTATATCAATCTGGCAGTATTAGTAAAAATACATAGTGTAACCCACAGCTATGCATTTATTGAGCAAGGATATGTTGAAGAAGGAGGAAAATTAAAGTTATTTCTACAATTCTGTCATGACCGCGCAAACGACATTGAAGGATATACACAACGTCATTATTTTTCCCTGCCTTTATTTCCCTATAAAGATTTATTGCAGAAAGGAGATTCTGTATTTTTTACGTTAAATACTTATAGTGAGGGAACTAAGACCTACGCATTTTGTTATTAAAAATGAATGGTATTTTCAATTACGCCATTTTATACACATTATAAGTTTATAATTCCACATTCGTTTTTCTTTTTGTGGCTAATCTTGCCAGAGATTTTTATAATGTTATCTCCTTAATAAAACAACAACATGAAAAACTTATTTTTACTTGCAACTTTTTTCTTTTTATTCACTTCATGGAGTATGGCTCAGGGAGAACCTGACTATTCTTGTGTAGGTTTTGCAGCTATGAATGGCGGAACTACCGGAGGTTTAGGCGCACCAGTAGTGCGGGTAACTAACTATGACGAATTTGTAGCAGCAGTTGCAAAGAAAGAAAAAGATCCTACTCCGATTTATGTGGAAGTTGCAGGACTTATTGAATATCCGGGAGGAGCAAAGGTAGAAATTTATTCCAATACCACTATTAAAGGGGTGGGTACTTCCGGAAAATTCAGTCAGATTTCCTTATATGTAAAAAATGCTACCAATGTTATTATCCAGAATATATCCATGACTGCTATAGGGAGTAAGTTAGGAGGTGAGTCAGACTTAATTTCTATTGCTACTACCAGCTCTGGTAAGTGTTCTAATATCTGGATAGATCATTGTGAGTTTTATAACGAAACACCCATCCGGAACCCGAGTAATTCATTGAAAGATAAATACGACGGATTAATTGACATTAAGAAAACATCAGAGTATATCACGGTTTCCTGGTGTTACTTTCATGACCACTACAAAGCCGTCCTGATTGGATATACTCCTACTGATACTTATGATCGTAAAATTACCATGCATCATAATTTGTTTGAACGGGTAAACTCCCGTACTCCTTCGTTGCGGGGAGGTAGTTCCCATATTTACAACAATGTATATATTGGTACAGAAGATGAGAACGGATGGTTTGGTTCAGGTCCAAACTTGCGTGAAAACTCCACTTCCCGTATCGAGGGAAATGTATTTTATGGGATGAGCAATACTATTTACCATGCAGATACAAAAGCTCCCGGAACTTTTTCGGGTGATGATAACTATATTTATCCAAATTCATCTCCTGTTATAACTTCTATGTATGATGCTGATGCCTTCAACCCTCCTTATGAGTATGCGTTGGATAAATCTGCAGATATTGAAGCACTCTTAGTACCGGGCAAAACAGTTGGTGTAGGGGTAGTAGATGACGAAGTGGTAATTATCAATAAAATGCCGGTAGTAGATATTCTTACTCCCGTTGAAGGGGCTCAATATGATATTACAGAAGGCGGCCAGGAAGTTGAAGTTACAGCTACAGCAAGTGATGAAGATGGTACTGTTGTAAAAGTTGAGTTTTTCTGCGATGGAACATTAGTGGGTGAAGCAACTCAGGCACCCTATAGTTGTAAATTTAATATTTCAGATTTTAAAGTCTATACACTATCTGCAAGAGCCTATGACAATGATAATGGTATCGGCTACTCTTCTTTTGTGACAATCAAAGGAGTGAAAGTGGAAGATGGAGTTGTAATTGAACCCGACGAGGAAGATCCGGGCGATGGAGATGGCAACGGGGAAGTCATTCCGGGAGAACTATTGTTGAGTGATGATTTCACTGCCGGTTCTACACAGGGTGGAATATGGGTAAGTAGCAATTCGGCAATTACGGCAGAAGATCCGGGCAAATGGAGTTCCGGTACAGATAAAGGAATAAGTGGTTATTTCAAAGTGAAAAAAGCAGTTATTCTGCCTGAACTTCCTTCCTGTGGAAAAATGGAACTTTACATGAGAGCCTCAAATGCCCGTGACCTTTATATCGAGAAAAATAATAATGGCACATGGGAAACCGTACTCACAGTAAATGTGTATGCTTTGGAGCTATTCGAGTTCACGGAGACTGTTGCTTCACTGGAGCCGGTACAATACCGTTTAACAGCAGAAAATGATGTTTACCTTTATTCTATAGCAGTTTATGCCGGTGAAGAGCCCGACGAACCTGTATTTATAGAAACTCCTTCGGCGGACAAAAAGGTTGTGGCAACTTCTTATTATAATCTTTCGGGCATGCTGGTAAAAGAACTACAACCCAATGCTGTTTACATTCGTATTGATATCTATGAAGATGGTTTGGTAGAAAGAAACAAAGTATTAATGAAATATTAATAAGCTGGTAAAAACTTATAACTAACTTGCATAAGGTTATCATTATAAAAGGACTGTCCCTGTAAGGGCAGTCCTTGTTTTTTGAAGTCTTTGGGAAGTATATTGATAAAATGGATAAAGATAAAACAAGCAATTTGAAAAGTAGTATTGTCATTGGCTGAGTTTATTTCCATTTTAAAAGTATTTTTATGGTAATAAGAGCATAACAAAATAAGAACGTATCTACCTATATTTATCTTATTGCTTTATGAATTTTACTAAAAAAGGAAAGCGGGTATTTCAAAATAAATTTTGATTTTCAGAATTTTCCCATTTTCAGAACTTTTTCAGCTTGAAACTTTTCCAGTTAAAATCACTTTGTTTAAGAGCTTTTTTCCGGGGGAAAGTATATCAGATAAGAAGATTTTTACTTGTAAACTTACAAATTAAAAGTAAGGCTGTCTCATTTTTTATTTTGAGACAGCCTATTCTATTAGGAATCAGGATAGGTATTCTATTATTCAATACCTTCTAACAATCTTTTTAATACCACAGTTGCAGAGATCTCTCTATTGGCAGCTTCCGGAATTACGATAGACTGTGAACTGTCAATTACACTATCGGTAACAATCATATTTCTTCGCACAGGTAAACAATGCATAAAGTAAGCATTGTTTGTAACTGCCATTTGCCTGTCACTTACAGTCCAATCCCTGTCTTTGCTCAAAACCCTGCCATAATTATCTCCTTCATAAGCAGCCCAGTTCTTTGCATAAATAAAATCTGCTCCTTCAAAAGCTTTCATCTGGTCGTACTCCACTTTGGCGTTTCCTACAAAAGCCGGGTCTAACTCATATCCTTGAGGATGTGTAATTACGAAATCGTAATCAGCAGCATTCATCCATTCTGCAAAAGAGTTAGGTACTGCCTGTGGCAAGGGTTTAGGATGCGGAGCCCAGGTCAATACTACTTTAGGGCGGGGTGTTTTCTTATATTCCTCAATGGTAATCAGGTCTGCAAAGCTTTGAAGCGGATGGCGGGTAGCAGCTTCCATGGAGAAAACCGGGCGTCCCGAATACTGGATAAATTGGTTTAATATCACTTCATTATAATCATCCTCCTTGCTTTCAAACTTCGCAAATGAACGCACTCCAATAATATCACAATAACAACCCATAACCGGAATTGCTTCCAGGATATGCTCGGGTTTATCGCCATCCATAATTACTCCACGTTCGGTTTCTAATTTCCATGCACCCTGGTTAATATCTAACACAATTACATTCATACCCAGATTGGTTGCTGCTTTTTGTGTGCTCAGGCGGGTTCGCAAACTGGCGTTGAAGAAAATCATCATTAATGTTTTATTTCTTCCCAGTTCTACATATTTAAAACGGTCATTCTTTATTTCAAATGCTTCTTTCAAGGCAACATTTAAGTCACCCAGATCGTATACGTCCGTAAATTTCTTCATGATTTTTACCTGTTTAATTTCTTATTTGACCTTCTCCTACTATTACCCATTTATAAGAAGTTAGTTCTTCCAGTGCCATAGGGCCACGGGCATGTAGTTTTTGAGTACTGATTCCTATTTCGGCTCCTAATCCGAATTGTGCTCCATCCGTAAAAGCAGTAGATACATTGGTATAAACACAAGCCGCATCAATAAGTTTAGTAAACCTCGCTGCATTTTGCATGTTTTCCGTAATAATACATTCACTATGTTTCGAACTGTTTTCCCGTATGGCTTCCAGGGCTTCTTCGAAGTTCTCCACAGTTTTCACGGCCATCTCATAAGCCAGAAACTCCGTACCGAAACTTTCAGCCGTTGCCCGCTTAAGAAGTACTGCCGGATAACTCTCTTTTAATGCTTCATAAGCAAGTGGGTCAGCATGTATAATCACCTCTTTTTCCTGGAGTTTTGCGCAGATTTTACCTAAATCCGATAAACGGTTTTTATGAATAATCAAACAATCCAGCGCATTGCATACACTTACACGTCGGGTTTTGGCATTGTACACGATAGCTGCACCTTTTTCCACCTCTCCCCATTCGTCAAAATAAGTATGACAAATTCCTGCTCCGGTTTCAATAACAGGAATACGCGCATTCTCCCTTACAAAATTAATCAGGTTACTACTACCTCTTGGTATCAAAAGGTCTACGTAATCAACTGCATTTAATAAAGCACTTGTAGCTTCACGCGTAGCAGGCAATAATTCAACCACATGCCTATCTACACCAAATTCTTTTAAAACCGAATGAATAACGTTTATGATAGCAAGATTTGAATATGCCGCATCGCTTCCACCTTTTAATATACATGCGTTGCCGGATTTAAGGCACAGCGAAAATACATCAAAACTCACATTCGGTCTTGCCTCATAAATGATGCCGATTACGCCAAAAGGAACTGTAATCCGTGTAATCTGTATTCCATTAGGACGAATTTCCTGACTTTTTACTTTACCTAGTGGCGAGGGAAGAAGGGCCACATTACGCATGTCCCTGGCAATAGCTTCAATACGGTCTGCTGTCAGTAACAAACGGTCATATTTCGGATCATTTTTATCCATCCTTGCCAGGTCTTTCTCATTTTCAGCAAGAATATAGGGTGTTTGTTCAATAGCTGTTTGCGCTACCCTCTTTAATATTTCATTAATCGTTTCGTCACCCAACATCGGTAGGGTAAAACTTGCCTTTTGTACGGCTTTAAATATTGCGTTTAATTCCATGTGTTTCGTTTCTTATTCCAAATACAGATAATCATAATGTACAATTGGTTTCATGCCATGCATACCAATCATTTGGGTAACTTCATCCCTGTCAAAACTTACCTTTCCAACTCCAAGCTGACAACCGTTATGATCCATAATGCGTACAATATCATCTTTTTCAAACTCTCCTTCTACCTGCGTTATACCTACAGCTAAAATGCTTACTGCTTTTTCTCCTTTTAACACTTTTGCGGCACATTCGTTAATGTGAATCTCTCCTTTAGCAAATCCTTCAGAATGGGCAATCCACTTTTTTACACTCGATACCCCCTCTTCTGAGGGAATGAAACGTGTACACAGGGTTGTTTCCGGTTGGGTGAGCAAATCCAGAATAATATTGTCTTTTTTCCCGTTAGCAATAATTACCGTAATTCCTTCGTCGGCAACTTTCCGGGCAATAGTGGTTTTAGTTAACATGCCTCCTCTGCCAAATCCTGACTTTTCAGTCTGAATGTAATCCGATAAGTCTTTTCCCTGTTCCACCTGTCTGATTACTTCCGATTCCGGATTGGAAGGTGAACCATTATAAATACCATCAATGTTACTTAAAATAAGAAGTGCCTGCATATCCATCATCGCAGCTACCATGCCACTCAATTCATCATTATCGGTAAACATAAGCTCAGTTACTGAAACCGCATCATTCTCATTTACAATGGGAATAACTTTATTTTCCAGCATCACTAACATACAGTTTCGTTGGTTCAGATAATGCCGTCTGGTTCCAAAATTCTCTTTTGTGGTCAAAACCTGGCCTACTGTAATTCCATGATCACGAAACAACTCATAATAACGATTAATCAGTTTTACTTGTCCCACAGCAGAGAATAGCTGGCGTTGGTCCACACTATCCAGCTTTTTAGAAGACTTGATTTCACTTCTGCCGGAAGCTACAGCTCCCGAAGAAATTAAGATGACCTCTACACCTGCCTTATGCAGTTGGGCCACCTGGTCTACCAGGGCAGACATACGGGTAACATCTAAAGTCCCATCTTTACGGGTTAACACATTACTCCCTATTTTTATTGCAATTTTTGAAAACTGATAGCCCATTTCTTACTAAGTTAGAACTACAAAGATAATTATTAAAATCCATTTGTAAGTAAATGGTGTTGAAAGATTATAAATTGTTCATAAATCAGCCGGTTTAAATTCTTATTTTTTCATGTAAGTAAGAAACAGCCAAAAATTAAGCAGAAGTATTATATACTTTATAAACGCTGGCAATAATCCCGTTTTAGTTATTGGTTTTGTCCGGATACTTCAGGAAAAACACTTTCCTGAGTTATGATAGAGATGTTCGGTTAGTAGCCTCTCTATTTTTTATAATCAACCCTGAAAAATATCATTTTTTCTAATGTATTTGTCTCTAAATAAGTAGGATAGTATTAAAACTTTAATTATATTTGTCTTTCCTTATTTCTATTTTAATATTCAGGATTTTCTATAAAAGTATATTTTATACGCATAGAGGGCATATTAATAATTATATTACTTACTAAATCCAGATGCTATGAAAGCGAACAGTTATTATTTTATTATTTTTTGGATGGTGGGAATCCTTTTTAACGCATGTGATTCCCAGGATGAAATTAAGAATAAGCTTTCACCGGAAGCAGAGATTATTCAGCAATTACCATTGATGTATTTAACAGCTATTCCTGTAGAAGAAACCCGTGTAATCAATGATGCAGCCACATTTAATGCCCTGTTTAGCGCGGCTGATATTGAACAGTATGAAGAATTGGCAGCCATAGACTGGGATACTCAAACTCTACTTATCGGACGGAGTTGCCACACAAATCCGGTAAATATACAAGGTAGTGAGTTTGAGAGAATTGATGAAAATTCTTATCGCTACCGGATAGACTTAAATGATTTGGATACGCTGGCTGTTCATGATTTTATGTATGGAGCTGTTGTTAAAAAACTTACTGAATACTCAAAGGTGAAGTTTGAAAGCTATATACGTCCTTTCCATATAGTTGACCTTTGGAAAAAAGATCTTCCTAAAATGCCTTACCTGGAAAGTATTCCTGTGGGAGAAACCCGTGTTATTAATGATGCAGTTACCTTTAATTCCATTTTCAATGCCTCTGATATTGAACAGTATAAAGATTTGAGGTCAATAGACTGGGATACTAAGACTTTGTTAATCGGGCGGAGTTCCCATCCGAATGGGGTAGATATCTGGAAACATCTATTTAAAAAAAATGGAGATGGCTCTTACCATTATGAGGTAAAAATCAGGAATTTTCTTACAACTGTAGTTGATGATTTTATCTACGGAATTATTGTGGAAAAACTTCCTGTAGATGCAAAGGTGGTTTTTGAATATTCTATATGTGATTTCGAAGAAGAAGTCTGGCCGGAAGCAAAAATCATAAAAGAGTTACCCCAGATGTATGTAAATGCTATTTCTATAGGGAGTACCTGGATAGTCAATAATGCTACTACCTTTAATGAAATGTTTGGAACAACTGATATTGAGAAATATAAAGACCTCACTTCAATAGACTGGAATACACAGACTCTATTGGTTGGACGAAGTTTTCACACGAATCTGGTAAATATTTTTGGCCATACTTTTACAAGGCTTAATGAACGTTCTTATCATTATAAAATAGAAGTTGATAATACAGATGCAACTGCAATTGACGATTTTATGTATGGCATTATCGTTAAAAAACTTCCTTTCGGTGCAAACGTAGTGTTTGAATATTCCGTACGTGATCCGGAGTCCGGACATGAACTCTGGAAAAAAGAACTTCCTAAAATGTATTTAAATGCTATTCCCGAAGGAGAAACCCGTGTCATTAATGATGCCACTACATTCAACTCCCTGTTCAGTGCCTCTGATATCGAACAATATAAAGAACTGGCGGAAATAGACTGGGATAGGCAGACCTTACTGATAGGGCGAAAACTTAATTCCACGCTGGTAAATATTCTGGGGCATGTATTTGAAAAAACGGGTGAGCAATCTTACTATTATCGGATAGAAATTCACAAAACCGGAGCAGAATCGTTAGATGATTTCATTTATGGAATTGTTGTTGAGAAACTTCCCTCAGGAGCAGATGTTACTTTTGATTATAAAATAGTATCTGAATGATAACCATAAAATAATTCTATAAAAATATATTTCTCATGTTTCCTCCTTCCGGATAGACTCTTTTTGCAAAAAAGTTTATCCGGAAGGAGATTTTTATATAGAGTGGTATAGCCTTATCTATACCCGATACCCGACCGTTAATCCTACAAATACCAGGGATTTTTAATGTTTTTCCTATAAAGTTATTTTGTCAAACTGGTAAATAATATTTCCTGTTTGAGTCTGGGGAGCGTCATTATCAGCATTGAAAACAGTTTTAAGTGCAGCTTCCTCGGCTGCTTTCTTCACTAATAAACTTAATGTAGAACCTTGCTGTATGGTGCTGGCTTTGGTTACTTTTCCTTCACGGTTGACAGAGATTTCTACTTTCACCCGTGCGTCACTTTTTTTCTCGTATACAGGTAATGGCAAGTCTCCTGAAACCTCACGGCCTGGTAAATTGTAGGTTGCCGGCTCAGGCTCTATATTGTCATAAGCCTGTTTGGCACGGCCGATTGCTTCCATCTGATCGGTTGAAATAACAAGGGATTTACCTTTAGTAAATGTATTATTGCGGATATAATCCTGTACTCTTCCGGTGGGCCCAACACACATTTCTTTATTGGTATGGGTATCAGTATAAGCAATATAGTTGACCTTTTCAAAAAACATAGCTGCCTGTTCTTCAGTGAGCGTGTCAAATATATAAGGAGCTATTTTCGTATCGTAAAAGCGGAAGAAAAGCCAGTTTCCCGATTCGCTCTTTACACGGACAAATGTAGTGAGGTGATTACGTAACTCTTCGAGGGAACAATCCGAATGAAGATAAAACGCCCGGTGCCTATCATCATATTTACGAACCAACCAGGCAGCAAATGACCCTTTTTCTTTCGGGTTGTCGGCATAGGCAAATAAATAAGGCGCTACACTCTCCAATTCATGGTCTACGCCATTAAGATAATAGAGAGGGACATTTTCCGGATTTTCTTCCAGTGCCCTGTCAATATCGGTATCCCATAAAGCGGCATCAAGAATTACATAGTTCAACCCTTTATCGGGTGCAATACTTTCTACATGGAGTTGTTGTCCCCGGAAAGTGGCAGGGAGCACTAGTAATAGGGTCAGGATAAAATTAAATGTTCTCATTTTCTACTTTTTATTTCATTATTATCATACACAATCGTTTCCCGTAAGGTACCATCCTGATTAAAGAATTTCCAGTTTCCATGCCGTGCGCCGTCGTTATACTGACCTTCGGTAAGTAAAATCCCGTTTGCCGAACGTGTTTCATGTTTGCCATTTAAAATATTTATCCGGTAAGTAGAAAAGTTTTCTACAATACCATTTTCAAAATATGTTTTATAAGGACCATTCAGTGCCCCTTCCGAGTAAGTTGCCTCTTCCATGGGCAACCCGTTTTGATAGTAAGTGATACATTTTCCGTCCAATTCACCCTCTTTCCAATGATATTGGAGTTGTAAATGTCCTTCGGCAGTATACTTCTCTTCTACACCGTTTTTGACGTTTTTGGCATAGGTAATAACGTATTGGGGTGTACCGGTTGAATAATATTCTACCCATTTTCCATGCCGTGTACCCTCTTTGTCGTACTCCTCTTCCCGGGAGGGCCTGCCACTGGAGTAGTAGTAAGTCCATTTTCCGGTTTTCCGGTCTGCTGTATAATAACCTTTGTAGTCAAGGGTTCCATTTTCATAATACTTTTCCGTAGCACCTGTTTTGCTACCTTTTTCATAAGTAACCAACTCTTTTAGTCTACCTCCGGCGTAGAACGAGCTCCATTTTCCATGCCTTTCTCCGCGGTTGTCATAACTCTGTTTTTCTGCCAGACTGCCATCTTCGGAGTAATATTCCCAGTTACCCACCGGCTTATTACGTTCGTAGTTACCTTTTATTTTCAGTTTGCCGTTTTCATAGTATTCGGTTCCTTCTCCCTCTTTATTTCCGTCTTTATAGACGAAAGAATCACGTAGGGTTCCGTTTTCGTAAAATCGTTCCGACTTTCCCTCCGGTTGTCCGAATACATAATTTTTCTTTTCACGTATCTTTCCGTTCGTCCAATAGGTAATCCATAAGCCTGTTTTCTTTCCGGCTTCCAGATGGCCTTCTTCTTTAATAGCACCGGTAGACCGATCATACTCTTTCACCAATCCATCTTTCCGGTCGTTTTTATAGTAAACATGTTCTATTAGCTTTCCATCTTCATTATAGGTTTCACTCAATCCGTTTCTCTTGTTTTTGTCATAGGTGATAAGTTCCCGTAACTTTCCACCGTCAGTATACCATTTCCACACACCCGACTTTTCATCGTTTACATACGAGTTTTCCAGCTGCAATACCCCGTTTTGGAAAAACTGTTTTCCTTCTCCTTCCAGCTTGTCATCCTGATAGGTTTTTACCAGTTTCAACTTACCGTTTTCATAAAATGTTTCCAGTTTACCATTTAATTTATCTGCCCTGTATACCTCACGTTGAGATAATTTGCCTGTTTTCTCGTGGTAAAACTCCGCTACTCCCTCTTTCTGTCCGTTTTTATAAGAGATTTTTGAAATAAGGGTACCATCTTTATTATAGTTCTCTTCCGTTCCGTTTTTTAAATCATCCAGGTAATGTATTTTTGTTTTCAAACGTCCTTTATCATTATACTCTTCATATTCTCCGTTTTTACGTCCATCTTTATAAGTAACCATTTTACGCAGCGTGCCATCTTTATAAAACTCTTTTTCCACTCCGTCCAGTTCTCCGTTTTTGTAGTTACGTTGTTCCAGAAGGGTTCCATCTAAATCCTGTTTTATATATGCGCCATCCAGTTTACCATTTACATACGTGCGTTCGATGCTGATTTTATCGGTGCCCGAATGATAAGTAATGCTCTTCCCATGCCGTACACCATTCACCCGGTTCACTTCTTCAAGCAATTTATTGTTGTTGCTGAACTGTTCCCATTTTCCATCGGGTTTTCCATTTACAAATTGAGATTGATAATATCCCGCTGTAGTACGCAATATTTTGTAATACCCGTTCAGGACTTCACCGGTACTTTTTAACTTATAGATGGTTTCACCGGGAAATTCAATTATTTCCAGTTCGGACTCTTTAAAAAAACCATCCTGGGAGTAACTCATCGAAAAGAGGCTATGAATGAGGTAGAGGGCTACCCATACGTAATATTTTTTGTAGTTCATCATTTTGTGTTTTAGACCTATAGAGAAAATCGTGTAAATATAAAAAAAATAATGGTGGTTTGTAAAAGAAAGTAAAAAAAGTAAAACAGGAGGAAAAAATCAGAAGGGTTTTATGAGTGGCAATGAACTTTCTTTTAATGACCTGTTCCCGGGAAGCGGGAATTTTGGAAAGAAACTAAAAATTAACCGGACTTTCAGTAAATACAAAAAAGAAAAAAGCCTGTTTAAACTCTCTTTTTAAGGAGATATGTTAAACAGGCTGTAAAATTACTACGAATCTTTTTCATTAATTAGTTTTCTGGCTGCTTCGCTGTCTGCTTCATCAACCAGTACTTTTACCTTTCCTACGTATTCACTGTAAGGTGATACGAAGGTTAATGTTTCATCTTTTATCATGGAAGGAATGTCATTGGCTTCTAACAATCCTTTCACCACATCGGCTTCCCATTGGGAACCGGTGAAGACCTCTACGAGTGGAGAACTATCAGTTTTTTTCATATTCTTTGTTTTTTAGAACCTGTTTAAAATCCGGTCGCTTCTTATTGAATGCTTGTTTTCATGTTGTTAGTTTCTTTTTTAAAGAATGATCTCCCTGGGGCTGCAAAAAGGGTAAAAGGCTATTATAGCCGGTAACCCGGGTATCTGGATTATTATAAAAAGAAAAAAACAGATGAAAAAAGAGTGAAACAAGAGCAGCAAACATATAAAAAAGTATGTCCCCTGAATTTTAACAGCCTCTTAGTTCAACCTATACAAATATAACAAATAAAACGGGAAATGTGATAATTTGCAGTAAGAATTAAACTTACATTAATTAATTATTACCAAATATTGCCTAAATGCCTGGGTGTTCTTTTCCGGGAAAATAAAAGTAAAATATTTCTGTGACGCAGTAACTGCAACAAAACTGCGTTTTTCTTGTTATAAAAAGCACGTGAGAATAATTGAGAGATAAATTAAGAGGTTGTTTAAATTTTATCAGCTTCTTTATCCGGGTTTCTTTTTAGATACATGTTCCTGTTTTTCCGGTTATAACAGCAGACTATCTGCGTCGTAAAAAGAGTGAATGGGAGCAACCAAACGGTGAGCGAAGCTAAAAAGAAACCGGAAAAAGAGTTAACTATAAATAAGTATTTTTTTTGTATAAAATTTAAACAGACTCTACGTTAATTATATTTTTTATGGAGTTACTGATTATTTTGGCAGGAGTATTACTGGCCTATGAGATTTATAATGTCATTGCCTGGAAAAATTGTGTTCGGAAATTGAAAACGTATGCGCATCCCTCTTCTCCCAATACGCTGTTTATTTTCAATTCTTCATTTCGGATTGAAAAAGCTATTAATTATGCAATTCCTGTTTCTGACTATCATCAGGAAGAGTTGATACAAGTAAGTTTATGGAATATTTTTCCATCCCTGACCGTAAAACTTCTTTTTGATGCCTATAAAAAAGCATTGTTAAACAATCAGATAGAACGGGTAGAGTTTACAATGTATGAAGAAGGAAAAGCAAAGAAGTTTCAGGCACAGTTTATTCCCCTCAGAAATGGTAGGATAGGCTGTTTAATTGATTACTTCCCATTACCTGCGATAGAAGAAGCGGAACAGGTGTATGAAGCACAGGGAACCTACCAGGAATTGGGGCCGGTTGGTTCGGCAAAACCTATTCCTCAACCGGCATTTTAAAAGAATGGAAGGTTAAAATAAAACGAATATCAATTTCTATACATTCCGGTGGAGGAAGTGGTTTTACTATTCCCACTACCGGAAAAATAAAAAGAGAGTTTTTCAACTCTCTTTTGTTGTATCATTACTGCGGATTTCCACCCGTCTTATTTTTCCACTGATTGTTTTGGGAAGTTCATTTACAAACTCAATCACACGCGGATATTTATAAGGGGCTGTCACTGTTTTTACATGTGTTTGCAACTCTTTTATCAACGCTTCACCCGCTTGCTCCTTATAATCGGCAGCCAATACAATGGTAGCTTTTACAATTTGTCCGCGGATTTCATCGGGCACACCCGTAATGGCACATTCCACTACAGCAGGATGAGTCATCAGCGCGCTTTCTACTTCAAAAGGGCCAATGCGGTAACCGGAACTTTTAATTACATCGTCTGTTCTGCCCACGAACCACAAATAACCGTCTTCATCTTTCCAGGCTACATCGCCCGTGTAATAAATAGCATCGTGCCATGCTTCGTGTGTGCGTTGTGCATCGCGATAGTATTCCTTAAAAAGCCCCAACGGTTTGCCTTTATCCGTCCGGATAATAATCTCTCCCTGCTCGCCCGCTTCTGCCGAACGGCCGTCGGGCGTGAGTAAATCCACCTCATATTGCGGATTGGGCACGCCCATACTTCCCGGTTTGGGTTCCATCCAGGGAAAGGTGGCAATGGTAAGTGTGGTTTCTGTTTGTCCGAATCCCTCCATGAGTTTAATGCCTGTGAGTTTTTTAAAACTCTCGTATACAGCCGGGTTTAACGCTTCGCCTGCAATGGTGCAATAGGTTAAGGAAGAGAGGTTATATTGCGTTAAATCTTCCCGGATCAGAAAACGGAAAATAGTGGGAGGGGCACATAAAGAGGTGATGCCATATTCTTCAATTTTCCGGAGAATATCCGCAGGCGTAAACTTTTCATGATCGTAAACAAATACGTTTGCCCCTACAATCCATTGCCCGTATAGCTTTCCCCATACGGCTTTTCCCCATCCGGTATCTGCAATAGTCAGGTGCAAACTGTTTTCGTTGAGGTTGTGCCAGTAACGGGCAGTAACGATGTGTCCCAGCGGATAGGTAAAATCGTGGCTCACCATTTTGGGCTCTCCTGTTGTACCGGAGGTAAAATACATAATGGAAATGTCCTCATTGCTGTTTACCCGGGCAGGGGGTACAAAAGGAGCGGCTTCTTCCAGGCCCCTGTGAAAATCTTCAAATCCTTCGGCAATTTCCGGCCCTATACTCACCAGTTTCTGTACGGAGGGAGATTCGGGCATGGCAGCGGTAATGTGCGAAGTAATGTCGGGTTCTCCTGTGGCAACAATCATTTTAATGTCCGCTGCATTGCATCGGTAAACAATGTCTTTTTTAGTCAGCAGGTGAGTAGCGGGAATTACCACAGCTCCCAGTTTGTGCAACGCTAAAATGGCAAACCAGAATTCATACCTGCGTTTCAGAATCAGCATCACCCTATCACCTCTTCCAATGCCCAGGCTCCGGAAATAAGAGGCGGTTTTGTCAGATGCTGTTTTAAGTTCTGCAAAGGTGAATTGCCGGAACGCTCCCCGGTCGTTGGTCCAGCAAAGCGCTTTTTTATCCGGCTCTTTCGCAGCCCATTCATCTACAATGTCGTAGGCAAAGTTAAAGTTGTCGGGAACGTTAATTTGCAGATGGGCTTTAAAATCTTCCTGTGAATGGAACCGGGTCTGTTTCAAGAATTTTTCTACCATGATTGATCGGTACTAAAAGATTATAAAATAACGGCCAGGAACTGCACTTCTTCACCATCAAGGGCTTTCATGCCATGCGGTTGCCTGGAATCAAAATAGATGCTGTCTCCCGGGGTTAATATCAACTCTTTTCCGTTTATATTGAGTAACATCCGTCCGGATAAAACCATATTAAACTCCTGTCCGTTGTGAGTATTGAAATAAATGGGTTCCTCTTCGGGTTTGGGAGCTACAACCACCAGGAAGGGGTCGGCTTTGCGGTTTACAAATCCCGAAGCCAGTGATTGATATTTATAGGCTTTTGTGCGTTCCACAGAAACTCCCTTGCCTGCCCGTGTCAGGAAATAAGTGTTCATATGGGGTTCGCTTCCAAATAGTAAAGTGTCGAGAGGTATCCCGTGGGAACGGGCTATTTTCTGCAACAGGCTCACGGAGATATCCGTCTCTCCGTTCTCTATTTTCCGATAGGTCCGGGGAGTGGTTTCTGCGGTTTCCGCCATTTCTTCGATAGTCAGGTCGAGTGCTTCGCGTAGTCCGCGCAGGCGTTTGGCTATTTGTACGATTGGGTCGTCCATATGTATGATTTTAAGGTAAGTGATGTGTTGTAATTAGTTGAAAATGTTTACTTAGAGGCTTTCATGGCCCGTATAATGGCAGAAGTGTATCCTGCGTGGTCCAGTTCATTAACTCCTTTAATGGTTATTCCTCCCGGGGTGGTAACTTTATCTATCTCTACCGACGGGTGGGTATCGTTGTTTAAAATAATCTCTGCTGCACCTTTTACGGATTGGGCTACCATTTTCATAGCATCTTTCGGATAGAGTCCCATTTCTATACCTGCCTGCATGGCTGCCTGTATGTATTTAAATACATAGGCTATACCACATGAGGTAAGTGCGGTAGTAGCGGCAATCTGCGATTCGGGAATAAGCATAGCCAATCCCATTTCATTGAACAGGCTCAATAAGAGTTCTTCCTGTTCCTTATTGGCATTGCGCGAAGCAATGAGCGTCATGCTGGTGAGTTCCGAAATGGCGGTGTTGGGTACTACCCGGAACACGGTGGCTTCGTTGCCGATGTATTGCGTGAGTTGTTCCAGGCTTATACCGGCCGCTATGGATACAATTAACTGGTCTTCGGCATCCAGATCCATCGTGCGGATAACGGGTTCTATCAACCAGGGTTTCACAGCAATTATTACGATATGGGCACCTTTGGCTGCCTGTTTGTTATCGGTTGTTACTGATAGGTCCGGATATTTTGTTTGGAGTTCATTGAGTTTTTCTTTACTCGGGTCGGCAATCACTATATCTTTTGCCTGGATAATGGTTCCCTGAGCCAGTCCGCAGGCTATGGCTCCTCCCATATTACCGGCTCCGATAATTGCTATTTTCATAGGTCTGTTTATTTTATCGTTTCTTACAAAGGTAGGGTAAAAAATGAAAAAAGAGTAAAGGAGGGTTTTATTTTTTATTGTTGATTTCTTTGTGTCGACAAAGAAACGAACCAAAGAAAACGGCGCTGTGTTCCCTTCGCTACTTCGTTTGCCGGAGGTCTTTGGGCAAAAGAACTCGCATTAGATGCTAAGACAGCTTTTGCTTTTTAAAGATTTCAGGCGGTACGGGGCTGATGTTTCGGGAATTAAGGCGGGGGAGTACGCTTGTAGCAAGCGTGTTACGGAAGAAATAGAGATTAATATCATATACTTGTTTCTTAGTATTTTATGATGTTTATTTCTGTTCATTTCTTTGTATCGACAAAGAAACGAACCAAAGAAAACGACGCTACGTTCCCTTTCGCTACTTCGTTTGCCGAAAGTCTTCCCGCAAAAGAACTCGCATTTCATGCTCAGACAGCTTTTGCTTTTTTGAAGACTTTCGGCTGCACTACATTGACGCTGCGGGAACTAAGGCGGGAGAGTACGCTTGTGCCAAGCGTGGTGCGGATATAAGTAGGTAGGATGATTTTTTGTCTTTTAGATGGTTTATGTTTTCTGTAACAGGCTTTATACTTATAGTTTAAGAGAAGAGTTATTATTTAAAAATTGTTTTGATTGAGGTAATAAATAGTAGGGGCGGTTTTAGTAAATAGGTTGTGATTTTGATGCTTTTATTGGGAATTGGGAAAATAAGGGTAAGAATAAAAAACGGGTTAGGGTTTTTTAACAAAAATAGTTTTAGAAATACTTGTGTGTTTTGGTATAATTCTATATTTTTGTGTTGTAAGTCTATTTATTGTTATTGTTTTAAATTTAATTTTATTAGTATATATAGGTTTTGTAACTGATTTGTAGATTAAAAGATGAAAGTAGATATAATCCGTTTTATAAAGGAAATTCAGGTTGTTTTAGTTAGTTTTTTGTTGGGGGGTATAGGTTTTTTCGTAGGAATAGGAGAATCTGTTTTTGGAGCAGAAGAGAGAACCTATGTGCAGGCAAATGAAATGGGAATAGAATTGTGTGATTTTTTCTTTTTAATGGATGTAAAGATGGATAAAAAAATAGAGGTTTATTATTTAATTAATAAAGAGGGAAATATCCTTAGGGATAGTTTATCTTATCGACATATGCCGGTTATTCCGTTACGTATTTAAAACTTTTCGTAGATTCTTGCCTATATCCTGAATGGGTGTATATGCCCTGCAAACGAGTGAATGGTGCGCTCTGTTTGCAGGGCTTTTTGTTTTTCTACCTTTTTGTAGCACTAAAAAGAGCTTTTTACCTGCATACTTTTTACGATTCCGCCTGTGAAAAAACACGATTCCGGTTAAGGCGGAACAAAATTCCGGTTAAGGCAGAACCCTGGTTCCGCTTTAACCGGAGCTATAGACGCGGTTAA
>Ga0192240_10427_pt1 | contig 17771 bp, 16 predicted proteins | sample Koala_Koa27_H3_FD_131237 | JGI IMG/M metagenome (GOLD analysis project Ga0192240, IMG submission 131237) | Enriched cells from koala feces incubated with labeled cellulose particles, San Francisco Zoo, California, United States - Koala_Koa2-7_H3 ...
CTCGATGGCTCGAATCTTTCGGACCGGAAAAACTTATCCTCGGTGCGGATGTTAAGAACGGCAAAATCGCTGTTAACGGGTGGCTCGAGAGTGCGGACGAAGGAGTGGACGGCCTGATCGAAAAATTCCTGACTTACGGTTTATCGCAGGTGATATGTACCGATATATCGAGGGATGGAATGTTGTCCGGACCTAATTTCGAGCTTTATGCTGGATTGCAGTGTAAATTTCCGACAGTGGATATAACTGTAAGCGGGGGTATTAGCAGTATCGACGATATTTACAAGCTCGATAAAATGGGAATGCGCAGTGTGATAACAGGTAAAGCGATCTACGAGAATAAAATATCTCTCGTCGAACTGAAGCAACTTATAAACAACTAATAGTGCACATGTTAGCTAAAAGAATAATTCCGTGTCTCGACATTAAAGACGGACAAACGGTTAAAGGCATAAACTTCCTTGAACTCCAGAATGTGGGTGATCCCGTAGAAATGGGTAAACGATACGCAGAAGAGGGGGCGGACGAACTTGTGTATCTCGATATCAGCGCGACCCTCGAAGGACGAAAAACCTTTGCCGAATTAGTGAAAAGGATCGCAGAAAACATAAATATTCCGTTCACCGTAGGCGGAGGAATAACTACAGTTGAGGATGCAGGCAGATTATTATTGGCCGGAGCGGATAAAGTTACAGTTAACAGTGCTGCGGTAAGGAACCCTCAGTTAATCATCGATATCGCTTCGCGCTATGGCCGCCAATTTGTTGTAGTAGCCATCGATGCGAAGATGATTGACGGTAGATGGACCGTGACGACTCATGGAGGCAAGCGACCAACTGAACGCGAACTGTTCACATGGGCGCAGGAAGCTCAGGACCGGGGAGCCGGTGAAATATTATTCACTTCGATGGACCACGACGGTACGAAGAACGGATATCCGTGCGATACATTCGCTAAATTGTCCGGAATGCTGTCTATTCCGATAGTGGCTTCGGGTGGAGCCGGAAATATCGAACATATCGCCGAAGTTTTGACCGACGGTAAGGCGGATGCCGCACTTGCCGCAAGTATATTCCATTACGGGGAGATAAGGATAAACGATTTGAAACAGGCTCTTGCCGAACAGAACATAAGCGTAAGATTATAAATTATAGACCATGATAAAATTCAGCGAACTCGATTCTGCGAAAAATGCGGACGGATTGATCCCGGCTGTGATCCAGGACGACAACACTCTTCAGGTACTCATGTTGGGCTACATGAACGAAGAGGCTTATAATAAAACCATTGAAGAAGGTAGGGTTACCTTCTTCAGCCGCACTAAAAGCAGGCTATGGACCAAAGGTGAAACCAGCGGAAACTTTCTAAACGTTAAAAGTATTCACAAAGACTGCGATAACGATACCCTTCTTATCAGGGTGGTACCGGTGGGACCAGTGTGCCATACAGGAAGTCATAACTGTTTCGATACACGCGAGAGTGAAGGATTTATCGGTGAACTGGAATATGTTATCCAGGGACGTAAAGAAACCATGCCGGAAGGATCGTATACAACCAAACTTTTCAATAAAGGCACTTGTAAAATAGCTCAGAAAGTTGGGGAAGAAGCTGTGGAAACAGTGATCGAAGCCGTGGATAATAACGACGAAAGAATGATCTACGAGGCAGCAGATCTGATGTACCACTATCTGGTGTTATTGACGCACAAGGGTTTTAGCCTGAAAGACATCGAAGAGGAACTGGTAAAAAGGCACAAATAAGCCGATGAGTGATTTCAGGAACATAGATTCAGATCCGGATTACGAAACTACGATCCGTCCACAGGATCTCGATACGTTCTCCGGACAGGAAAAGATCGTGGATAATCTTACGGTTTTTATCAAAGCCGCCCTGATGAGAGGTGAAGCTCTGGATCATGTTCTTCTGCACGGACCTCCGGGTTTGGGTAAAACAACCCTTGCCAATATCATCAGCCGTGAGCTTGGAGTCGGGTTGAAGGTCACTTCCGGACCTGTGCTCGATAAGCCTGGCGACTTGGCGGGATTGCTTACCAATCTGGAAAAGGGGGACGTGCTGTTTATAGACGAGATCCACCGTTTGAGCCCGGTCGTCGAAGAATATCTATATTCGGCTATGGAGGATTATAAAATAGATATCCTGCTCGATAAAGGACCGAGTGCGCGTTCTATACAAATAGAGCTTATGCCGTTCACCCTGATCGGAGCTACTACCCGCAGCGGACTGCTGACAAGTCCTCTAAGGGCGAGGTTCGGGATTCAGTGTCATCTGGAATATTACGACTCCGAAACACTTAAAAGAATTATAAAAAGATCTGCTGGAATTCTCGGCATGTCGATAGATGAAAACGCAGCTGTCGAGATATCCATGCGCAGTCGAGGTACTCCGCGTATTGCCAATTCCCTGCTAAGGCGGGTTCGGGATTTTGCGATGGTTAAAGGCGAAGGGATTATAGATATTGCTGTGACGCGTCTTTCACTCGATGCTCTTAATATCGATACCCGAGGCCTTGATATAATGGATAATAAAATACTGTCTACTATTATAAATAAGTTTTCAGGCGGTCCTGTAGGGCTTAATACGATCGCTACCGCTGTCGGTGAGGATTCGGGTACGATCGAAGAGGTGTATGAGCCGTTTCTGATAAAAGAGGGTTTTATAAAACGGACGCCAAGAGGAAGGGAAGTTACAGAACTGGCGTATTCTCATTTAGGTCTTCAAAAAAGTTACAACGATCAATCTTTATTTTAAACTCGACTCTATAAGTTCTTTAACCGGAATTTCAGTATTTATATCTCTTTCGAATATTTTATCGAGAACCATAAAGGTCTCTGTGTAGGAAACACCGTCTATCTTTAAAATTTTGTTGAACAGCATATGCATAAAATGATCGTTGTCTGCACAGAAAACTTTAATGAAAAGATTGTATTTGCCCGTGATAAAATAGGCTGCTACCACTTCCGGAATATTACGCATTGCATTTTTGACAGAGTCGTGCTTAGAAGGATCGGAGATTTTGACACCGAGAAAAGCACAAACATTGTAACCGAGAAGTTTCTGATTCACATTTATTTTCGAACCGGTAATTACCTGCGCATCTTCCAACTTTTTAATGCGTTGGTGGATTGCCGCACCTGAAATGCCGAATTCTCTCGCTATTTCCAGATATGAGATTCGGGCATTCGACATAAGAAATGTCAATATCTTATAGTCGGTTTTGTCAATAGGATTTTTAGCCATTGAAATAAAATTTTAATTTGTTATTTGACAAATATAAAAAATGTAAGATACAAATCAATTACAGTCCTTTAAAATGTTGTAATTTGTCCGTTGCTTGTATAATTCCTGATAAAATCAGTGCTATTGTTTTTATCTTATAAATTTAATAAATTTGAAGCTCATTTCGTTATTACATTTTTGTATTGTTTAACATATAAAATAATCGATATTATGCAATCTATTGACAGCTACGATTTTAAAGGTAAAAAGGCCATAATCCGCGTGGATTTCAACGTGCCTTTGAACGAGAATTTCGAAGTAACGGACGACACCCGCATCAGGGCTGCGATTCCTACTATTAAAAAAGTTCTCGAAGGAGGCGGATCGGCAATTTTAATGTCCCATCTGGGAAGACCTAAGAAAAATCCCGATCCTAAGTTCTCTCTCAAGCACATTATACCTGCGGTTGAAAAAAATCTCGGTCTTAAAATAGATTTTGCAAACGACTGTATGGGAGACGAGGCGAAAGAAAAATCGGACGCTATCAAGCCGGGGCAGGTTCTTCTACTCGAAAACCTTCGCTTCTACGCTGAGGAAGAGGGTAAACCGCGCGGTCTTGCGGAAGACGCTAACGACGAAGAAAAATCCGCTGCCAAAAAACTCGTTAAAGAGAGCCAGATAGAATTCACTAAAAGACTCGCTTCTTACGCGGATTGCTATATTAACGATGCGTTTGGTACTGCTCACAGGGCACACGCTTCTACAGCGCTTATAGCAGAATACTTCCCTAACGATAAGATGTTCGGATACATCATGGAAGGCGAGATTAAAGCTATTGACAAAGTTATGGAGTCTCCTGCGCGTCCGTTCACTGCAATTATCGGCGGATCAAAGGTTTCGTCAAAAATTACCATCATCGAGAACCTTCTCGAACGCGTTGATAACCTCATTATCGGCGGCGGTATGACATATACTTTCGTTGCCGCTGACGGAGGTAAGATAGGAAGTTCGCTTTGCGAACCGGATCAATTCGATGTGGCTCATGCAGTTGTGAAAAAAGCTAAGGAACTCGGAGTAAAAATATACCTCGCTACGGACTCTGTTTGTGCCGATGCGTTCAGTGAAACAGCTAACACAAAGGTGTGCCAGTCGGATTCTATCGACGAAGGCTGGATGGGTCTGGATGCTGGTCCGGAGACTGTTAAAACGTTCGTAGAAGTTATCGAGAGCTCGAAAACGATACTATGGAACGGTCCTGTAGGGGTTTTCGAAATGGAAAAATTTGCAGCTGGTTCCAAAGCTGTTGCCGAGGCTATTGCTAAAGCTACTGCCAACGGAGCATTTTCGCTCGTAGGAGGCGGAGACTCAGTTGCTTGCATCAACAAATTCGGATTGAGCAAACAGGTTAGCTACGTGTCTACAGGAGGTGGTGCGCTACTCGAATACATGGAAGGCAAAGTTCTTCCGGGAGTTGCCGCTATTAGAAAATAAGCTCTATGTTATATAACATAAAAACGGGGATTCCGCGGAATTTTCGTTTTTTTATTTCAATTTTTGGTGTATCTGACACAACTCTTTCGTGATCCTGCTCAACATTTTGAGGAAGCACCATATTAAAAGGGAACAAACGAATGCCCCTATTGAAAATAACCTATGAATTCCCTCCGAACGAATTGAGTCCTGAATAAAAAAACTATAAACGCTCCGATCTTCCCGCTAAGAAGAATGAGGTTTGCAATAATGTTCGTTATTCTTATCGGAAAATCTTTTAGCTTCGTTTCCGGTCTGGTGGAATATCCATTGCAGCTTACGCTATTCGCGTGAGTTGTTCGGGAGCCTGGCTTGGGGATTAGCATTGCGGTTGTTCGGACGGATTCTCTGTTCCACATTCGGAACAATTCCTCTGGGTATCTTTCATAGCGTAGGTTTTAGTCAGCTCTGCTACCGTAACCGCATCTTATGAGACGCGGGCAAAACCTGCAATTCAAAAAGGCATAGCCAAAACGCCTTGACCATCCACAGATAAAGCCCACGCCAATCGCGAGCATATATCTATTGAATGAATGATCATTGAGATAATTTGGCGATTTCTTTTGAATCATTACAATAGCTATGCTATAATTATGTTATTTAAATACGAATATATGGAAATTTCCGGAAATATAAAATATTCCGGCGATGCCGATGTTATTTTCGTGGGCGGAGGTGCACTGAAGGATTTAGTGCACGATTTTAATTAGCACCGTTCCTGTAAATATTTAAAAGACGCGGGCAATACCTGCCGGTTAAAAGGGGCTCGCCAGAGGCTTTGTATACGAACAAAAATCCCCGCGTCAAATTCCTTAAGCTCCGCGCCGTCTACAGCGGAGGTGCGTAAAAATCTGTTATGGAGCGGGTATATTCGCACCAGTTGATCTTTATACGGTTCTGGAATATCACAGGCTCCGGAGCGCCGGTGGGCACTAACATAAGATTCGTTTTACCGTTTACTTTATGCCGTTCGTCCTTTTTTATATCTTCCCGGTTGTCGAAAGGGGTATCGAAATAGTAGAGGTACGGATAGACCCATGATATGTAATATTCTACTGGCGTATCCGGATTAGATGTAAGTATCGTTAATTTTTCGCCGTTGGTTGCCGCCGCCTGAATCTCGACCGCGTTCAAAGGGATGCAGTCCTTCAGCACAATGGCATCGAACTGCGGATCGACCATTATCCATTTTTGCAGATCATTGAGATAAACTTCCATAACCACATGACCCGCACCCGAGGGTCTGGTCGCTACATCCTTGGTTTTAAGGGCCAGTACCCGTGCCGGCAATCCAAGCGCTTTAAGGCATGCTGCCGTAACTATACCATATTCCACACACTGGAATTCCGCACCCTGTTCGACTTCTTCCAGAATCGACAAGGCGTCGCTCTTTTTGGGTTCGTTGCTTCCGTTATGCTTCCAGAGACGGTTTACCCAGCCGGAAATTGTGAGAACTTTGTCAAAGTATGTGTGTGCCCGTGCACATAATTTCCCGAGTTTGTATTTTTCACGGAGTGTGGTGAGGTACGGACTGTCAGGATTGGTGTCGTATATAATACGGTGTCCGGGATCCCCGGTACCGGTAAACGATATGGCTGTGAGTTCCATCTCATTGGAGAACGTGACGTAATACGGTTCCGCATCCTTTACTTGAATACTCAAATCGACATGCGATCCTGTAGGAACGGTGATACAGAGAGTGTTGGTGTCGGAATAAATCCTTAAATCTATAGTGTCCGCATGAAGCCGGAAGTCGAATTTATTATCGTCGATATTTCTTACGAAGGAAAAATCCTGATCGAATTCCGCATCGTTTATACTTAGCCGTAGCACGTCGGATGAAGAGCTAACAACATGTATGGTATCCGCTTTAACCGGAAGTCCGACGGCGAAAAATAGAATAACGGAATAAATAATATTTTTCATATTCGTAGTGTTAATAGTTGGTCATTTGAAGGTAGAGAAAAAAAATCAATAAAAAAAGCGCACTTTGAGAGTGCGCTTCCTTAATTTATATGCGTAATAATATTATTTTACCGTCACTTTCAACGGATTATTGATAATACCTGATTGTCTGTTGATCGCCCGTTCCCAGTCATCATCCGTGTTGATAACCAGCTCCTTGGATGTCGCCGCGCCCATATAGTATACGAGGGGTTCTTCGGGAGCTATCTTTTTAACGGCCATGATGTTCTTCATGTCATTGCCCTTCTTGAAACCATTCATAAGCACCGCAATGTAAATATCGCCGTCAAGCATGCTCTTCGAGTCCGATGCCGGTTCTGCTATTGCCACATAATCCGGGCCCGATAGGATCCGGCAGCCCGGATGAAGGGCGATTCCTGCTGCGACAGGTAGTTTATTGAAGTCACCGGAATAAATATCTGTCATTTTATTAAAGCGTGTATTTGCGTCGAGAGAAATTATTTTCACGAAAGATACAGTGTCTTCGCCGGCTGCGAACGGAGCGTACGTCAGCTTTACGGTAGTACGGATAGGGCCGTTGTCCAATGTCTCCCAAGATTGGAAGTTGCGGCTCATCCACAGCGAATCGTCGATGTAAGGAGCCGATGCACCGCTTCCGAGAGTTACGCCGACTTTATAGCAGTCGCATCCTTCTCCCGAATCGGTATGATAGTCGTTCTCTCTATACCATTTATCTATTATAAGCTCCGAAGTGCTCTTGCTCCAGTAATCGATACCGTTTGTTATGAGTTCCTCTTCCAGTGCAGGTCCGTAAATACGGAATGCTACAAGGTTGTTCTCCCATGCGTAATCGTCCATTCTTTCCGGTACGAAACGTCCGTAAGCCTGTGATTTATATTCAGGCCGCTGTGCATACTTGATCTCTTTGCCCGCATTACCCGTAGTTTCTACCGATGTATAATTGTTCCTGATCTTATATTCCGATTTAGATTTAGAGTCTACATCCGCTTGAAATATGAATAATTCCGGTTGTTTTTCGCTGTTAAAAATCACCTGTGAGGGAATTTCGTTTCCTTCGGATGTCAGCACTATAACGCTATTGTGGTGTATATTCGGATCTGAATTGATAATGTCTGTCCACTGTATTTCCACAGTTTCCTTGATTATTTCAAGAGTGCTGTCGTTAGTAACGGTTACGTTTACCGCACTTTCGTCAATGGCGCACGATGAACTTAGGATAAGTACTGCCAACAGTAAAAAAATAAAATTTAATTTTTTCATGACTTTATTTTTTGTTTTTCGATTCCTTAATTACCGTAGTCGGTTTGTGGTAAATTATCGAATCCGGAGGAACGGATTCCGTGATCCATACATTACCGCCTACAACCGTGTCGTGCCCGATCACCGTGTCGCCTCCGAGGATGGTAGCACCTGCATAGATGATAACATTGTCTTCGATAGTCGGATGGCGCTTGGTTCCCATAAGAGTTTTGTCGACGAACTGTGCGCCGAGGGTAACGCCTTGGTACACTTTTACGTTTTTGCCGATTACCGTTGTTTCACCGATAACGATTCCCGTACCGTGGTCTATATAGAAATTAGGTCCTATCGTTGCTCCTGGATGGATTTCGATTCCGGTTTGACTGTGGGCATATTCGCATATTACACGCGGGAGTATCGGTACATTCAGCCGGTACAATATATTAGCGAAACGATAAATCATTACCGCATAAAATCCCGGATAACAAAGTATAATCTCTTCTTTGCAGTACGAAGCAGGGTCGCACTCGTCATACATATCCGCATCCTTAAGTAGTTGGGTATAGACAATCGGTATCTCCAGGAAAAATTTATCAACAACATCGTTGCATCCGAATCCTTCGCAGTCGGCCAAAGGCTGTATGATATCCCTCAGTTTTATCTGGAGACCTTCCCATCTGGCTTCGAGCTGCTTTAGCGTGATGTTATTGTCGTCCCTCATGATGAACAGAGTGTTTACCAATTCATCGATGAAAGCACGGGTTTTGACCTGTGACGGAACTTTTTTACAAAGTACCTCCGTCATCTTGAACAGTCGTCCCGGAAAATTATCTATAATTTCACTCATTTCTGATTAACGTTTCAAAAGATATTCTTTAAAGTCATGGAAATCCGAAGACATTCCGATACTTTGTTTTTCGTCCTGCATAAATCTTTCCAGTTTTTCGGGGATCTTTATGTCCGCACCTATTATTTCCTCCACTGTTTCCAGGAATTTAGCAGGATGCGCAGTCTCCAGAAAAATTCCTGTTTCTCCTTCTTCAAGCCCTTCCTGTAACGCCTTGTATCCACATGCTCCGTGAGGATCGAGGAGGTATCCGGTTTCTTCAAAAGTGGATTTTACCGTTTCCCTTATCTCTTCGTCGGTGTAGCTGCATCCGCTTATTTCAGCTGTTATCGCTTCATGTGAATTGCCGTAAAGTTCGAGGATCCTTGCAAAATTACTCGGATCGCCGACATCCATGGCATTCGCGATGGTCGCTATCGACGGTTTAGGATCGTATTTACCCGATTGCAGGTACTTCATGAATATGTCGTTACGGTTGTTGGCAGCGATAAATCTTTTAACCGGAAGGCCCATACGCTTAGCGAACAGCCCGGCAGTTATATTTCCGAAATTGCCGCTCGGTACGCTTACCACGATATTTTCAGTTATGCCTTCCTTCCTTTTGAGTTGTGCGAAGGCATTGAAATAGTAAAATGCCTGAGGAAGGAACCGCGCGACATTTATCGAGTTCGCAGATGAAAGATTCATTTTTTTGTTAAGTTCCTCATCCATAAATGCGCTCTTTACCAATCTCTGGCAGTCGTCGAAGGTGCCGTCTATCTCGATAGCTGTTATGTTCTGGCCGAGGGTGGTAAATTGTTTCTCCTGAATTTCACTGACTTTGCCCTTCGGATAAAGTACGATCACGTTGATGCCGTCCACCCCGAGGAATCCGTTGGCCACCGCACTACCCGTATCTCCGGAAGTCGCGACCAGCACAGTTACTTTTTCGTTTCCGCCCTCCTGGGCAATGAAGTAACCGAGCATCCTCGCCATGAACCTCGCTCCAACATCCTTGAAAGCAAGGGTAGGACCGTGGAACAATTCGAGAGAGTGTATATTTTCGCTAACCCTGATGAGCGGCGTGTCGAATGAAAGGGTATCATAAACTATCTCTTTTAGTTTGTCTTCCGGTATATCTTCCCCGAAGAAGGCATCAGCGACTTCGAACGATATCTCCTGGAAATCCAGCTTCTCGATATTTTCGAAAAAACTATCTGGAAGTTTAGATGTTTTTTCAGGCATATAGAGCCCTTTGTCAGGAGCAAGCCCCTTTATTACCGCATCGGAAAGGGAAGCAGGTGCAGCCGATCCGTTTGTACTGTAATATTTCATTTATTTAGTCTTTTAAAAATTCTCTGATAAATTCGTCGCCTCTAAGCGTACCGTATGATCCCCGTTCTGCACTTATCTCATCGTATTTCTCCACGATGTCAGCTTCGTTGCCCGGTTTATATATTATAAAAGGCACTGGTGAACACGTGTGTGTTCTTAGGCTGCAGGGTGTAGGATGATCCGGAAGTACAGCGATGGCGACAGGCTCGTTCCAGTTTTTAACCTTTTCGAAAATGGGCTTCACTATCCGAAAATCAAGATATTCGATGGTTTTTACTTTCAATTCGTAATCCCCTTCGTGTCCTGCTTCGTCACTTGCTTCTACGTGTAAGTATACGAAGTCATTATTCCTGAGCGCTTCGATAGCCGCCTGAGCCTTACCCTCGTAATTAGTATTGTAGAGCCCTGTAACACCTTCTACTTCTATCGGTTGCAGCCCGGCATAAACGCCTATACCTTTAATCAGATCGACTGCTGAGATCACTGCTCCGGATTTGAATCCGAATATTTCAGGCATTGTTTCCATTGCCGGTTTATATCCGGGGGACCATGCCCATATACTGTTTGCAGTATCTTTGCCTTCTTTTATCCTTTTAAGGTTCACAGGGTGATTCGCTAGAAGAGCCTGTGACTTCATGGTCAGTTCGTTGAGAATGTGTGCCGTATGTTCTCCTTCCGTAGCGGTAGCTGTGACCATAACATCCCTGAACGGAGTTCCCGGTACATCGTGCGGTGGAGTGCATTTTATGTTTTTATTGCCTCCCTTTATTTTCAACAGATGCCTGTAAGAGACCCCCGGATAAAAACTTACCGTATTGTCCCCAAGTTTTTTCTGAAGGAAATTTACGAGTTCAGTCGCCTCTTCAGTAGTGATGTGCCCTGCCGAGTGGTTCTTTATTTTGTCATCCTCAATAGTAATAATATTGCACCGCATGACCATCTCTCCGTCTTGGATATTTACACCCATGCTTGCTGCTTCGAGCGAACCGCGTCCTTCGAAGACCTTATTGAGGTCATAGCCTAAAACGGATAGGTTTGCAATCTCGCTTCCCGGATGGAATCCTTCAGGAATGGTATCCAGAAGTCCGTTCAGACCTATGCGGGCAAGCATATCGATGTATGGTTTTTTTGCAGCCTGGAGGGGAGTTTTTCCTCCGAGCGCATCGATCGGCTCATCGGCCATTCCGTCGCCTAATATTATTATCTTTTTCATTTTCACTTTCTTAACAGCCTTTATCTTATATTGGCGATGCTGATAATATCTGCAAATACTCCGGCCGCTGTCACGCTTGCTCCAGCGCCGTATCCTTTGATCTGGAGAGGATATTCGTTGTAACGTTCGGTAGTCAGAAGAACGATGTTATTGCTTCCTTCAAGGTGATAGAACGGATGTGAACTTTCGATCTCGCGCAGTGCGATCTCCGTATTGCCGTTCTCAAGTTTTGCTACAAACCTCCATTTCTTGTTGTCTGCTGCAAGTTTTATGCGTTTTTCTTCGAATTCGCTGTCGAGTTCCGTGATGTTGCCCCAGAAGTCATCCAGCGATCCTTCGAAATACTTACCCGGAATGAACAGGTTCTTAACTACGTCGTCCTGCTCGATACGGTATCCCGCCTCCCTCGAAAGGATTACCAGTTTGCGGATAACATCCGTACCGCTGAGGTCGATCCTCGGATCAGGTTCGGCATATCCCGCTTCCATAGCCATTCTTATAGCTTTGCTCATAGGGGTATTCTCGTCCATTACATTGAATATATAATTCAATGTGCCGGATACTACCGCTTCGATCTTGAAGATCTTGTCACCGCTGTTGATGAGATCGCCGATGGTGTTTATTATCGGAAGACCTGCACCCACATTTGTTTCAAAGAGGAACTTGATACCGCGCTTGCGTGATATTTTTTTGAGATCCTCGTATTTCTCATAATCCGAAGATGCCGCTATCTTATTGGCGGTCACCACTGATACATTGTGCTGCAACAGATCTTTGTAGATAGATGCCACGTCGGCGCTGGCGGTACAGTCCACAAACACCGAATTGAAAATATTCATATTGAGAATCTCTTCTTTAAATTTCTCCGGAGTGGCCTTGTTTTCGGATTTTTCGAGTTCTTCTTTGTAATTGTTCAGATCTATACCGTCTCTGTTGAGGATGTACTTGCGGGAATTGGTTATCCCTACGATATTTATTTTAAGGGCGTAATCTTTTTTCAGTTTCTCCTGTTGCATATTTATCTGCTCCAGAAGGTTGCTTCCCACGAGTCCCGCTCCAGCCATGAATACGTTCAGTACCTTATACTCCGACAGGAAGAACGAATCGTGGATGACGTTCATTGCCTTCCTGAGGCTCTCGAGATTAATCACGAATGAAATATTCGTTTCCGAAGCGCCTTGTGCACATGCTATAACATTTATACCGTTCATACCGAGCGTTCCGAAGAGTTTGCCCGCGATTCCCGGTGTATGTTTCATATTATCTCCTACGATCGCTACAGTAGCCAGATTCGGTTCCTTTTTCAGTTTGTTGATCTCCCCGAGTTCGATTTCCTGATGGAACTCTTCGGACAGGACCTTGATAGCCATATCCGCATCCCCGTTCTTAACACCGATGGAGATAGTGTTCTCGGACGATGCCTGCGATACGAAGAATACGCTTATGCCGGCCTTGGCCAGCGCCTTGAATATACGGTAGTTTACACCTATTATTCCGACCATTCCCATGCCCTGAACAGTAATAAGGCATGTGTCGTTAATCGACGAAATCCCCTTGATGGCCTTCGACTGGTCGTGTGTTTTCTCTCTTGAGATGAATGTACCCTTAGCCTCAGGATTAAAAGTATTTTTTATTACGATCGGTATATTCGCATGGTATGCCGGAAAAATCGTAGGGGGATAAATTACCTTTGCTCCGAAATTACAAAGTTCCATGGCTTCTACATAGCTTAGGTTGTCTATTACGTAAGCATTGCTGATAACACTCGGATCAGCGGTCATGAATCCGTCCACATCCGTCCATATCTCAAGTTGACGCGCGTTGAGCCTGGATGCAAGTATTGCAGCCGTATAGTCTGATCCTCCGCGTCCGAGATTGGTTATCTCGCCGTTATCTTTATCGGAAGAGATAAATCCCTGTACCACGCTGACTGCAGGAATATTTTTAAACGCATCCGATATAAGTTCGTTCGTAATCTCGAAATCGACAATATGCTTATTGAAATGCGTAGAAGTTTTAATGAGCTGCCTTGCATCGAACCATACACTATCCTTGATGACGCCGCTGATTATTACCGAAGACAGCCTCTCCCCGTAACTCACTATCGTGTCGTTAGTTCTCTCGGAGAGATCCTTGATAAGGAACACACCTTTGAGAATGTTTTCGAGTTCATCGAAAAGACCTACGAGTTTGTGCTTAACATTTTTCTTATTTTCAGGAAGAACTACTTCTTCAACAGTGTCGAAATGGCGCGTATATATTTCTTTGAATTCTTCGGTGTATGTGCAGTCTCCTTCCGAAGCGGCTTTGGAGGTTTTCAATAAACGGTCGGTTATCCCGCCCATGGCAGAGACTACTACGATGACGTTTTCGTTTTCTGATTCAACGATTTTTTTTACGTTCAGAATGGCTTCCGCGGTACCTACGGATGTACCGCCAAATTTCAATACTTTCATTTAATTATATCGGTATAAAGAGTATACAATTTATTTTAAGCTACAATATTACTGAATTTTTACCAAATAACCTTACCGTTTGTAAAAACTGCTTTCTTTTTGGATAATGTGCAGAAAAAATTCGGTAATTGTTTTTAATGTCCTATTTTTGTGGCTGATAATTTTTAAGCATTTTATTTCATGGATTTAAAAGATATTTTAACTATTTCCGGACAGCCCGGACTCTATAAATTCGTTGCACAGAGTTCCAACGGTATCATAGTAGAATCGCTTGCGGACTGTAAACGTTCCAATGTAAGCGCTTCGTCGCGAGTGAGTTCAATAGGAGAGATCGCTATCTATACCGATTCGGATGATATGCCGATAGAGAAAGTCTTCCAGAGTATTTACAGAGATACTGACGGAAAGGAAACGATCAGCCATAAGTCGTCAGCTGACGAACTTAAAAGTTATTTTGAGAAAATACTTCCCGAATATGACCGCGATCAGGTTCATGTATCGGATATGAAAAAAGTTCTTTCATGGTACAATATTCTTAACAGCAAAGGAATGATCGATCTTATCGAAAAAGAAGAGGAAGAAGTAGCGGAAGAAAATAAATAACTTATACAGGTATAAAATTAAACGGGGAGCCTTTCGACTCCCCGTTAATTTTTCATCAGATTTTATTTAGGGTTTTTTACGTCTTTGTATTCGAATTCGTTTTCGATCTCTTCGAGGTTCTTGTTGTAGACGTTCATGGCCCTGCGGCTCATACCCATGCTCGAGAATCCTCCGTCATGGAAGAGATTCTGCATGGTTACTTTTCTCGTAAGGTCGGAGAATAATGTAAGTGCATAATCCGCACAATCGAGAGCAGTTGCGTTTCCGAGCGGAGACATTCTGTCCGAGAAATCCATCAATCCGTCGAGTCCCATAACGCCGCTTCCTGCCGTAGTAGGTGTAGGAGACTGCGATACCGTGTTTATCCTTACTTTTTTCTCACGTCCGTAAATATAGCCGAAACTTCTCGCTATCGATTCGAGAAGCGCTTTGGCGTCAGCCATATCGTTGTAGCCGTAAAGTGTTCTCTGCGCTGCTATATATGAAAGAGCCACTATCGATCCCCATTCGTTTACAGCGTCTTTTTTTCTGGCTACCTGAATCACCTTATGAAATGAAAGAGCAGAAATATCGAGTGTCTTTGCAAGGAAATTGTAGTCGAGATCGTCATAAGTTCGTCCCTTCCTTACGTTCGGAGACATTCCGATCGAGTGAAGAATGAAATCGAATTTCCCGTCATGGAACTCCATTGTTTTATCGAAAAGGTTTTCGAGGTCCTCTATGCTTGTTGCGTCCGCAGGTACTACTATCGCCCCTGTTTTTTTCGCGAGTTCCTCTATGTTTCCCATTCTTATGGAAACGGAAGTGTTGGAAAGAACCAGCGATGCTCCTTCTTCATGTGCGCGTTCAGCGACTTTCCACGCGATAGAGTTCTCGTTCAATGCTCCGAAAATGAGCCCTTTTTTACCTTTTAAAAGATTATACGACATAATTAATGTTCTTGTTTACAGATATTTGTCTTGTTTGGAGTTAGAATTTATCTGTATGTTTCCGCCGCAAAGATATAACTTTATGTTAAAAGGTTTTATATTTGGCATCAGAATACCAAAAATTAAACTGATAAAAACAAAATTTTAAACTATGTTGAGAAAATTATTAAAGGCCAGCATGTTATTGGCCGGTTCAGCATTTACGGCCATGTCTTTGTCTGCACAGTCGGATACGATAATAATAACTTCCGGAAACCCTTTGTTTACTCATAAATATACTGCGGATCCCGCAGCACTTGTCCATGACGGCGTGTTTTATCTTTATGCGGGCCACGACCAGTGTCCGCCGGACAGGGAGAGATACCAGTTACACGAATGGCTCGTATTCTCGACTACCGATATGAAAACGTGGACTGAACATCCGGTGCCTTTGAGGGCGAAAGATTTCGCATGGGCCAAAGGCGATGCATGGGCAGCGCAGGTGATCGAAAGAAACGGTAAATTTTATTGGTATGTTACCGTGTCCCATGCGGATATACACGGTAAGGCGATAGGTGTAGCAGTATCGGATTCTCCTACCGGACCGTTTGTCGATGCCCGTGGTTCAGCCATTATTACTAATGATATGACTACCGAGTATACTAAAATTTCATGGGACGATATCGATCCTACCGTGTGGATAGACGACGACGGTCAGGCTTATCTCATCTGGGGGAATACCCAGTGTTATTACGCTAAGCTCAAAGACAACATGATCGAACTGGACGGTCCTGTCATGACCTTCGATCTGCCCCGATTCACTGAAGCTCCGTGGATCCACAAAAAAGACGACTGGTATTATCTGTCCTACGCTTCCGAATTCCCTGAGAAAATCTGCTATGCTATGAGCAGAAGCGTCACAGGACCGTGGGAGTATAAGGGCATCCTTAACGAGATCGCAGGAAATTCCAATACCAACCATCAGGCGATTATCCAGTATAAGGGCCAGTGGTACTTTGTTTACCATAACGGAGCGGTCAATACGGCCGGAAGCAGCTACAGGCGTTCGGTGTGTATAGATTACCTTTACTATAACGAAGACGGGACGATGAAGAGGGTAGTGATGACCACTGAAGGAGTCGATAAAATTCAGTAATTTTCACATATAATAGTTAAGATACGGACAGTTCTGTCCGTATCTTTTTATTTAAGTAATAACTCCATTTGTATGTTACATCTCTCGTAAGACGATGGCCTGCCGGCAATTTTTTTAAATCCTAATTTATGGTAGAGGTTAATAGCCGGTTTTAAAATCGTGTTGCTTTCGAGATATATCGAAGATGCTCCTTCTTCTTTTGCTTTGTTTACTGCTGCCTGTCCCAATAAATAACCGATGTTTTTTCCTTGGGCACTGGGACTTACCGCCATTTCGGACAATTCGTAATCGTACTTATCATCGTTCATTTTCAACAGGGCGCATACACCTGCCGGTTCGCCCCTGTATAAGGCTACATAAATAAATCCGCCGGAATTTAATATATACTCTTCCGGATCGTTCAATGTCCTGCGGTCGACATCTTCTATTCTGAAATAACCTGAGATCCACTCAATGTTCAGATCATGGAACGCATCCCTGTATTCCGGGCAGTAACTTACAATCTCTACATCTCTGCTCTCCCTTTTTTTGCGTTCATCCATTACACGCTGGAGAAGTGATTTTTGCGAGAGTAGGAATTCCCACTCCTCTACTGCGCTCCATAAATCATGAAGCGACTGGCTGGAAATGCTTTCGACTGCATTGGTCACGTCCTCGTATTGCTCTTCCATTTTTTTTACCAGTTTTTTTCCAGATTCGGATAATTCGACAACATTTCGCCGCCCGTCCGCCGGATTTTTTTTCCACAATATAGCCATGTGCAGTCATTTCACGGATTATATTACTGACCGAAGGATGTGTGTGTCCGATTTCTTTTGCGATTTCAGTAACGGTTCCTGATTCACCGTTGGAAAGAACGAAGAATACGGGGAACCATTTCGGTTTCATATCCGTCCCGTACAATTTATATATGTGCGAAGCGTCCTCTGTTATTTTATCGGTCAACATTCTCAACCTGCTACCGATAGCCATTTTTCCTGTTTTATTGAAAAATTCCATTACTGTAAAATTTTTAGTTCCTGTTTACGTAATTAGTTACGTAAATTTAAAGAGATAAATTTAATCTTCCAAATTTATTTTTAAATAAGATAGGGAGATGTATGATCGTCCCTATCCGTGGTCAACACTCACCGCCAGCGGATTCTTCGCAAACTGAACGTCAATTCCACTATCGAAGCCGTGAGATATGCGGAGAAATTAGGGGGGCTGGAAGAAACGGAGATCGGGTTTGACGCAAAACAGCGCAGGAACGTCCTCTTGCAGTATATCTGATGTCCCTGCGCCAACCCTTTGATTTTAGTTTTTCAGGAAAAAAGGGTTC
>Ga0192240_10369_pt2 | contig 17593 bp, 11 predicted proteins | sample Koala_Koa27_H3_FD_131237 | JGI IMG/M metagenome (GOLD analysis project Ga0192240, IMG submission 131237) | Enriched cells from koala feces incubated with labeled cellulose particles, San Francisco Zoo, California, United States - Koala_Koa2-7_H3 ...
ATCCAAAGGGGATATTCATCAAAACGGCCCTCCAGATACATGCGGTAGGTTTCCTCTGTGGCATAGAGGACGGGCGGACAGCAGGCGGGCGGACGGTATACGAGCGGACGGCGGATGGGCAGACAGCAGGTTGTCCGGACCTGGAAAATGACTTGAGAAAAAACGGATGTTCTGGTATACTGGTGGAACACAGGAAAAACGGTTTTTCCGGAATGTTGTTGAAAGGAATGTATCTGTATGGGAACCTGGAACACAAGAGGCCTGAGGGGGTCGACCCTGGAGGATTTAATCAACCATACCAATGAAAGCTACCGGGACAAGCATCTGGCGCTGATCCAGAAGATTCCCACGCCCATCACGCCCATTGAGATAGACAAGGCAAGCAGGCACATAACACTGGCCTATTTTGACCAGAAAAGTACGGTGGATTACATAGGGACCGTGCAGGGAATACCGGTATGCTTTGATGCAAAGGAATGCGCGGTGAAAACATTCCCGCTCCAGAACATCCACCCCCACCAGATCCAGTTCATGAAGGAGTTTGAGGAGCAGGGCGGGATTGCGTTCATCATCCTGTACTTTACAAGCCTTAACGAGATGTACTATATGCCCTTTGAGCATATATATACCTTTTGGAAACGGATGGAGGACGGCGGACGCAAAAGCTTTACATACGACGAAGTGGATAAGGCGTGGAGGATACGCTCCTTCCGGGATATGCTGGTGCATTATCTGGAGGAGATACAGAAAGACCTGGACAGAAGGCCGTGACGGACAACAGGACCTTCCTGCCAGGTCTTTTTTAGTAAGGGAACCCCTGTTTTTCAGATGAAACCTTGTAACTGCTGTCAAAGGTACCCTTTTCCCTGCCATCTCATGATTGACCTTAAATGTAAATAAAAGTATAATACCATATAGTGTTAATTGCCCGTTTGCTTTTGATGAGGGATGATGAAGACGGGCACGGGAATGCAGGGATGGACATGATGGCCTTTTAGGGGAGACAGCAGGATTTCTGATTGACAATCCGTCTGATATCCCCTATAATAATACAATCACGTTATCGAATTAGCACTTTACCATAGAAAAGCAAAAGAGGGGATAAAGGAAAATGAGATAACGGAAGCTGCAGATACAATGATTTAAGCCAAAGAATATGATAAAAGAGGATGGGACATGATGGCAGGAAAGAACCGTTTAATCCACACCCCGGAAGGCGTGAGGGACAGCTACAATGCGGAGTGCAGAAAGAAACTGGCGGTGCAGGATAAGATATTGGACACTTTATACCTGTATGGCTATGAGCATATACAGACGCCCAGCTTTGAATATTTCGACATATTCAGCAAGGACAGGGGAAGCGTGTCGGACCGGGAGATGTTCAAGTTCTTTGACCGGGATAATAATACCCTGGTGCTCCGCCCGGACATGACGCCCGCCGTGGCAAGGTGTGTTGCCAAATATTTCATGGATGACGACATGCCGCTGCGCCTCTGCTACCTGGAGCGCACATTTAAAAACAACAGCAGTTACCAGGGAAGGCTTAAAGAAAGGGCCGAGATGGGGGCCGAGCTTATCGGGGATGATTCTGCGGACGGGGATGCCGAGATGATTGCCATGGTCATTGACAGCCTGAAGGCCGCGGGCCTTAAGGAATTCCAGGTGGAACTGGGACAGGTGGCATTTTACCGCAGTCTTTTGGAAGAAGCTGGTTTTTGCGGGGAAGTGGAAGAGGAGCTGAACCAGCTGGTGGAGAACAAGAATGATTTTGGCGTGGCTGAACTGCTTAAGGGCCAGGACATAGATGAGGGTCTGAAGCAGGCATTCCTAAAACTGCCGGAGCTGTTTGGCTCACTGGAACAGATTGCCCAGGCAAGGAAACTTACATCCGCCCCACGGGCCCTGGCTGCCATTGAACGGCTGGAACAGGTCCACGCCATCCTTAAAAGCTACGGCCTGGCTGACTATGTGTCCTTTGATCTGGGAATGCTCAGCAAGTATCATTATTATACGGGAATCATTTTCAAGGCATATACATATGGCACAGGGGATTATATTGTCACCGGAGGCCGGTATGATAAGCTTCTGGTGCAGTTTGGCAAGGATACGCCTGCTGTCGGTTTTGCCATTGTGGTGGACCAGGTCATGGCAGCCCTGTCAAGGCAGCAGATAGATACGCCTGTGACCCTGGTGAACACGGTCATCCTATACGAAGCCACGGCCAGGGACAACGCCATTCGTCTGGGTCGTTATTTTAAGGAAAAGGGGCTGGCTGTCCAGTCCATGAAGCGGAGGCAGGACAAGAGCCTTGAGGATTACAGAGCCATGACGCTGGGGCGCCATATGAGGAACCTTCTGTATCTGAAGGATGACGGCCGGGTGGTCACTGCCATGGATATGGTGAATGGCAGCGCGGATGAGATCCCCATTGAGGCGTATGAGTAAGAAGTAAATAATCGGAGGGCTTGAAGGCAGATGAGATATTTAACAATAGCTCTGGCAAAGGGCAGGCTGGCAAAAAAGGCCATGGAACTGTTTGAGGCAATCGGCATTTCCTGTGACGAGATGAAGGATAAGGATTCCAGGAAGCTGATATTTGTAAATGAAGAACTGGGCATCCGTTTCTTCCTGGCCAAGGCCAATGATGTGCCCACTTATGTGGAATATGGGGCGGCGGATATTGGAATTGTCGGCAAGGACACCATCCTGGAGGAGGGCCGCAAACTCTATGAGGTCATGGACCTGGGAATGGGCAGATGCAGGATGTGCGTGTGCGGTCCGGAATCGGCAAAGGAGAGCTTAAGGCATCACGAGCTGATACGCGTGGCCACCAAGTACCCTAATATTGCAAAGGACTATTTTTACAACCAGAAGTATCAGACCGTGGAAATCATCAAGCTGAACGGATCCATTGAACTGGCGCCCATTGTAGGGCTTTCAGAGGTGATTGTGGATATCGTGGAGACCGGATCCACCCTAAGGGAGAACGGCCTGGCCGTGCTGGAGGAGGTATGCAGCCTGTCAGCCCGCATGGTGGTGAACCAGGTGAGCATGAAGACGGAGAACGGGCGCATCACAAAGATAATCAAGGATTTCCAGGCGCTGCTTAAGGAGGATAAATAAATGAGGATCATAACATTAGACGATACATCCATGAAGGATATCCTGGCTGACATGCTCAGACGCGACCCGAACAATTATGACAGCTATACAAAGACCGTGGAAGCGATTGTGGAAAATGTAAAGAACCGCAGGGATGAGGCAGTGTTTGAGTATACAAAGGAATTTGACCAGGCAGACCTTGATGCGTCCAACATCCGGGTGACACGGGAAGAGATTGAACAGGCCATGGCCCAGGTGGACGAGGGCCTGCTTGGCGTCATGAAAAAGTCCATGGACAATATCCGCCGCTATCACGAAAAGCAGAAAAGGAACAGCTGGTTTGACGCGCAGCCTGACGGCACCATACTGGGCCAGAAGGTCACGGCCTTGGAGAGCGTTGGCGTTTATGTGCCGGGGGGCAAGGCAGCGTACCCTTCTTCTGTGCTGATGAATATCGTACCGGCTGAGGTTGCGGGGGTAAAGAGGATTGTCATGGTTACCCCGCCCGGTAAAGACGGGAAGGTGAATCCTGTTACCCTGACAGCCGCCCATCTGGCAGGCGCCACCGAGGTGTATAAGGTGGGCGGTGCCCAGGCCGTGGCCGCCCTTGCCTTTGGAACCCAGTCCATCCCCAGGGTCAATAAGATTGTGGGCCCGGGCAATATCTTTGTTGCCCTTGCCAAGAAGGCGGTGTACGGCCATGTCAGCATTGACAGCATTGCAGGTCCCAGTGAGATCCTGGTGATTGCGGATGACAGTGCGAACCCGCGTTTTGTGGCCGCCGATCTTTTAAGCCAGGCCGAGCATGACGAGCTGGCAAGCGCCATATTGGTGACCACCAGCATGCAACTGGCTAAGAAGGTATCGGATGAAGTGGACGGCTTCCTGAAGGTATTGCCCAGAAGCCATATCATTGCCAGGTCCCTTGATAATTACGGATACATCCTGGTTACGGATACCATGGAAAAAGCAGTGGAGACAGCCAACAACATTGCGCCTGAGCATCTTGAGATTGTCACCGCCAATCCCTTTGAGGTCATGACAAAGATCCAGAACGCAGGGGCCATCTTTATCGGGGAATACAGCAGCGAACCGCTGGGGGACTACTTTGCAGGGCCAAACCACATCCTGCCTACCAACGGGACAGCCAAATTCTTCTCCCCTCTTGGCGTGGATGACTTCATTAAGAAGTCCAGTATCATTTACTACTCCAGGGAGGCCCTTGAAAAGGCCCATAAGGACATTGAACTGTTTGCGGAGTCTGAGCACCTGACCGCACATGCCAATTCCATCCGGGTACGGTTTGAAATGGACACTTAATTTAGGAAAGTGCAATACTAGGAGGGACATATGATGGAAAGGACATCCGTGGTAACACGGAATACAAAAGAAACAGAAATCCAGATAAGCCTTAACCTGGATGGGAGCGGGAAAGCCGATATCCAGACCGGTATCGGATTCTTTGACCATATGCTGAACAGTTTTGCCCGGCACGGATTCTTTGACCTGACCGTAAAGGTGAAGGGGGACCTGGAAGTCGATACCCATCACACCATTGAGGATACTGGCATAGTCCTGGGCCAGGCAATCAAACAGGCTGTGGGGGATAAAAAGGGGATTGTGCGTTATGGTTCCCAGATTCTTCCCATGGACGAATCCCTGGTCCTGTGCGCCCTGGATTTATGCGGCAGGCCGTATCTGGTCTATGATCTGGACCTGGACCGTGAAAAGGTAGGGGATTTGGAGACAGAGATGATCCGGGAATTCTTTTATGCCGTATCTTATGCAGCAGAAATGAACCTGCATATCCGGCAGATGGCAGGCATGAACAACCACCACATCATTGAAGCTGCCTTCAAGGCGTTTGCAAAGGCCCTGGACAGCGCGGTTGCAGCAGAGCCAAGGCTTACAGGCGTGCTTTCCACCAAAGGGAGCCTTTAGGAAGGAGGCGGAAGTGGGAGAAGGGAGACCGGCAGGTGAAGGGATGGCAGGAAATCATGTGATGTCAAAAAAGATGGGCTGGCTGGCGTACGGGAATAGGAAGCTTGTGGCGGGAATCCTACTTCTGATATTCGGATTATCTTGTGCCCTGGCCGGACTGATGCTGGACCAGGATGCCAGAAGAGGGTACCGGGAGGAGCGCAACCTCGCGGTTCCCTTTGATCCCAGCGGACCGGGGGGATACAGTTATGTCAGGCTGCAATATCTGACAGACAGTTTTGCGGAACACGTAAAATCAGAAGAGAATTATTTTTTTGGGTTTGATTTTATGCTCAGGCCCTACATCATTTCCATGAAAGGCCATGTGCCTGACAACCTGACGGCCCTCATTGATTATACATATGGGGATGGGCTTTCTGAGCCTCCTCCTGCAGTGGACGTATATGGCTATGGAAGGCCCATTGTGCCGGAAATGCTGGGCTATGCAAGGGAGTATTACAGCCAACTGTGGGAGGAAACCCAGCTGCCCATTACCATGGAGGATCTGACCCAGATTGTGGGGAACCATTATCTGGACACGGTTCCCAGAACCTACCTGGAGCAATATCCCTGGTCTGTCCTGTTTTATGTGGTTCCGGCGCTGATACTGATTCTTGGCGGCATCCGGCTGTTCCGGTACTTCAGGGGAATGAAGGCCCAAAGCGCCGGCCTGTCCGGAAGGCCGGACGGATTAAGGGCAGCGGACCTGGAACTGCAGTGCACGGATGAGGCAGTCAAAGGCAGCCGCGTTTACCTGACAGAGCATTTCATCGTGACGTCCTTTTACCGGTTTGATGTAATCCCATACACCTGCATTGACCGGTTGGAGACAAGCGGAGGGTTTGTGATTGCTGTCACAAAGGATGGGTATGCCCATATTGTGTCAGGCGGCAGGCATGGGGGACAGATCCTTGGGATGATTCAAAAGAAACAGGCCCCGGAACAGGCAGGGACAGACATACACGGACAGGCAGCACAATAAACAGAAAGAGGAGAAACCAATGCAGTTATATCCGGCAATAGATATGAAGGACGGGCAGTGTGTCCGTTTAAGACAGGGAGAATTTAAGGACATTACCGTGTATTCGGATGCACCCTGGAAGGTAGCGGCCTGGTGGCAGGCCCAGGGAGCCACGTTCCTGCACCTGGTGGACCTGGATGGCGCCCTGGCAGGCCATTCCGTCAACGAAGAAGCCATCAGGAAGATTGTGGAACATGTATCCATACCCATAGAGATAGGCGGCGGGATCCGTTCAGAGGAGGCAGTCCGCAGCATGCTTGGCCTGGGGGTGAAGCGGGTGATAATCGGGACCAAGGCAGTGGAACATCCTGAATTCCTGGAAGAGATGGTCGGGAAATTCGGGGAAGACGCCATTGTGGCCGGAGTGGATGCTAAGAACGGAATGGTGGCAGTGGAGGGCTGGGAAAAGGTCAGTTCCATGGCTGCCGGTGAATTATGTCTTAAGATGAAAGGCTACGGCGTAAAGCATATTGTGTATACTGATATATCCAGGGACGGAATGCTGTCCGGACCCAATGTTAAGGCCACAAAACGTCTGACCGATGATACGGGACTTGACATCATAGCATCCGGCGGGGTATCCTGTATGCAGGACCTGAAGGAACTGCATGAGGCGGGAATCAGGGGAGCAATCATTGGAAAGGCCCTTTATGAAAACAGGATTCATCTGAAGGAAGCCGTAATGCTTTATGAAAACTAGGAGATACATATTATGACAGATTACAAAAAGCTGATATTAGGATTTGGCGTAAAGGAAGGCAGGGCCTATACCTGGGACGGACGGACCGGATACAGCAGTCCGCTGGCCGGTCTTGCAAGGCAGGGGTGCGACAACGGGGCGGACCAGGTGCTGATTTATGACCGTTCTGAAAGCGATGAGGACCACGAGGCCGTAATCGGCATCATGAAGGAAACAGCCAGGACAATCGATGAGCCCATACTGGCAGGAGGCCGCGTAAGACGTCTGGAGGATGTGAAAAAGTACCTTTACGCCGGCGCCAGCGCGGTATTCCTGGATGTGAGCCGGGAAGATAATGTGGACATGATGAAGGAGGCCGCAAACCGTTTTGGAAGGGAAAAGGTATATGCCTACCTCCCCAACGTATCCTATATCCCCAGGATGGAGGAGTACGCGCAGCTTGGGGCATCTGTGATGATTGTCAGGACCTCTGCCCAGGTCCCGTCCTTACAGGAACTGGGGGAAATCGGCGAGGGCGGACATGAGACACTGATATTCTGCGGCGGCCACGACTCCATCCAGGACATGGCCGGCGAACTGAAAATCCTTTTTGGCTGTCCCCAGGTCCAGGGCGCTGTCCTTACCCTTCAGGAAGAGGAAACAGGCTCCTGCATGGAGATGAAACAGATATTAAAAAGCGCGGGCATATCCACGGATACCTTTGAGAGCGCCGTGTCATGGAATGATTTCAAACGGAACAGCGACGGGCTCGTCCCTGTAATCGTACAGGATTACAAAAGCCTGGAAGTGCTGATGCTGGCATACATGGACGAGGAGGCGTTCCAGGCAACCCTGTCCACCGGGAAGATGACCTATTACAGCAGGAGCCGCCGGGAGCTCTGGCTCAAGGGCGGAACCAGCGGACATTACCAGTATGTGAAGTCCCTGAAGATAGACTGTGACAACGACACCATCCTTGCCACGGTCAAACAGGTAGGTGCAGCCTGCCACACCGGAAACAGGAGCTGTTTCTTCACCGCCCTGGCAGAAAAGGAATACAAGGAAACCAATCCGCTTAAGGTGTTTGAGGAGGTCTACCATATCATCCTGGACCGGAAGGAACATCCAAAGGAAGGCTCCTACACCAACTATCTGTTTGACAAGGGAATAGACAAAATACTCAAGAAACTGGGCGAGGAAGCTACGGAAATCATAATAGCGGCCAAAAACCCAGATCCGGAGGAAATCAAATATGAGATATCGGACTTCCTTTACCACATGATGGTGTTAATGGCTGATAAAGGGGTTACCTGGGAAGAAATAACAGAAGAACTTGCAAACCGGTAAGGGATGTTGGGAGAGGCAGAGGGCGTGTGACGTAGGTTACGCAGCCTCTGCTTTTTGCGTTCTCCTGCCAAGGTTCCTGAAGAGGCCGCTGAGCCCTCCCCCATCCCCATTCCGCTCACGAACGGATGCACCTCCCCTTCTCCACCTAAAATCCCCCAAACCAATCATTGAGTTTTTAAAACCTCTATGTTAAAATAAAATGGATTAATTATCTATTTTCATACCATTTATATCCTAAAAGAAGAGGAGTAAAGTTATGTTTTCACATAAGAAGATTTTGGTGGTGGAAGACAATGCACTCAACCGGAGCCTGTTGTGCCAGATTCTGTCCGCTGACTATGATGTTGAGGAAGCAGAGAATGGACAGGAGGCCCTTGGGGTGTTGAGGCAGTTTGGAGAGGGGATATCCCTTATCCTGTTGGATATCATCATGCCTGTCATGGATGGTTATACCTTCCTGTCGATTATGAAAGCAGACCCTTCTTATTCCTCTATCCCTGTTATTGTCACAACCCAGAACGATGCTGAGTCAGATGAGGTGGCGGCCCTGTCCCACGGGGCAACAGATTTTGTTGCAAAGCCTTATAAACCTCAGGTAATCCTGCACCGGGTGGCAGGAATCATCAGGCTGCGTGAAACCGCTGCCATGATTAATATGATTCAGTATGACAGGCTTACGGGACTTTACAGCAAGCAGTATTTTTACCAGCAGGCCGGCGAGGTGCTTCTGCGCAACCCTGACCAGCAATATGACATAATATGTTCGGATATTGAGAACTTCAAGTTGATTAATGATGTGTTCGGTGTTAAGGCCGGCGACAGCCTGCTGCGTGGGATTGGCAATGCTTATGCGGAGCGGCTAAAGGGAATCGGTATCTGCGGACGGCTTAATTCCGACCAGTTTGTATGCCTGCTAAAGCACAGGGATGATTATACGGACGATATGTTCATTGAGGCCAGCGGCCTGATGAACGGACTGCTGGATATACATAATATCGTGATGAAATGGGGCATCTATAACGTGGAAGACCGGTCTGTCCCCATTGAACAGATATGCGACCGCGCATTGCTGGCAGCCAGGAGCATCAAAGGCCAGTACGGCAAATATTTTGCCATATATGATGATACGCTGCGCAACCAGCTTCTGAGGGAACAGGCTATTACGGACAGCATGGAATCCGCGCTGTCACAGAACCAGTTCCTTGTCTATCTCCAGCCCAAATACAGGATTAAGGACGAGGCCCTGGTGGGAGCTGAGGCCCTGGTGCGCTGGAACCATCCGGTCTGGGGCTTTTTATCCCCGGCCGAATTCATACCATTGTTTGAGAAGAACGGATTCATCACCAGGCTGGACCGGTTTGTATGGGAGAAAGCATGTGCCGTGCTCCATGACTGGGATGAGAGGGGATATTATCCCATGTCCGTGTCCGTGAATGTCTCACGGGCAGATATATATAATGAGGACCTTGCAGACACCCTGGTTACGATCATTAAAAAATACGACCTGGATCCGTCCCGTCTTCACCTGGAAATCACGGAGAGCGCTTATACGGAGAATCCTAAACAGATCATTGATACGGTGACGGTCCTTCGGGAACTGGGATTCGTGATTGAGATGGATGATTTCGGAAGCGGGTACTCATCCCTTAACATGCTCAATGACATGCCCATTGATATATTGAAACTGGATATGAAGTTCATACGGAGCGAGATGGCAAAGCCCAAGAGCCAGGGAATCCTTCAGTTCATCATCAACCTGGCCCGCTGGATGAACCTGAGCGTTGTGGCAGAAGGCGTTGAGACAAAAGCGCAGCTCTTAAGGCTTACGGAGATCGGCTGTGATTATGTCCAGGGATATTATTTCGCAAAGCCGATGCCCTGCCAGGAGTTCGAAGGGCTGTTGGATGATTACAGGGGGGCTGGGATAGAAGAACCTTCAACGGACATGGATTCCAGGAACGGACTTCCGGTCCTGCTGGTGGCGGACGAGGATGAGGATTACCGGAACATGGTACATCAGGCTTTTGACGGCCGGTACCGTGTGGCGGGAACCGCGGATTGTACCGATACCCTTACATTCATAGCGGAGAATAAGGATATTGCCGCAGTGATACTGAGCCTGACCCTGCCCGGCCCGGATGGTTTTAAGGTACTTAAGACCATACAGAAGGACAGGAATCTGTGGAACCTTCCTGTCATAACCACATCCGGTCCGGATCCGGAACTGGAATACATGGCGCTGGAACTGGGGGCTGACGACTTTATTGCCAAGCCGCATTTAATGCAGAGCCTATCAAAGCGGATACAAAAAAGCGCCCTGTTCTATGCATCGGCCGGAGTGGCCTTGGCACGGCAGGGGGAAGCGCCCCCGGAAGCCATGGATTGCCTGAATCCTGGACCCCAGGGAATCCAGAATACAAACCAGGATAATTACTGCCTGTGGAGAAAGGAAATCATATGATGGACCACATAGATGCAAATCAGACATTGCGGCTGTTCTGCCAGGCATGGTTTGAACAGAGGGATGCCGGAACAGCCCTGGGATATGTGGCAGATGATATACGGTTCGTGGGCACAGGGGAAAATGAATATGCCTGCGGAAAGGATGAAATGTTTCAATATCTCCTTCAGGATATCCGCGAAATACCGGAGCCATTTAGAGTAGATATTTCTGTTGTCCATGAGCAGTGTCCGGAGGAATCTGTCTGCATCCTGTCCTCGGAATTCACATTGAAAAATACGGTTTATTCCTGGCTCCTGCGGTGCTTTTGCGTATTCCACCTTCAGGATGGAAGGTGGCTTTTAAGTACCCTGAATTTCTCTGAGCCGGCCTCCAGCCAGAGGAACGGGGAGCATTATCCCAAGGCGCTGGTTCTGGAAAGAATAACAAAGCAGCGCCAGGAACTATTGAATGAAGCCTTTGCAGGCGGCATGATGGGCCATTATAGGGGGGATGGATATCCGTTCTATTTCATCAATCAGAGAATGCTGCAATATCTGGGTTACCTGGATGAGAAGGAATTTGTGGAAGAGATTGGCGGATGTATCAGTAATTGTATCCACCCGGAGGACCGGGCTTGGGTGGAACGTTCCATCAAGGCCCAGTTAGGCGACGGGGAAGAGTATACCGTAGAATACAGGATGAGGAAAAAGGACGGCTCCTATATCTGGATTCATGATACCGGCCATAAGACGTTTGCAGAGGATGGCCGTCCAGCCGTTACATCCGTGTGCAGTGATATTACGGCCCAGAGACTGGCACAGCTAGAGGTAATGAATATCTATAATAATATCCCGGGAGCCGTTTTCCGCTGCCGGTTTGATTCTGATTTTTCCGTTATTGATGCCAATGACGGCCTTTTTGATTTCCTTGGCTATTCGCGGGAGGAATTTGCGGCAATGGGTAACCGGATGTCAGCTGTCATCTACCCGGAAGACCTGGCGGTCATGGAGGAAAAGCTCAGGGCCCAGCTGGAGCATGGCAATACCATCCAGAATGAAAACCGTCTGGTATGCAAAAATGGCCAGGTCAAATGGATATCCATTAAAGCGCAGCTGTTTGCCGGTGAAGATGGGGAACAGTATTTTTACTGTGTGTTTGTGGACATAACGGATGAGAAAGATGTCCAGGAGCGGGTCAAGGAACTGTATGAGAAAGAGCTGGCTTATTTTGCCGAACTGTCCTCTGAGGGAGGCCTGGTACAGGGAAGGCTTAATGTCACACAGAACAGGCTGGAGAATTATACCTCAACAGAAGATACGCCCATCACGGAAATGGGCGATACGTATGATGAGACGATTAAAAAGCTGGCAGCATCCGCAGTGGATACCGGATACGGAAGGAAGATTTTCCATGACCTACAGCGGGAAAGGGTGCTGGCCGGATATGCCTCAGGCAAGACCACATATCATTTTGAATTCCAGCGCAGAACCAGCAGCCAGGGTTCCTTCTGGTGCAATACCAGCCTGCGTTTCTGCCTGAATCCTGAAAGCGGCGACATCATATGCTTTTTCTATACCTTTGATGTGACTGAGAAGATGGTACAGGAACAGCTGCTCCGCAGGATAGCTGAACTGGACTATGACATAGTGACTGAGATTGACATACAGGAAGATACACACCGCCCGGTTTCCATCCACTGCAGTCAGAAAGAACTGGTGCCAAAGCCCAGCAGGTTCCAGGATGCCATACGTGAGATAGCGGAACGGTGTATGGAAAAGGAAGACAGGGAGGAGTATCTTCAGAAGCTGGATTATCAATACATAAGGGAGCATCTGGAACAAAAGGACAGTTATTCCTTTATTGTGGAGATGAGGGACCGTACCGGCGTGATGCGCGTAAAACGGTTCCAGGTATTCTACATCAACAAGGCTTTGGAACGTGTGGGCATGTCCCGCACGGATGTGACAGACGTTGTGCGCAAGGAACAGAGGCAGAAGGAAGACCTGGCAGCGGCGCTGGTTGCTGCAGAACAGGCCAATGCAGCCAAGTCTGATTTCCTTTCCAGGATGAGCCATGAAATCCGCACCCCCATGAATGCCATCATAGGGATGAGCACCATTGCGGCCCAGTCCATCGGCGATGATGAACAGGTGGAAGACTGTATCTCCAAGATTGGGATTTCTTCCCGTTTCCTGCTGTCCCTGATTAACGACATCCTGGACATGAGCCGGATTGAGAGCGGAAAGATGCTTCTTAAAAATGAGAAGATCCCCACGGAAGATTTCCTGAATGGGATTAACTCCATCTGCTACGCCCAGGCCGCTTCAAGGGGCGTGGACTATGAGTGTATCGTGGACCCTGTCCTGGATGACTATTATATGGGCGATGCCATGAAGCTGCAGCAGGTGCTGATTAATATCCTGAGCAATGCAATCAAGTTTACCAAGGAGGGCGGTAAGGTAACACTCTCGGCCGCCCTGCGCAGGAGGACCAAGAATGACGCTGTCCTGAGGTTCATTGTCAATGATACGGGGATTGGAATCAGTGAGGAATTTATCCCTCATATCTTTGAACCGTTTTCCCAGGAATCCACAGGCACCACGGCGCCGTATGGCGGCTCGGGCCTGGGCCTGGCCATATCCAAAAGTATCGTGGATATGATGGACGGCAAGATTAATGTCCGCTCCATTAAGGGAATCGGCACGGAGTTTTCCGTTGATGTGAAACTGGGGATTACGGAGGAAGAGAAGCTCCGGCACAATAAAAAGAAATCCGTCCATAATTTTTCACATCTGAAGACCTTGGTGGTGGACGATGATGTGGCTGTCTGTGAAAGCGCCATTGTCACGCTGGAGGAAATGGGAATCAAGGCTGAATGGGTGGACAGTGGACGCAAGGCAGTGGAGAGGGTAAGCGCCCTGTGGGCCGGCGGCAGGTATTACGATATGATATTAATTGACTGGAAGATGCCCGAGATGGATGGTATCGAGACAGCGCGCCGCATCCGGCAGATTGTGGGACCGGACGTGACCATCATCATCATGACTGCCTATGACTGGATATGCATTGAGCATGAGGCAAAGCTGGCAGGAGTAAACCTGCTGATGAGTAAACCCATGTTTAAATCTTCCCTGATTTCTGCTTTCACAAGGGCATTGGGGGAAAAAGAAGAGCAGGAACGCCAGCCGGAAGTATCGGATTATGATTTCACAGGAAAGCGGGTGCTGCTTGCCGAGGACAATATGATTAATACCGAGGTGGCGGTCATGCTGCTGGAAGGAAAAGGTTTTGCTGTCGATACTGCGGAGAACGGGCTCAGGGCCATGGAGATGTACGGCAAGTCGCCGGATGGGTATTATGATGCCATATTAATGGACATACGCATGCCTCTTATGGATGGCCTGACGGCGGCCAGGAACATACGCCATCTGAGCAATCCGGATGCTGGGACCATACCGATCATCGCCATGACGGCCAATGCCTTTGATGATGACATTGAAAAGAGCAAGGCGGCCGGCATGGATGCCCATCTGGCCAAACCCATTGAACCGGAACGGCTGTTTCAAACCTTATATGACTTTGTTTTTGGAAAGGAGGCCTGACAATGGGGGAGTTCAGGGAAATATTTGAGGTATACGGGGCGGATTACAATTCCACAATGGCGCGTTTCATGGGAAATGAGGCCATGTATTTAAAATTTCTGGATATGCTGTTTAAGGATGACAACCTTGAGAAGCTGGGAACAGCCCTTGAGCAGCAGGATTATGAGGCGGCATTTGCTGCCGCCCATACGCTTAAGGGGGTAGTGGGGAACATGGGGCTGACGCCTCTTTTTAACGCGGTCTGCGCCATTGTGGAACCTCTTCGCAAAAGAGAAGCACCGGAAGATTATAACGGGTTATATCAGATGATTCAAACAGGATTTCTTCAGGCGGATGAGTTTCGTAAAAAGTTAAAAGAAGGGCGGTAGTTATAATGGAGGGCACTTCTTTTTACGAAGAACAGATGGGGATGGCTTTTGACGGCATTCCCTGTGGTCTTTGTATTTATCAAATCGCGGACGGGCAGATCCTGTCCAGGTTCCGCAACCCGGCCTTTTATGAAATCCTGGGTTATTCCGATAAGCACAGGTCTGATGACGGATGGGTATTGGACTTGGGCAGGGTCCATCCTGAGGATGCCGGTCCGCTGAAGGAAAAGCTGTCCCTGCTGGTCCGGAACAAGGGAAAGCTTCAACATACCTTCCGTCTGTTCCATGACAGGGAAAATGAATACCGCTGGATCCGCATGGAAGGTTCCACAAGACAGCTGGAACACGGGGAAACCATGCTTTATGGTGCATTCAGTGATGTAAGCAGTCAGGTGCGGCTGGAAAAGGAACTGGCCGGAGCCAATGCCAAGATGGAAGACATCATCAATGCAATTCCCGGCGGTGTGGCCATCTATAGGGTATCGGATATATTTGAAACCGTCTATTTTTCGGATGGTGTTCCGGAACTGTCAGGCTATACTGTGGAGGAGTATCGGGAGCTGGTCAAAGGAAATGCAGCGGAAATGACCTACAAGGAGGATACTTCCATGGTAGTGTCCAGGGCCATGGAGGTAATCCGGCAAAAAGGCGTGGATGATTTTGAGTTCCGCAAGCAGCATAGGGACGGGCATATTGTATGGGTCCGCGTCCAGATAAAATGGATTGGTGAAGACCGGGGGCTCCCGCTGCTGCACTGCGTGTTCCATAATATTTCCGATTTGAAAGAAACACAGATGGAAATGAATCATCTGATTAATTCCATTCCCGGCGGGATTGCCATCTTCCAAAAAGAAGAGGATGCATATAAAGCAGCATTCCTTTCAGACGGCGTAATTACCCTGTCCGGTTATACGCGGAGTGAATATGAAGCCATGATACAGAGCGATGTCCTGGATATGGTTTATGAGGCGGATTGCAGGCGGGTCCGCGCCGCTGTTGACAACGCAATGAAAAACGGCCTGGTCCTGGATGTGTTTTACCGCATCCGCCATAAGGACGGACGCCTGGTCTGGATCCATATGAACGGAAGGCGCATGGGTCCCCTGACCGGCCATTCAAGACTCTACATTGTGATTACGGGAATGTCTGCGCAGACGCGCCTGTTTCAGACCATTGCCAACGAGATGGCGGATTCCATCTATGTGATTGACAAGGAGAATTATGACCTTCTCTATGTGAATGAAAACCAGGTTCTTTTTACGGATTCAAAGAACTGTGTGGGTCAGAAATGCTATACCGCCCTTCACGGGCAGGACGGCCCATGCGGTTTCTGTACTTTAAAGAAGGCCGATATGGCGGACGGACAGGAACATGAGATGCAGGTAGACGGTTCTGACCGTTTTTATATGACCCGTTTTAAAGAGAGCGACTGGAATGGGATTCCCGCTTATATAAAATATGTGAGGGATGTGACACAGGAGGTAAGGACGCGCAGGGAAAAGGAGAGGCTGGAAGAGTACTTCCAGACCGTGATAAAAAATCTGCCTGGCGGTATTGCTGTGGTAAGGGCTGAGAAGGACGGCAGCATGATACCGGAATATATGTCGGACGGATTCGCGGCCCTGACCTCAATGCCGCTTGAGAGAGCGTGGGAAATATACTGCCAGGACGCTATGTCGGGGGTCCATCCGGATGACAGGGAGCGCGTGATGGAGGAGATATCCGGATTCATAGGGCACGGAGTGAACAATCTTGAAATGGTGTACCGTCTGATACGGGGCGACGGCAGCTATGTCTGGGTCAAAAATACGCTTTCCATGCTTTGCAGTGAAGGCGGTGAAAAACGTTTTTACGCTGTTTACCATGATGTGACAAAGGAGCGGGAGGCCCGGGAACAGCTGCGCAGCCAGTATAAGGAACGGCTGCTGCAGCATTATGGGACAACGGACCCCAATGTAATCATCATGGGCCACTGCAACATTACGCAGAACCGGATTATTGAAATCAGCGACCATACGGATTCACATCTGCTTGAAACCTTTGGATATGAGCGGGAAGCTTTCTTTACCGGTATTGCAGGTCTGGTGACGGATGAAGCGGAGCGCAGGGCTTTTTTGGATATGTATCTGAACGGTCCCTCCCTGAAGGCTTTCAGGGAAAATGAAACGGAGAAGGTGCTCAGATGTTTTATTAAGCTTCCTAAAGAAAAAAACGGCCGTTATGTGCAGTTTAAGGTGAATTTGATAGACGCGCCTGACACAGGTGATATTACCGGAATCCTGACCGTGACGGATATTACGGAGCAGGTCATCAGTGACCGTATCCTCCATCAGCTGTCCGTGACCAGCTATGACTTTGTCATAGACCTGAACCTGGAGAAGGATACCTATACGGTCCTGACCTGCAATGAGGATTCCCCTTGTCTTCCCGCCGGGTCAGGGCAGCACTCTCTGCATGTGGAATATATGCTTGGACAGGTGATTGTGCCAAAGGACAGGGAGCAGTTTGCCAATTCCCTTAATCCCGATGAAATCCGCAGGCGTCTGAAAGAAGAAGGGGCTTATACATTTTCGTATTCCATCATTGATGAGAACCGGGATATCCGTACCAAGAACATGACGGTTTCAGAGGTGGACCTTCGTCTGGGAAGGGTCTGTCTGGTGCGCACGGACATAACGGATTCGGTTCGGGAACAGCAGGGATTCCTTAACATCATGGCATATACGTTTGACCTGGTGGGAATCATTAATGTATATACAGGACGTCTGACCATGCACACACGCCAGACTGTTCTGGAGAATCTGCCGCCTTATATTGAGGATGATTATCATGACGCGGCAAATCGGTTTGTGGGGCAGTATGATCTGGAGGATGGGGATGGATTCCCCGGGCAGTTCAGTCTGGAACATATCCTCCGGACACTGACACTAAAACCGGGAGGATATGATTTTGTCTTTCCTTACTATGGGGATGACGGAATCCGCTATAAGCAGATTAATGTGCTGTGGGGGGATGAGAACCACCGGACCGTGTGTCTTGTAAGGGCGGATG
>Ga0192240_10434_pt1 | contig 17574 bp, 10 predicted proteins | sample Koala_Koa27_H3_FD_131237 | JGI IMG/M metagenome (GOLD analysis project Ga0192240, IMG submission 131237) | Enriched cells from koala feces incubated with labeled cellulose particles, San Francisco Zoo, California, United States - Koala_Koa2-7_H3 ...
AAGATGCGGCAATTTTATTCGCTGCTACAACTGATATATTATGTGAGAGTAAATCCCTGTAAAGGTCTGCCACTTCCTGATTAGCTGTACAATCCACAAATACGGAATTGAAAATATTCATTTTCAAAATTTCATTTTTCAGGATTTCCGGAGAACAGGCCATACCTACATTTTCTAATTCTTCCCTGTAATTAGCAAGGCTCACTCCTTCACGTGTAAAAACCGCCTTATTACTTTTAGCAATTCCTACTACATTCAGTTTCAGTCCCCTTTCATGCCTCAATTTTTCTTGTTGCATCTTTATTTGTTCCAGTAAACTTGCTCCTACTGTACCAATTCCACAAATAAATAAGTTTAACACCTGATATTCAGACAAGAAGAATGAATCATGTATAACATTTAAAGATTTGCGTAATGAGTTTGCTTCTACCACAAAAGAGATATTTGTTTCCGAAGCACCTTGAGCACAAGCAATTACATTAATTCCGTTTTTTCCAAGGGTACCGAATAACTTACCTGCAATTCCCGGAGTATGCTTCATGTTTTCACCAACAATCGCCACTGTTGCCAGCCCCTGCTCCGCTGTAATTTTACTAATTTCTCCAGTCTCTATTTCCTTAGCAAACTCCTCATTCAAGACTTCACAAGCCAATGGGGCATCTGCATTCTTAACTCCTATAGAAGTGGAATTTTCCGAAGAAGCCTGAGAAACAAGGAAAACACTTATTCCATTTTTTGCCAATGCTTTAAAAATCCGATAATTCACCCCTATCACTCCTACCATACCTAATCCCTGTACCGTAATAAGACTGGTATCATTGATAGAAGAAATTCCCTTGATAGCTTTTCCTCCATTGGACTTTCCTTTTGCAATATAAGTACCCGGATTACCCGGATTAAATGTATTTTTTATCCGGATAGGAATATTTTTATGAAAAGCAGGATAAATAGTAGGGGGATATACAACTTTGGCACCAAAATTACAAAGTTCCATAGCTTCTACATAGCTCAACTCATTGATGGTATAAGCAGAACTTATAGCTTTCGGGTCGGCAGTCATAAAACCATCTACATCTGTCCATATTTCTAATATGGAAGCATTTAAGGCTGCAGCCAGAATAGCAGCCGTATAATCAGAGCCTCCCCTGCCAAGATTGGTAACGTCTCCCGTATTTTTATCACTGGATATAAAACCCGGAACCAATGCTATTTCAGGAAGAGTGTGAAAGGTTTTCTTTATTAATTCATCCGTTAACTCCGTATCAACAAAATTCTTAGCATGTTTGGATTCCGTTTTAATAAATTCACGCGCGTCATACCACTTCGCATCTTCAATTACATTGGATACGATTAAAGATGAGAGCCGCTCTCCATAACTTACTACTGTAGCAGAAGTTTTAGCCGATAAATCTTTTACCAGATAAATTCCATTAAAAATATTTTGTAATTCATCAAGTAAAGCTCCAACCTCCGAAAGCAAATAAGTTTGTTTCTCTCCTTTTGGCAACAACTCTTTTACCATATCAATATGACGGGTTGCTATCGTAATAAAAGATTGTTTATAGGAAATATCGCCGGCAGCTGCAAACCTGGAGGTATGAATTAGTTGATCTGTAATACCTCCTAATGCAGAAACAACAACAATAACCGGCTCCTTTGCTGACTCTACAATTTTCTTTACTGCTAAAATGCTGTTCACGGAACCTACGGATGTTCCGCCGAATTTCATTACTTTCATGTATATGATATAAATTTAAAACTTTCTCTTACACTGAAGATTAAAGTCTGTATGATTACAAAAAAATGTTGATTGAAAATTGAATGCTTGCTTTTGCGAGCGTGAATCACGTAGATACACAAATACTATCTTAACCCCGAAGGGTCATTGTACACGTGGTAGTAGTATGGAGATAGTACATGTTCATTTTATCTTTATTCTCTTATTGGTTTTAGATAATGGCACAAATATAAAAATTATTCTGTACATTATAACACATTTGATAAAATAAATGTGATAATTTTACAGAATTAAGAAGATGTTTGTAGTTAAATGTAAGAAAAGAACAAGATTTATTTTACTCTTTTTAAAACAAGACAGTAAAGTGGTAACCCTGGTTTCTCCTATTTTAATCCACCTATAACTTTCCTGCTTTTGCAATTTAATTTGCGAATAGAATTATTTTTTAAATCCTCTCAGCTATCTATTTTTAATATCCCTATTAGCCTTTAAATTGGTAAGTTAATTCATTTTCACGATTGCTTTTACACTTATGGTAATCGGATAATTTATTTCTACTTTATAGTTTTTTATCCTGAAAATATCACAATAAATTCATTTAGTTCACCAGGTAACCTCTTTCTTGTTATTTCTTACTGTCAGCCTTTAACAGCCGAAACCAACAGCATCATAGGTCTTCTCAACTCCTCTTTCATATCCGGAACTGTTTCCAGTAACCTCTTATCGGGCACGGGTTCTATGAGTTCACAAATCTCAAAACCGGCTTTTAACAAAGCGTTTATATAGGTAGTCAATGTTCTATGATATTTAACCACTTTCTCACCTAAAAAATTAGCTTCTCTTACTCCTTCCTCAAAGTAACGATCTACAGGCCAGTACTTTTTATCTCCTTTTTTATCATATTCCCAATCCTGACTTCCCTCCGCAGTAAACACCGGATGCTCCACCGAAAAAACAAACCATCCTCCCGGAGTAAGACTACGGTATATTTTTTTACATAACTCCTCAAAAGAAGAAATATAATGAAAAGCCAATGAACTAATTACAATATCAAAAGAGTTTTCAACATATTCAAAATCTTCAATAGCCACACACTCATACCGGATAAAAGCCGACTGATTGATTTCTTTTGCTTTATGCAACATTTTCTCTGAGATATCAATCCCCATAACCGACAATGCGCCCCTATCAATCGCATACCGGCAGTGCCAACCAAATCCACATCCTAAGTCAAGCACACGTTTATCTTTAAAATCGGGAAGCATTTTCTGCAACGTATTCCACTCTCCTGCACCACTTAATCCATTTATCGAACGATTCATCTGGCTATATTGCTCAAAAAACGTTTCATCATCATATTTATTTTCTTTCATTCTTTCTAATCTTTAATAAGCTTTCCAATAGTTACTCAGTAACTAAACAAAAATCGGGTAAATATATTTATAATAATTGATTCAGAACATTTCTTTTTTTTATCTTTGATTGCTAACTATATAAAACATCCTATATGAAAACGATTGATCTCACCCAGCCTTTCCCGTATAGTACCCTTATCCCTGCCATGAAAGCAATCTATGAAACCCAATCCGGAGAACAACTTGAACTCATATTCCAGGTTCACGATATGGACTGTTTTAAAGATTTAAAAGAATTCCTTTCCCAACACAATGTAGGCTTTCGTGAAATCTATAACGAAGATACCTTAATTTTACAATTCTATAAAAATGAACTGTCTTAAATTAAAATTTCATATAACTTAAAACCGTATTTTTTTTATCTTAATACTACAAAAAAATGAGTGAAATAAAAAACAAAATATCTTCTTTTCCCGAAGAAGTGAAAAGCCGTATCAGTAAAGTTTTCGGCAATGTTGATAAGTTCTACGCCACAGTATATTTAATTGCCAAAAACGAACATATTAACGAAGAGGAAAAAGCACCCAACTGGGAAACCCGCAGGAAAATAATTCATGCCTACCAGGAACGTATTAAGTATTTACTAGCAGAATTAGATTTACCTGCCAATGATATCATAGCCGATATTAAAAGTGATTATCTGGAAGATTACGTAAATTATAAAGACATTGATTTTGACATGACAAATGAAGAATTCATTGAAATCATTAAAAGAATAGGTTAAGTGGATGTAGTCTTACTTATAATAAGCATACTCTGTCTTGTTATCGGCTTTATCGGTTGTATCATACCCGGATTGCCCGGCCCACCTCTCTCTTACGCAGGAATTATTTTATTGCAATTTACTGATAAAATTCAATTTTCCTCCGGACAACTCCTCATATGGTTCGTAATAGTAGTTATTGTTCAGTTTCTGGACTACCTCACTCCTATTATCGGTACAAAAACTTCCGGAGGAAGCAAATGGGGAGTAAGAGGATGCATCATCGGAGTCTTTTTGGGCCTTTTTTTCTATCCTCCCTGGGGCATACTAATAGGACCCTTTATCGGAACATTCTTAGGAGAATTAGTAGCCGGAAATAAAACTCACACAGCACTTAAAGCCGGACTAGGAGCCTTCCTGGGATTTCTCTTTGGAACCATTACTAAATTAATTGTTTGCAGTATATTTGTTTTTTATGCTATAAAAGCATTTTTCTAATACATACACTCCACTTCCACTTATTCCATTAATAGGTAGCTATCCGAATTATATTCCATAAATTAATTTTAAAAATCCAGGTAGTCATTCCGTTTCCAGGGTCACCATACCATGATAAAAACCCGTAGCAATATAATCCACAAAATCAACAAAAGTTTCATCCGCACTATAAAAACCGCCTTCCGTATAGACCAGTCACAACTATATGTCCTATCAACTCCTTTTTTCCGGGTACTTCGCTACTGTCTCATAACTATTATTTTTCTAATTAGCTACGTAATCAGAAAAGTAAATTCATTTACCCATTACAGCAGGTTAGAAAAACTGCCGTTAAAAACTCTTTTCTTTCGACAAAAGATAATAATATCTTTCTTCTCCATTAAACTGTTTACAACCAATAAACCTTTTTGATTGTTTAGTTTGTGAAATCTCTTAATAAGAATTTTAAAACAGAAATATTTAAAACATTCAATATTAATCACTTAATAACCTAAATTATGAATATTCTTCTGTATATTTTAATCGGAATTTTAGCCGGATTCCTGGCCGGAAAAATTATGCGTGGCGGTGGCTTTGGTATCGTAGTTAATTTGTTAGTAGGAATTGTAGGTGGAGTACTGGGAGGATTTGTTTTCGGATTATTGGGAATTGCCTCTACCAGTTTACTAGGAAGTTTAATTACAGCAACTATAGGAGCAATTCTATTGTTATGGATTGTTTCCCTGTTCCGGCGTCCTGTCTGAATAAATAACAGGTATAATTAGTATACCTTAAAAACAGGGTGTTTCTCTCTGCCATAGAAACATCCTGTTTTTTATAAGACACATAAATTATTATCCTTACTTCTCCTTTTATCCACACCATTTATATAATTACCCCGGCTACTACCATTCACTTTATTCTTTATTTATTATCTTTTTAATCCTGCTATACAAAGCCGGAAATTAACTTTCTCCTTCTTTTTATAAGTAACATTTCTTATCACTATCCTCTCTTTAAAAATAGCTATACTTTAAAACTCCGCCAGAAAAAGGCCTTATCAGGGAATTCATTTGATTTCTTAAAAACCTATAAGTCCTGCTATTTTTAAAATTTACCCGGGAATTAGCTAAAAATATTCTTATATCTTTGCATATATGAAAGATTACAGGTTGACAGATTGGTTACCCACAACTAAAAAAGAAGTAGAACTACGTAACTGGGATGAATTGGATATTATTCTCTTTTCAGGAGATGCTTATGTAGATCATCCTTCTTTTGGAGCTGCAGTGATAGGAAGAGTATTGGAAGCGCAAGGATTAAAAATAGCCATTATTCCTCAACCTAACTGGAGAGATGACTTGAGGGACTTTAAAAAACTGGGCAAACCCAACCTGTTTTTTGGTATTTCAGCAGGGGCTATGGACTCCATGGTAAACAAATATACAGCCAATAAAAGATTGCGTTCTGAAGATGCCTATACCCCAGACGGACGCCATGACATGCGTCCCGAATACCCCACAATCGTATATAGCCAAATCCTTAAAAAGCTTTATCCCGATATACCCGTTATTATTGGTGGCATTGAAGCCTCTTTAAGAAGATTAACTCATTACGACTACTGGAAAGATACTTTACAAAAAAGTATACTGATAGAATCCGGAGCAGACATGTTGGTATATGGAATGGGAGAAAAATCTATTATAGAAATTGCGAATCAACTCAAAGCCGGAACTCCTTTTACATCTTTAACCCACATACCTCAAACTGCTTTTGCATGGCCCAAACAAGAAATTCTATCACAAAAAACAGCAGATGATATCTTATTATATTCACATGAAGCCTGTTTGAAAGATAAGAAAAAACAGGCAGCCAACTTTCGTTCCATCGAAGAAGAGTCCAATAAATATCATGCACAACGCATTTTACAGGAAGTAGATGATAAAACAATTATTGTCAATCCTCCTTATCCTCCCATGAGTCAGCAGGAAATAGATTTCTCTTTTGATCTGCCCTATACCCGCCTGCCTCATCCTAAATACAAAAATAAACGCATTCCGGCCTATGACATGATTAAATTTTCTGTTAACATTCATAGGGGTTGTTTCGGAGGATGCGCATTTTGTACAATTTCCGCCCATCAGGGAAAATTTATTTCCAGCCGTAGCGAAGCATCCATCCTTAAAGAAGTAGAAGAAATTACCCGACTACCGGATTTTAAAGGATATTTAAGTGACCTGGGAGGACCTTCGGCAAACATGTATTACATGGGTGGAAAAAAGATAGAGTTGTGTAAAAAATGCAAACGTCCTTCCTGTATTCATCCCGGCATTTGCCCTAACCTGAACATAGATCATACCCCTTTATTGAAACTTTACAAAAAAGTAGACGCCATAAAAGGTATCAAAAAATCCTTCATAGGTAGTGGAGTCCGGTATGATTTACTCTTACCTTCCGGTAAAGATTTACAAACCCGCCAGTCTGCTACCGAGTACACACGTGAATTAATTAAGAATCACGTCAGCGGACGGTTGAAAGTAGCGCCGGAACATACTTCAGACAATGTACTGGCAGTTATGAGAAAGCCCTCATTTTCCCAGTTTGAAATTTTCAAAAAAATATTCGATAAAATAAATACAGAACATAACCTTAAACAACAACTTATACCTTACTTTATCTCCTCCCACCCCGGTTCTACTCCGGCAGACATGGCAGAGCTGGCTGTCATCACTAAAAACCTGAACTTTCAGTTAGAACAGGTACAGGATTTTACTCCAACTCCCATGACCACCGCAACCGAAGCTTACTATTCCGGTTACCATCCCTATACCTTAACACCTATTTACACCGCCCGTACTTCTAAAGAAAAGCTGGCACAAAGGCAATTTTTTTTCTGGTATGTTAAAGAGTATCGAAATCAAATTACCCATGAACTAAGAAAAATCGGAAGGAAAGATTTAATACAAAAACTATATGGAAAACATTCATAAACAACAAAAGATTTATTTCCTTATTCTGCTCTTACTAGCTGCTCCCGGCAGATTATTGTCACAAGAACTTTCCGGGCAGATTATTTCTTATTTCAATATCATTAACGCCATTCCCCAGGAAAAACTTTACATACATTTAGATAAGCCATTTTATGGAGCCGGAGAATCTATCTGGTTTAAGGCCTATCTCCGGAATGCAATTACCCATACCGACGAAACTTTCAGTAACTTCATTATTACCGAACTGATAGATAGAAATGACTCCGTAATTATCCGGAAAAAAATCCGGAGGGACTCTATTGGTTTCCACAACAGCTTCCAGCTTCCCGCCTATTTACCCCAGGGCGATTACTATTTGCGCGGATATTCAAACTGGATGCTTAATGAAGACATAGATTTCCTTTACACCCATCCCATCAGGATTGGTAACTCTATTGATGTAAGTATTTTGTCTGACATTGAATATCAACAACAGGATGAACATACGTACGTAGGTAAAATAAAATTTACCAACCAGGAAAATCAACCTTTTGAAAATATAAAAATCAAATACACAATACAGGAAGATACTAAAACAATAGACAGTGGTACACTTACAACCAATTCCGACGGAGTTATAAATGTGGTTTTACCTTCCCTGTTAAATAAAAGAGATAAAACCACATTGGAAGTTGTATTCCGGCACAAAGAACTGGACTATAAACGCAGGTTTTTTCTTCCCCAACTTTCTACTGATTTCGACCTGACATTTTTCCCGGAAGGAGGAGATCTCTTAAATCTACCTATACAAAGAATTGCTTTTAAAGTGCAGAAAACAAATGGTTTTTCGGGCAGTGTGAAAGGAAAAATTGTAGATACAAATGGAGATAGTATTACCTCTGTCACGACTCAGCATGACGGAATGGGCATATTCAGTATCAGGCCAATATCCGGTCAGCATTATTTTGCAGAAGTTACTTCTGAAGAAGGCATCAGTAAACGTTTTGAATTACCGGAAGTAAAAGATAAGGGATTTTCCCTATCAATTCTCCAGAGAAAAAAAGAGATTATTTATCAGGTTCACAAAACAGAAATAACCCCCTGGCCTCAATCTTTATATTTAGTAGGACATACCAGAGGGAAAATGTGTATTTTAAAAGAAATAATGCCAACAGGCACTACAGGAAAAATTAATGAAGAATTCATGGACGAAGGCATTACTCATTTCCTGTTGGTAAACGGAGACGGAACCCCAGTAAGTGAACGCTTGTGTTTTGTGAGACATACAAACGAAACCAACTGGGAAATAATTTCCGATAAAAATGAATATGATAAACGGGAAAAGGTCTGTTTGCAAATCAAAGCTACAGACCAGGAAGGAATACCTGTTACGGGAAACTTTTCCGTGAGCATTACAGATGCTTCTACGGTTATTCAAGACTCCTTAAGCAATAACATCCTATCCAATCTTTTACTGACTTCCGATTTAAAGGGATACATTGAGAATCCGGGTTACTATTTCTTAAGCAATGATCCCAAAACAAGAAACGATTTAGACCTGGTTATGATGACACATGGATGGAGAAGATTCCACATTAATAACCTCAAAGAGAATCCTGTGATTCATAAGGAACATTTCATAGAACAGGGACAATTCATTAGTGGCAGCGTAAAAGGCTTTTTTGGTGGAAAAGTCAGGCAAGGCACTATTATGGCACTGGCCCCCCAATTAAATCTTATCAAAGCCGTAACAACCAATGAAAAAGGAGAATTTCTTATCGATGAGCTCTATTTTCCCGACAGCACCCAGTTTATTATACAAGCCCGTACCAAAAGAGGATTTGCAGGAGTTGATATCGTAATAGATTCCACCTATTACCCGGCCCCCACCGGCTACCGGTATTTTTCCGGCGAGCCCGTACCTTTTATGGATGACTACTTAGTCAATACACGCGAAAAATATTACTATGAAGGAGGTATGCGTGTCTATAATATGAAAGAAGTAGTAGTAACCGCCCGGCGAGAACGCCCTAAAAACCTGCATGGGGCTATGGCAGAACACATAATTACAAGTGAAGAAATAGAAAAGTCGGGACAATCTAGTATTTACAATCTGCTGATGCGTTTTCCCGGTATTCAGATTATTAACGGCAATCAGATACGCATACGCAATAATCAGGTTCCCCCCGCTATTCAGATAGACAATGTACTTTATGAACAAGATGAACATATTTTAGAGGCCATACCCATTCATGATATTGCAACGATAGAAGTGATTAAAGGGGCAGGCACAAGCATCTATGGAATGAGAGGTGCGGGAGGAGTCATTGCAATCCAGCTGAAAGACGGAAGCGATCTCAATCTGCATGCCAAACCTAGCCGGGGAATCACTATCTATTCTCCACTGGGATATAGCGAAGCTATAGAGTTTTACAATCCTACCTACGAAACTCCTGAAAAAAAACGTAACAGCATACCCGATTTGAGAACCACCCTCTACTGGTCTCCTTCGCTTCTGTTTAACTCCGATGGCACAGCAACCATCGAGTATTATACATCCGACAACTCTACCTCACAGCACATTGTGATTGAAGGAGTAGACGCCCGGGGAATTATTCACCGATACAGTGATCCTGTTAATTCCGATTAAAAAATCCAACCGGTAAAGTAACGGTTTATGGTAGCTGTTTTGATTGGATTAATTCATAGGAATTTTGGAATAAACTATCTAGAAAAAAGAATATTTAACTATTGAATCCATAGATTTAAACACGTAAAAACCCATTAATTGCAATAAATTTAAAGATTGAAGGGCTTATGTATTGTTTTTCTGAAATCAAAAGGTTACTTTTGTCACATTCTCTTATGCTTTAGAATAAAAGACTTATTGTCCACGAGCTAAACGAACCTAAAAATAATTATTAACTGAATAGATTTTCTATTTTAAAATTTATAGTTGAATGACACTCAAAGAAAGAATGTTCTTACTGATTGAAAAAGAAGGTTTGAACCCTAATCAATTCTATATTAAGTCCGGATTAGGAAACGGATATTTGGATAAAGTGGGAGAAGTACTCAGAAGGCCAACCATAGAAAAAATTCAAAGAACTTTCCCCCATTGGAATCTGAATTGGATTCTTAAAGAAGAAGGCGATATGTACGTAGAAGTACAACCACAGGTAGAGTGTCGTGAAATTAAGCCATTGGCAGGTGGAGAGATAATGAATATTCCTTTGGTTAATCAATATGCATACGCAGGCTATATCTGTGGATACGGAGACCGCGAATATATTGAAGACTTACCAACCATTCCGTTTATTGTAGACCATGAGGGAAGAGGAAACTATATTGCCTTTGAGGTGAAAGGAGATAGCATGAATGATGGTACAGAAGAGAGTTACCTGGAAGGTGACAGGCTATTATGTCGTGAAATAGACCCAAGCCTGTGGAAAACCTATAAGCTTCATATCAGGAAATGGGATTTTATTATTGTTCACGAAGAAGGCATACTGATTAAACGCATCATTGACCATGATGTTGAAAACGGATTTATTACCATCCATTCGTTAAATGAATTCTATCCTGACAAAGTATTGGACTTACGTGAAGTAAGACAAATCTTCAATGTAGTGGAATTACAAAGACCAAGAAGACGATAAATCATATTATTTTACTTATTATACAAAAGGAACCGGCTAAAAAGCCGGTTCCTTATTTTTTATCTTATTTTTCATAGCTAAAAGCATAGCTTAAACTATAGCGCATTTTAAAAAAGTAACCAAATAAGAAAAAACACCCCGCTTAAAGCTCCACTTTTATCCTACACTTCCAGAAATTAAAAATAACCTACTTTTCCCATATTCGTAACCTTGTTGACCTAAGCCCTCTCCCCACCTTACCTTAGTTTATGACGCATAAAACACAATGCCACCCTAAGTCTTCAAAAAATAAAAGCTGCCTGAGCATGCAATGCAGGTTCTTTTGCGAAAAGACATACGGCAAACAAAGTATCCAGAAAGAATGTAGCACTGCTTTCTTCTGTAAATTTCTTTGTTGAAACAAAGAAAGGAACAATAGCATATAAATACCCCCCATAATAAAAAGAGAGCAGACTCAATTTTCCCTGGCTGCAACACGCTTGGAACAAGCGTATTCCACCGCCTTAGTTCCCGAAGCGTCAACGAAGTACAGACGGAAGTTTTCAAAAAAGCAAAAGCTGCCTGAGCATGAAATGCGAGTTCTTTTGCGTGAAGACTTCCGGCAAATGGAGTAGCGAAGGGAACGCAGCATCGTTTTCTTTGGTTCGTTTCTTTGTCGATACAAAAAAATGAACAACAGCACATAAATATATCTATACATAAAAAATAATGGGCTGCCCACGAGGACAACCCATTATTTTTTTACGTTCTATTTCCAATTAAGGAATCAGGGCCTTTACAACAGCCTGACCTTCCGAATTTGAAGCTCTTACAATCCAGAAACCCCTCTGTAAAGTAATCTGAGTATCTTCTGTAACAACAAAGCTATTGCTCATTGTTCCATTGATTGTATAAACCGAAACAGTAGTGTTAGAGTTAACTCCCGAAATATTTATCGTGTTACCAATTTGTTTCAGGTTTAACTCACTGTTAGTTCCATCTACCACAATTTCTTCTATAGTATTAGCAATCAAAGTTGGAATCGGATCCCAGTCATCTTCCCCTTTGGTAAAGTTAAATGTAGTAATTGCTGTTCCGTCCGCTAAAGTAGGAGCAGTCAGCACCTGTGCCCAGGAAGCACGGGAAGAAGAATTATCTTCACCCGATTCTTCAATGGTTCCATATTCATAACATTTTTCTGATGCTCCACCCAATGATTCCAGCCATGCAACAGGTTCAATCATAGATTTTCCGGAATATCCCGGACTGTTAGTTGCTTTAATAGTAGTATTATAGAACACTACTTCACTGGTATTCGCCAACCACGGACGTCCCAGATAGCCTGGTTTAGAAAGATAAGCAGATGCTGTTTCCGTTCCGGGTTGAGCCGAAGTTACTGTACATTCATACAACAGATAACCACGCTCACTTCCTTGCTGGGCTGCTGTAATGTAAGCCCTGTCCGAACTTGCATCACTTGTATTCATTGCCAAATCACTCTGATAAGCAACCAAAGTCATTCCTCCGAACAGATAATCGGTTCCTCCCATCAATGAACCCCTGAAAGCTACTATACGCACACCCTCTGCACCATAGAAGGAGTCCTGACGCCCCACTACACGGCAATAATTAAGAATACTCTTATCTGCACCGGCAGTATAAGCAATAGCTGCTGCTCTTTCTACAAAACTTTTATCCTGTACTGCTGTATTACCATAGTCAGTAGGACGGGTTCCTTTTCCATTTACTTCCCATTCCACCACTACATCTTCCGATTCTTTTCTGGAAATATATTGGTTAAATGAATTTTCAAAAATAATATAAGAAGCTTCAAATCCCGGAGCAGTTACTACAACAGTGGCATTCCAATAAGAATCATTGGTGGTTCCACTACCCACATTATTATAACCCACATATCCGTTTTCTTTATTCACCCTCAATGCATCTTCACTCCATTTCTGATTGGTTGCCATGCTGTAATAATCATAACCATGTCCGTAATAAGAGGTAATTCTTACCGCATTTTCACTAATATCTACCCCTTTATTAGATAGACTGATGCTTGGAGTAGCGGATGCATTGATAATAGAAACACTATCTACATCAATCACCAGCATTTCTTCATAATTACCCGGATCGACCATGATTTTTACCCGCTCAGAATCCGGACGGGTCATAGCACGAACTGCTGCCAGTGCTTCATTAATAGTCTGATACTCTTTATCAGTACCCACCGTAATAACCGGTGCATATTCTATGGCTTCCACCACTTTTATATCCGGTATATAGGTAATTGTTGCCGAAACATTTGAAATGGTAAGATAACCGGCAGCAGAGCCCTCGTAAACATAAGACACTGTTTCAAAAAGAGAAGTACTTTCGCTGGATGTCCGGACCGTATCACCTTCCACCACACAGAAATCAGCAGTATAGTAATAAGTAATGATGAGTTTTTCTCCCGGATTCATAGGAACCTTAGCGGTAGCATCATCCCCACTGAGAGTCAGATGGCCTTTCTCCATTTCATTTTTCACATCTCCACTAAATAACATACCTTTATAAGCCGTTGTAGTCTCGTCAATCACCTTATCGTCAAATGACCAGTTGGTAATAGATCGGAATTCCAGATGCTTAGTCACCTCTCCCCCGTCTACAGTTACATTCGATGTAGGAGCAAGCTCTAACGGATAAGCATCCAAACCACTGCAGGCAATGGAATAAACTCCATCACGCAGGTATATATCCTCTATATTGGTAAATGTATACGAATAGCCTGCTTCATGCAGGTTGGTAAATTTAATACTTAATAGTGAAAGGTGTTCCGCTTCCAGGTGGGTTGTAGCAATATTTACTTTATAAATAGGCTTCGCTTCAAAAACAATATCAAATGTATTATCATCAGCTATTGTAATTTCATTTTCCGTAATCCGGTAATCATTCACACCGGTTGCAGTAATAAAATATTTGGTATTGGGTTCAATATCTACCCTATAGGTAAAGTCCTCCACGTTAATTTCAGGCATAGGAACATAGATAAGTTCTTCATTTTCGGGTGTAAATATCAAGTCCACTTTTTCCAGTTCAGCAGCACTTAATCCCTGGATAGAACCGGAGAGGTTTTTGGTAAGTACTTTCTCGATAACAATATCCCGGGTAGTATTTTCTTCTATGGTAATGGTATTTCCATTGCCCACAATATATCCGTTGGCATTTCCCAGACTGATTTTATAAGTATAGCCTGCGGGAACTTCAATGCTATATTCCGTTGATTCGGGAGTAAGCGCCCGGGTAAACTCTTTGCCTGCTTCATTAGTCAGGATAAGCGTATAGGCATCCGGAATACCCGGTGCATCATCCAGATTCAGTGCACCGCTCAGGGTAGCATAAATGGCATCTCTTCTCAGGATACGGTAGTAAAACGGTTTATCTTGTGTATCATAAATATGATAAGCTCCGGTTTTCTTAGCAACAAATTTAACAAGTTCTACTGAAGACGATACCTCTGCTACATCGGTTTGACTCTCATCGCTCATGTATTCGAACGTTAGCCTGCCCTTGTTTTCCTGCGATTTTACATATAGGGTTACCTCATCATCCGCACTCAATGTAAGACCGAGGTAACGGTTGGTAGCCCCGGAAGAATTCACATATAAACATCCGGTAAAGGTTTCACTTCCGTAACTTGCCGGAAATCCTGTATCATCATAACGGGTTAAGTTAGTATTGGTCGAACGGATACGGTCGTTTGAACCGCCCACCCAACTTAAAACACCTGCGGTAAATCCTCCGGAAAGGTCTACACCCAACGTCCCGGGTTCTACATCCGGAAACCAGCTGTTAATGATATCTTCATTAAGCCTGTTGGTATATATTTCTTCATCAAACTGAGCGCCACCAAAATCCCATACATCTATTTTATCGGTTCTGATTATTTCCGCCGCATTTTCAATGGTCACACCATGTATATAAATCTCCGCTGTCGGAAATTTTACACTGGATAAAGTAGCTGTTATTACACCTGCTTCACCGGTATAACTAAAACTATGGGTAGAGCAAACAGCTATGGTATCTCTTGCCTGCACACTTCCCAGCACTGTGCCGGAAGCATCTGTCATCACAAATACAGCGTCTGTAGCCGACCCATACTGACAGGTTCCAAAAGTAATAATGGCACTTCCTGCCACAATAATATCCATTGAGTTTCCGGAAAACATTACAGCTCCGTGAGATGAATCATGATAGCCAAATTGCAAAGCTGTATTATCTGTATTACTGTTAAGTGTAAGAATTCCATCTTCGGAAAAGAAGCTATCGTAACGTACTGATTCATAAGAAATTTGCGGAAGCACACTTCCATCGGCAAAATTATACGAATAGGTTTTTCCCGGTTCTGCCGTAATATCTTTACTGGTATCGGCAACAGAAATTTCATAACCATACGGTTTGGTTTCTTCATCTTCATAGCTGATGACTAGCTTATTGCCGGAAACAGCCACTTCACTGATAGCTCCCGAATGAGTAATAGTTACATCAGACAGTTCTTTTCCTCCTAAATCAATACGGATAGAAGCCTGCTCTGCTGTTGCACTAATAACGGTTCCTTCCGAAACGGTAACCGTAGCGGCATCTGTCGAAGTAGCCCCCATGGTAATATCTATTTCTACTCCATTTACTGTTACTTTACCGGATTTCTGTACCCATGGCACTAAGTCAACCTCGTAAGGATAAGGTACAATTGCGATGTAGGGAATATAGTTAGCCCCTGTAAAATCAATAGTAACTTCACCGGCTTCTCCCACATACAAAAAATCGGTAGTAGCACCGGTATCATGGTAACAGGAAGCTATCTGCGACGCAGTGGTAACATCAAATTCACCACTTGCACTTGAAAAAGTCAGTGTTCCATTAGAATATTCACAACCCCCTACTTTTATATAAGAGTTTCCCGCAACCCGGAACGTAAGCTGATTTCCTTCTTTAAAGGCAGTCCCATGTTCTGTTCCATTGTATTGATAAGCATTCTGCGAACCTACGGTTACTTCAATAAGTCCTTTGGAAATATCTGTTTTTCCATCTCCGTCTGTCGGGACAATACTTCCATCACCAAAATCAAACGTATAAATAATGTTCTCTTCAGGAGAATCTACTTCTATTCCCGATTGTGCCGGAATTACCGTAATAAGAGGTAAATAAATATCATTACCCGGAGCGTCGTTTTTAATAGCTGTAAAAGTAAGCACATCGGCAGAACCATCATACACAAAATCAAAAGTGTCAACCTTGTCGTTTACAACATTTGAATTCTGAATTCCAATCACTTCGCCATCCGATGTTGTACATTCCAGATATAAATGTGAAAAACTGGAACCTAAGAACTTAAATGTACAACTACCATCTACCGAAATGGTAATTGTAGCACCATCTTTCATATTAAGACCATAACCATGAGGAGAATAATCCCCACCTAAAACAAGCGTTCCATCTTCGGACGCACCATCTGCAACGATGGTAGTATTTACAAAATCATACTCTCTTTGTGCATTAACCACACTCAGAGTCCCCAGGAGGGCAATAAGTAAAAGTAAAAGTTTTTTCTTCATGAATTTTTCTCTAACATTAATAAATAGTTTTTTCTGTTTCAGTATATATTACATCTTTTATAAATAGTCTATCGAAATCTATCCTATCCTCTTTTGATTTTATAAGAAGAAAAGAAGGAATGTCAAAATCGTTCTCACGTTTCTGATAAATAAATATTTAAAATTAGTTTAGATACATTTCCACATGCCACAATGATGAAAAAAAAACTTTTAACAGCCTTTAGTCTGTAACACGCTCATCCATTTACGTTTTAAGAAGAATTTTTATTAGTAAGGTTAATCAATCCGAAGCAAAATTACTTTCATCTTTCTATAACAAGGGGTAATTTTTGATTAATATATTGTAGATTTAGATTTTTAAATTTATCTATAAGGCAAAAAAGAAAAATACAGTTTATAAAAAGTTTTATTCAAGGGGATAACTACTAACACGTAAGTAAGCAATAGGATTTTGAATTAAATAATTAAGTCAAAACCGGAGGATTTACAGGTAGTTAATTACAATAAGTCGCTTACTGTTTTTTATAACTTCCTTTGAATTTGCAGATGTGTTTATAGAAAGGAGAACATTTCTTTAATTTTTATTTCATCTCTTCGTGCAGATAAAGAAACCAATAAAAGAAGATGTAATACCGTTTTCTTTTACTATCCTGTTTACCGGAAATCTTCCCGTAAAAGACTTCCTTTTTTCAAATAGCTTTCGCTCGTTGAATAGTTTTAGTTAAATTATGTTAACACTTAAACAGTGCTTTTCAATCTTAAGTTTTTATAGTATAAAGTAAATTAAAACCTACGTTGAATAAAATAAAGAAAAAGTAGTAAAACTTACCCGTACTACTACGGATGGACTTCCCGGTTTCAAAAAATGTACGCATACCAGTACGAATGCTCCAATTTGTTTTAAAAAAGTTACACGTACTGCTACGAATGGTTAAATCGGTTTCAGAAAACGTGCGCGTAGTGCTACAGGTACATAAAATGGAACGAAAAAACTTACGCGTATCAGTACGGGTACATAAATTTGTCTGGAGAAC
>Ga0192240_10444_pt1 | contig 17358 bp, 10 predicted proteins | sample Koala_Koa27_H3_FD_131237 | JGI IMG/M metagenome (GOLD analysis project Ga0192240, IMG submission 131237) | Enriched cells from koala feces incubated with labeled cellulose particles, San Francisco Zoo, California, United States - Koala_Koa2-7_H3 ...
CACGGAAACTTCTCCGTACTGTGTCACAGTTTTTCCGTTTACCACAGACGATGTCCCGGTTCCGGCGGATGCATCATTGATGGATGTCTCCGTCTTGGAAGCTTCCGGATCTTCCGAATCCCGTGTATTGGTAAAATTGAAGGTATACGTGTCAACATCCATATCCGAACCGGAAGTATAGTTATACCCGTTACTCGTCTTCAGCGTTTCCGCCACGGAATAATAGTACTCATAACGGCTGTCATCATACAGAGGCAGACCGACATATCCGTCCTGTGCCGTCCAATACCAGTAAATCTTATAGGCATCGCCGCTCCATACCACAATATAGGTATCTTCCTCGCCGGTGCCGTTGCCGCTCACCTGCGTCAGCGTTTTCAGCGAAGCGGCCTCACTGTTCCGGGTGACAGTCAGGGTGATCTCCTGTGCGTTGTTGTGAGTCAAACCACCGTCCACCCAGGTCTTGGTACCGTTCAGAACCACATAATCCTGCTCCAGTGTGTTGATAACAGTAAAGCGGGTACTGCTGTCATAGACATCCGTGTCATATACATCACTGTCATTAGAATAGGTAGTCACATAGCCGTCGATACCTGTCTCCACTACCTTGTAGGTAATCTTTTTCCCGCTCGCGTCATACACCGGCAGGTTCAGAATATCCCAGTCGTTCGTATAGAGTGTACCCCAGTTCACGGTATAAGAGCCGTAAGTATCCTCATATAACGTCCAGACCGTATCCTCATCCGGATTCTCATCTGTCGTATAGTACAGGGTCAGCTGTACTTTTGTCTCATTGTCCGTGTGGGACAGGCCGCCGTCCACCCAGGTCTTGCGTCCGTAGATATTCATACTGCCGGCGTCAAAGGTATTAACGATCACGGCGCTCGACGTATCTGTTTCACTGTCGCCGTTCCAGTCCGTGTCATTGGTGCTGCTGGTCGATGCACTCAGTGTGCCATCGCCATTGTCGGTCACAACCAGCGTGATCAGATGGCCGTATGTCTGCGTGTCATAGGTCAGATCATCCAGCGTGTAAGTGCCATCGTCGTTCTGTACAGCGCCCGTCGGAGCGATCTCGGTCACACGGTACTCCCAGCTTCCCACGTCGTCCTGATCCAGTGTCAGTGTCAGCATCTGAATCAGGGACAAAGCCGTGTCGTCGTTTTTCTCATATGTCGTGAGCTGTTTCAGTTCCGCGCCGGTCACGGTCACCGTGATATAACGGTTGCCGGTTTCCTCATCTGTCTCATACGCATCCGCGAAAGGCGCGCTGCTGTCAAGCGCCTCCAGCTTGAAGGCAAACTCATCATCATCGTTGAAATCGCGCCCGTTCAGCACCTTGTAAACGGAAAGCATTGCTTCTCCGGCAGCCTTATAGGTATTTTTGAAAACCATGGAATCGTATGTAGCTGTGGAGCCCAGCTGCGTTCTTCCGTTTGCATCATAATAAGTAGTACTCGTACTAACAACTGTCAGTACACCATTTATATCTTCCACAACCACTTCCACGATATAATAATGAGTATCGTAGGTGACTCCGGAAAGACCTCCCGGTTCCTCAGAAACCTTGAACCAGTACGTACCTTGCGTATCAAATACAATCTCGTAACCGAACGCTCCGGCAGCTCCGTTAGAACGCTCAACCAGTGTATCTTCTATCACATAACCGCTTTCATCAAGTTCCTGGATCCAGATCGTAAATTCACCCGTTTCCAGACTCCGTCCGGTCAGAGTCTTTGTCGCTCTGAGAATGATGGATGTCTCACTTGCGTCGTAAGTATTGACAAAAGACGCCGTAAAGGAATCACCTGTATCCTCATAATCTTTATGTGTGCTGTCCGCTACAAAGGACGTGACCGAATCACTGCCGTCAATCGTTACGTCTGTAACCGTCCGTTTACCATCACTGTTTTCCACACTCTTTGTCATGGAAACCGTGGCGATCAGCTCGCCCGAATTCGCATCCTTGCTGACCACAACTGTCAGCGTATAACGGGTAGAGTCGTAAATCACACCGCCGGAACCCGTTCCGGTCGCCTCATCCTCATAAATCACATAGGTGTATGTACCGACTTCGGTGTAAACAAATGCACCCGGCTGCGAAATTGTCCATGTGATCGGCTGATCTGAATCTCCCGTGGAAACAGTCACCGTTCCGGTCGCCACAGCTGCTCCCGCGTCTTCATCCGCATTCGGATTATCCATGGACTGATTCACTGTATATGTGAACGTCTTGGTCGCAACATCTGTCCCGCTTAACGTCTTGATCCCATTGATCAGGGCAGCCAGTTCCACAGAGACTGACTCCTCCTGATTGGTAACGGTAACAGAAACCGCCGCCCCGCTTTCAGCGACATCAAAGTTGACGGTATGATATTTCACATACGCACCCTCGGTTGAGTCATAAGCGTATCTCTCGGACACAGTACTTACATTTGAAACACCGGTTCCGCTCACGGATACTGTCGTGTCATAGGAGTGAACATGGCTTCCCACCAGATACTCTGTCAGATAAACGGTCCCCAGCGGAACATCATAAAATGTCGCTGTGCCGTCCGCACTGATGGTCGCCGTACCGATTGAGACTGCCGATCCATCTACATAGGTATAGAGAGCAAATCGGAAGTTGTCTTCATTTTCCACACTGGTCACCGTATTGCCGTCCATATCCAACACAACTTTATTCACCGTCACGGTCGTAGTCTTCAAGGTATTGGTCCATTCGGCATTGCGGTCTGCGGCCGGCGTTACGGTCGTATCTCCGCTGAGAGTATAATTGCTCAAATCAAATGTTCCAGATTCTGTAATCTCATACGTCAGCGCCGCACCGTTTTTATCAAAGGCCGATACACCGTCATATACCAGCATCCAGGAGTCGCCGCTCTCTGTCCATACAGCCGTAGTGGTATAAGTATATGTCTTTCCGTCGGTCGCGTTCGTCGCCGTCAGGGTAACAGCAAACTGTGTACCGTCATTTTCAGGCCGCGCAGAGTATTTATTGCTCAAATCCGACCAGTTCTTAGTCAGCACCAGACGCGCCGTTCCGGTGATGGTGTTCGTGATCGTGGAGCTGGCTCCGCTTGTCGTTACCTCTACATCACCGCCGCCGGATACGCTCCACTGGTACTGATAACCGTTTACAGCCACCGTAGTAGCGGACTCGGCAACCGTGTAGGTTCCCACCGGAAGATCTACAAGAGTAACGCTGCCGTCCGCCAGAACCGTCACCGTAGCCACGCCGCCGGATACAGACCAGAAATTATTATTGCTGTCAGATACAGACTGCAGATTGTCAAGTTCCCCGTTCGTTCCCGTCACGGTAAAGGTGAATGTCATATCCGCGGTGTCAATGATACTGCTGTCCGCTTTCACTACCTTATTCAACGTCAGCGATCCGGTCTGAATCGTGTTCGTGATCGTATATCCGTCCGTCATGCTGCCTGAAACTACAGACACATAGGAAGAAGGCACACTATTATCTGCCTCTTTTACCGTATAGGTAATTTCTTTATCTGACGCATTATATTTTGACAGATTCTCAAATGTTCCTGCCCAGCTGTTGTCCGCATTAAGCGTAAGGGTTACCGCATTTCCTGCGGTGTCTGTAACCAACTCATTATCCGCATAAAGGTTCACGGTGATGCTATCAGGACGAAGACCGTAATAATCATCGTTATCAGCCCAGACTTTTTCAACCGGGACATCCACGGTCTCCTCACCATAGTAGTTGACGATATAGAATGTGATCGACTGATCCGAGTCAACCTTGTCCTTTCCGCTGGTCAATCCTGACAGGGTGTCGCTCATCGTCGTCCCGGTGACATTGCCGCTGGAATCATACGTGGACAACACATAGTATGTCTCCGTCCGCACGTATGGCAGCTCACCATCCGCCGTTGTAACGGATGAATCCGGCATACTCTCCACAACATAATAGTCGCCCGCGCTCACGTTATACAGTACGGAAGCAACGCCGTCGCTCACCGTGAGACTTGCCGACTCTTCTACCTCATCGTTGGAAGTATCGCCGTCATTTTCTGTTGCGTCATACAGAGTGATGCCATATGTCTCATCCTCCGTCGGATCCAGCAATTCTCCTCCAATGTTCCTTACTTCCTTCACGATGGAAATAGAGCCGCCGCCCATAACCGCAGAGATTGTAAAATCCATACCGGACTGGGAACCGCCATAGGTCGTTCCATTCCAGTTACCACCAAGACCGGGGCATTTATTATTCGTAGCGTCCCAATAAGTGAAGGTATTATAGAAAGTCATCTCCACCGTATAGGTTTCATTCGTATCCGTATCCGTAAACGTCACACTGGTCGTAAACCAGAAGGTATAATAAACAGGATTACCGGACGTACCAACCGAGAAAGTACCGTCAAAACGTACCTGGGCATTTCCGCTGGAATCCTCACTTCCGGATGTATCCATACTGGATACAGTATAGCTGTAAGTATTCCCGCTGTTATCAAACGCAGTCAGCCCCCAGGTATCCGTAGCCGTTTCGTTTTGATAAAAATCGCTGTTTGTCAGTGTAATGGTTGTCGTCAGCGCTTTGCCGTTGATCGTCAGCGTAGCTGTCGGGTAGATCGCCAGATCAATATGATCCACACTATAACCATCATAATCGCCGGAGGAGCCGGAACTCTCCTCGTAAATCAGATAGATATCCGTAATGGCACTGCTGAGTGATGACCAGTTATTGCCATACGACGAACTGCGGTACTGCCATGTATTCATATTATAACGAAAATATACCGCCGCAACGCTGCCCGAGTAGTTTGCGCTCGTATTAACCGCAGCAGAACTGTAGCTGTAGGTTGTATCGCCATCCGTAACCGTATAATATCCGGCAATCGTTGACAGGGCTACCGACCCACTGAAAGATGTCGGAAGATCCGCGGCTGTGATTGTCGCGGAAGACAGCGCATTCCCGCTGCTGTCCACAAAATGTACATTAATATTATTTGTGACTGTTGTGCCGGATTGTCCCCAACCTCCCTGCGTTGTATAGCTGTAGACAATCGTATCCACCGCATTATTGACAGACTCATCCACCACTGTCGAGATCGCATACTCCACATTCACATTCACCACGCCGTATGATGAGAAATCACTGGCTGTAAATGAATAGGAACTCAGACCGGCCTCCTGGCCCTGTCCGTCCTCGATATACTCTACACTGCCGTCGTCCGTCATATGATAGACCAGCGCGTAATCAGCCGCCAGTCCGTCCGCCTCCGTGGCCAGAGCGAGGCCGCTGAATGTAACCGTCACCTCAGTCGCGGGCTGAACCTCCTCGCCGTCCACATAGAAGCTGATCTCCCGTACAACTGAGTCGATGACTGTATATGTCTCAGCATATTGTGAGAAATCCTGCGCCTCGACCGCAGACAGGAACGCCGCTGTATCTGCCGCTGTAACTGTCATGGTCACTCCCTCCGGGAACGCGCCCTCCGGGGCGTCCACGGTGACCGTCATGCCGTCAGACTCCTCCGACAGCGTGACCGCCGGCATAGTCGTTGACTCCTCCTCAGCGTTCGTGTCATCCGTCTCTCCGTCTGACATCAGGCTGATTTCCATATCATCCTGTGTACCGGAATCGCCGAGAACCTCAGCGTAAGACGAAATCTGCGATGAACTGATCATAAGACAAAAGGCCAGCGCAACCGCCAAAATTCTTCTTATCTTTCTCTTCATTCCTTTTTCCTCCTTACATCAGTGTCTAAAATCTATATAAACAAAAATTGATCCGACATATGTATGTGAGCCAGATCTCATCCGCAAAATCTGTGATCAATTTTTTGCCGGCTCACCTGTTCATAATCTCATCTTCGGCATCATCCGCGTCGCTGTCCTTTTCCTTTCTGATATCGCCCCGCCGCCGCTTCGCGTGCCGGCACACGCCCATCAGGGTATGCGGTGAAACCGGCGTATAATGACGACAGGAGCCGCAGTCCATACATCGACCCGGCTCATCCCACTCACTGTGCGGGCAGGCGTCCTCCCCGCAGAACATAATCGGATGCCCGTCTCTGGTCCATACCGGATTTTCTATAAAATCGGGATATTCCTCGATATACATATCCGCATTTTTATCGTAATACAGCGGGATATACAGGATGACACCCTCAAATTCATATCGTCTGGTTTTCTTCTCCTTTTCCATAACTGCATCTCCCGGCATCCTTATAAATCATCAGATAGTTTCTTCATTGTTACCAGTATATCAATGATTTATAAACCGCACATCCGCCATTTAACGAAAAAAAGAGCAGGTAGAGTTAATTCCTACCTGCTGTAATTGTTTATAAATCTATGTTACAGAAGCATATATTCTTTCAGTTCACTTCTCTTTGAAACATTCAGCTTGCTCAAAATGGAAGCAATGTGAAACTTTACCGTATGCAATGAAACTCCCATATGATCACTGATCTCCTGATTCGTCCAACCGCGTGCCGCGAGCATGGCGATGGAAAACTCGGTCGTAGTCAGATTATCAGCAACCATATCTCCTGTTTCGACGTTGTGAATCTTCCGCCATCCGGCAGAGAATTTATATGTAATATCAATCATATGCCTGAAATCATCCGGCCATTCTTTTTTAACCACCGCTTCCAGCATCCCGCCAAGCAGGCCGTGATGCTCACCGAATGGTTCAATCAGATCATCCGGCCTTGCCAGCATCCAGGCCTGAAGCAGATGTTCTCTGGCGTCCTCCGTCCGGCGCAGGCTCACATAATCCATCGTCGCAACCAGATGAAGATAGATATTCGGGATTGGACAGATCTCCGGCTGCATCCCCAGCGCAGTTTGAACTATTCCGAGACTCTTACCGTAATCTCCCTGCAAATAGGCATAATGTGCCTGAACATAACAGGCATATGTACGCATTCCGCCGGGCAGAAACGCCAAATTTATCTTCTCAATCGACACTTCTTTTTCATTGCGGGGCGGCAGGTGCAGGAGTACGGCCGCCGTGGCAGCAATAAAATCCACCATGGTCTGTTTCTGCGGGGACAATTCTTCATCGGTTACTGAAAAACCTCCCTCAAGTTCCTGCAATGCGCGTCTGGTACACAGAATATGGTCTGTCGCAAGATTCGCAAAAGCATAAACCAGACAGGCAGAAAGACGAATCGTCAGATACGGACTGGTCAGATATGATTCTGCCTCCTGCGCGGCCTTCTCCGGCCGGCCGCTGAAATAATCATATTCCGCCAACGCAATTCCTCTCAGGTTCTCATCCTCCATCTCCTGTATTGTCTCCAGGCAATGTCCGGGTTCATACGCAGAACTCAGCAGAGGCATCGGTATATACTCCGTCGGCTTCGCCGGCCGTGGTGATTGCCCTGCCGCTCGTTCCTCTTCTTCGGGTTCACACTCCATACTGTTTTCCATGCGCATTCTCCTCTGTCATTGATGCATGACCGAATCATATTTTCTAAATATATACCACGTGTATTTATTTATGTTGTATAATAAAGTCATAATTTATTATGATACAAATTTTTATTTTGTCAAGAAAACATCCCGTATTTCATAAAAAACATACCTCTTCTGAGCCCAACATCATCATTAATTATCATAAGGAAACAATCTCTGAACCTTAATCCGTATTCTCTGCAGCGCATTGTCAACAGACTTCTCCTGTACGCCCATCTCTTCCGCAATCTGACGATAATTCATTCCTTCCAGATAACTGTCCAGAACCTTCCTCTCCATCCGGCTTAAGTGGTCATAAACCTGTTCCAGAAAATCCTTCATATTCTCCCTGTCGATCATCATTTGCTCCGGGTTCTGGTCATTCGCTGTCAATCCCCCGTGAAACGGGATATCACCGGTATCAGAGTCTCCCATTGAAAGAGAAATATAAGAATTCAACGGACCGTGCTTCTTGCGCGCGGCGGATTCGATCGCCGTGTATATCTGGCGGCTGATGCAAAGCTCCGCAAAATGAAAAAAACTGCCGGCTTCTTCATCGTAATCACGGACAGCTTTAAACAGGCCGATCATCCCTTCCTGAATCAGATCGTCCGTATCGCCGCCGAGCAGAAAGAGAGCGTTCGCCTTTTTCCTCACCAGATATTTATATTTTTCGAGAAGATAATCCATCACGCGGGACTCACCGTCCCGCAGGAGATGAATCAGCTCCGTGTCGGTCATTTCTTCATATCGCTGCATCATCAGCCGTCACTTTCCGTACAGCCGCCGGGCGGCCGGACAAATATCAGAGAATGTCAGCCATTCATCCTCTGCCGTACAATTTCAAAAGAAAGCACACCGGCAGCCACCGAAGCGTTCAGAGAATCTATGTCCCCCTGCATCGGAATAGATGCCGTAAAATCACAGTTTTCTTTTACAAGCTTACTGACACCCTCTCCCTCGTTTCCGATGACAAGTCCGATCGGGCCGGTCAGATTCCGGCGGTACATCACTTCGCCGTCCATATCCGCACAGACAAACCAGATACCGCGCGTCTTTAAATCCTTCATGGTAGCGGACAGATTCGTCACCTTCGCCACGGGGGTATAATTCAGAGCGCCGGCGGATGCTTTCGCCACGGTCGCCGTCAGTCCGACCGCGCGCCGCTTCGGAATAATCACACCATGCGCGCCCGCCAGATTGGCAGTGCGGATGATTGCGCCGAGATTATGCGGATCCTCAATGCCGTCCAGAAGAATCAGAAACGGCGGTTCCCCCCGCTCTTCGGCGAGCTGAAGGATCTCATCCACCGTAGCATAGCCATATGCCGCCGCATGCGCGATCACGCCCTGATGTTTTCCGGTCTCTGACATCTGTTCCAGACGTTCCTTTGCGACAAAATTTATAATCGTCCCGTGCTTTTTCGCCTCACGGACGATCGTACGTACCGGCCCGTCCTGGCAACCGTCCAACACAAATAATTTATCGATGGTTTTACCGGAACGGAATGCTTCCAGCACGGCATTTCTTCCTTCTATGATCAGGCACTGACTTTCCGTGTCATCGTTATGACTGGTATCACCCATAGAGTTTTCTCTCCTCTCTATTCTCGTAAACAAGAGCTTATATACGGTTATCTTCCGTCATTCCGCATTCTGCATGAAAACTGACTTGTGTTTTCCATCTTCGCCGTCTCATACCGCTTCATCCGCTCCAACACCCCGCAGACCGACATTGACAAGATACAGCAGCCGTTCAAACTGGTCTGTCAGATACAGATAACCCATCAAAGCCTCAAAACCGGTCGCACGCCGGTAATCTGCCATCGTCGCATTCTTCGCCATGGTAGGGGATTTGGCATTTCTCCCGCGGCGATAACAGTCCGCCTCCGTCTCTGTGAGTTCCGGCAGTATGGCTTCCATCATTTCCGACTGGGAATGTGCTTTCACAAGATGACTGGTATGCTGATGCAGCTGTCCCGGCCGGACATTGCCGTGTCCGACGACGACAGAGCGGATCACCAGATCATAAATGCCGTCGCCGATATAGGCCAGCGTCAACGGGGAATATGTACGAATATCCACATCTTTTATATGAAAATACTGTTTAATATCTGAAAAAATCTTCTCATATTTTTCCGTACTATCTTCCATACAATACCCTCTCGTTCTCTATGCCCGCTTCCATACAACGCCCTCTCTTGTATCTTTCAGCGTGATCCCCATAGATGCCAGCTGATCGCGGATTTCATCGGCACGGGCAAAATTCTTTTCTTTTCTGGCTGCCTGCCGCTCAGCAATCAGCCGCTCAATCTCTTCATCCAGGATCTCCTCCTCCTTCTCCGTGATAATACCGAGCACATCACAGAGCTGTGCCAGACGGGACGACAGGGAATCCAGATACGCTTTGCTGTCAGACGCAAAAGCATGGGTATTGCAGAATTTTACCAGTTCAAATACAGCCGACACCGCGTCCGCCGTATTAAAATCATCCTCCATGGAGGCCTCAAACTTCTCCACATAGACGTCCGTCTGCGCAAAAAGTTTTTGTTCCTCATCCGTCATTTTGTCCGCAGCGGAAACCCCGGTGCATAATGCCTGATTCTGCTCCGTGTCCGTCTGTCCCGCCCCGGCGGCCGCTTCCGAGAGACGTCTCAGATTCTCCGCTGCCGTCAGGATCCGTTCCAGTCCGTTTTTCGCCGCCTCCATCAGGTCTGCGCTGAAATTCAACGGGCTGCGGTAGTGAGCAGAAAGCATGAAAAAGCGCAGCACCTGCAGGTCGTATTTCTCCGCGATGTCGCGAACCGTGAAAAAGTTCCCCAGAGATTTTGACATCTTTTTATTATCAATATTTAAGAACGCGTTGTGCAGCCAGTATCTGGCAAACGGTGTACCGTTCGCAGCCTCGCTCTGCGCGATTTCATTCTCATGATGTGGAAAGATCAGATCCTCACCGCCCGCGTGAATATCAATCTCATCACCCAGATATTTCTTAGCCATCACGGAGCACTCAATGTGCCAGCCCGGACGCCCCTTGCACCACGGTGAATCCCAGTACGGCTCCCCCTCCTTCTTCGGCTTCCAGAGTACAAAATCCAGCGGATCCTCTTTCTGCTCTCCTGTCACCTGAATATCCCGGTGTCCCGCCTGAAGATCGTCGATATTTTTCCCGGACAGCTTCCCATATCCCTTAAAATTCCTTGTGCGGTAGTATACGGTACCGTCCTGTGCAGCATAGGCGTATCCCTTCTCAATCAGCGTAGAGATCATGTCCAGCATACCCGAAATCTCCTGTGTCGCCAACGGGTGCGTCGTGGCCGGCCTCACATTCATGGCCGCCATATCCTTTTTACACTCTTCAATGTAACGAGCTGCCACTTCCTGTGCCGAAATACCCTCTTCCACAGATTTTTTAATGATTTTGTCATCTACATCCGTGAAATTCGACACGTAATTCACCTCATACCCCTTGTACTCCAGATAACGGCGCACTGTATCAAAAACAATCATCGGTCGCGCGTTTCCGATATGGATGAGGTTGTACACTGTCGGCCCGCATACATACATGCTGACCTTTCCCTCCTCCAGAGGTATGAATTCCTCTTTTCTCCTTGTCAATGTATTATAAACTTTCATAATATCTCTTTCCTCTCTGATTATATATGTGCGATTTCAGACATTCCTTACAGCACCGGTTCCGGATACCTGCATTCGTTCTTCTGCTCAAACCCCTCCGTGTTTCCGGAACACATTCTTTACGATCTCTGCCATCTGTTCGCTCTTTTCCTCGATATCCAACACAAGGAAAAACTGGTTCACCGCACGGTACAGATTCTGTCTTTCATAGGAAAAATCCGTCAGATACCGGTCTCCGTTCAGATAATCGGTCAGATAACGTATGCCCCGTTCCAGCGCCATGAGCCATACAGCGTAATTGATCAGTTCCTTCTCCTTCTCTGTGAGCACCCGACCCATCTCACTCGCATAGCCCTGCAGATGGAAGCGATACAGATCCAGGTTCAGTTCAATATCACCGGACCGCTCATCCTCATCAAAGGTAGCCGCTCCCGCCCGGACGGAATCACCGAAATCCAGAATGGAGACACCCGGCATCACCGTGTCAAGATCGATCAGACAGATGGCTTTTTTACTCTCCTCATCGACGAGAATGTTGCTATAATGTGTATCATTATGTGTCACGCGCAGCGGGATCTCCCCCGTCTTTACCGAGTCACGAATCAGTGAAATCTTTTTGGATCGCTCCAGCACAAACTGAATCTGTTCCTGACAGTCTGATGTCCGAAAACAGATATCTCCGCGCACCGCGTCAAGAAAAGCAGACATCACATGCTTCATATCATGCAGTTTCGGAACCGTATAGGAAAGCTGTCCGCACGGAAAATCCCGCAGTCTCCGGTGAAACTGCCCGAGAATCTTTCCGACCTCATAGGATTTCTCGATCGTATCCGGTTTATTCATTTCCTCCCCGCAGTCAATCATGCGATACAGACGAAAATAGCTCCCGTTCTCGGTCTGGAGCAGCTGATTGCCGGACTTTGTACGAATAAAAGTAAGTGTCTCCAGATCCGGATCGCGTCCTTCCTTTTCGATGACATCTCTCAGATATTCTGTCACCAGAAAAAGATTGTTCATCACCTCAGTCGGATATTTAAAAACAAAATGGTTCATTTCCTGCAGAACATAGTGAATCCCGCCGCACACGATCTCATAGGTATGATTGACCGTTCCGTGCCCCAATGGCTTTCCCTCCGTAATCTCCCCCTCGATCTGAAATTTGCGGATGATCTCTTCAAACTGACTCATACTGTTTCTTCATCTCCTCCTGTACCGTTACTTCATCTCTGTTATACGGAAGATCTGCTGTTCAGGCCTGTACAGCAATTTGTACAACCAGACCGGCTGTCTGCAACCGTCACACTGCTCTCATAAATCGTGGAAAGCAGACAAATCGCGTTCGCGGCGATACCTTCCTCGCGGCCGGTAAAACCGAGATGCTCCTCCGTCGTTGCCTTGACATTGACCTGACTCTGATCGATATCCAATACATCCGCAATATTCTGCTCCATCTGCGCGATATAAGGGCGAAGCTTCGGTTGCTGCGCGATCACGGTCGCATCAATATTCTCAATCACATAATGATGCCGGCGTAAAAGGTCTCCCACGTGTGACAGAAGCTTCAAACTGGAAATCCCGCGATAATGCTCATCGGTATCCGGAAAATGCTGCCCGATATCCCCGAGTGCCGCTGCTCCGAGCAGCGCATCCATCACCGCATGCAAAAGGACATCCGCATCCGAATGGCCGAGAAGACCTAACGTATGCGGAATATCCACACCGCCGAGAATCAGGCGTCTTCCCTCTGTCAGCCGGTGCACGTCATAACCCATACCTACTCTCATATAAATCTCCGTTTCTAATATATCCGGCGGCAGATAAAAGCACTACACATATATTCTGTGACAATCAAAACTGCCCGCGGAAAAAATGTACGGTGTTATATTATATCCACTGTATATCCGGCCACAAATCATGCTGTAAGTCCGGACACTTTATCAGTGTACCACATTTTCTGTGATTGGTCACTGTTTTTCTGATTGACATTTTCTTTTCTTCTTCTTAAGATAGAGCATGAGGTGATTTCATTGAATCTGAGAAGTTTAAAACCTGCCGTAAAAAAAGCAATCGCACCGACGATCATGGCCACTCTGATCTTTTTTATGACCTATTATTTTTTCGGAACGGAAAATACCATGATCGGACCCTTTGCAACGCTTTCCTTCATGCGCTTTCGTACCATGCACAATCATTATGAGTGTATGATCAAGAATTTCGGGATCTATTTTGCCATGGCGTTCCTGGCATTTTTCGCCGTCATGAATCTGCCGTTGTGCATCATCATCAATGCACTGGCACTGTTCTGGATCGCAGATATCCTGATCGATGAATATAATCCGACAAACTACTTTCCCGCCGGCATGGCTCTGATCTTTTTCCAGATTGCACCGGTATCCACACCGGCCGCGCTGCTGAACCGGCTGGAGGCATTGCTGGCCACCGCTGTGCTGGTATTTCTCTTCGTCTTTGTACTGTCAAAGATTAAAAAACCGCAAAAATTCCTTCCGGATCATATACGGGAAGAATTTGAAAACTGCCGCCGGCAGCTGGATCTGTGTCATTTACTCAAAAATAATATGACGCTAACGCGTGATACCGCTGCATACGGTCGCGATACCTCACAAAAATCAGAGGATACAATCAAAACCATCGTTCCCTCCTTCACTGACCTCGAACGGCTTCATCGCGAGCTCGCTGACATCAACAAAAAAATCAGCAACGAGATATATGCCTGGAACCGTGCCAGCCTGTTCCCGAAGGGGAAGACAAACTGGTACTGTCAGTTTGTCCTGTTTTTTCAGCTCATGAACTATCTGACATTGAATTATAAGACGAATCAGAATCTTGACAAAGCAGAGAAGCTGTACCGGGATTTCCTCAAGACATTTGAGACGGTCGAACCGACACCGGATTACCATCGGTTGAATTTCCGGCTGAAAAAACCGGACATCCGCAGCTTCCGCCTTCGCTTCGCGCTCCGGCAGGTGATTACCGTGACCCCCTGCCTTATCTTCGCGTGGGCATCAGGACTCCCGAATGTATACTGGCTCGTGATCTCCGTATTTTTCATGATGATACCGTTTACGGATCACACGATGCAGCGGATACGCCAGCGGGTGACCGGAACCATCGCAGGTATTGTGATCTGTCTGGTCCTGTTCTCCGTCTTCAGCGGTTTTGCTTCCCATGTCGTCATTATGACGATCGCCAACTTCCTGATCTACGGCGCCAGCGGATACGGTCCCACGGTCGCCTACATCACCTGCTCCGCCCTGGCGCTGCAGACACTGGACGCCACCGTTCCGCTGGTACTGGGTCAGCGGCTGCTGTACACGCTGATCGGCGCAGTGATCGCGCTTGTCGCCAACAAATGGATTTTCCCGATCCGGTTCCGATATCAGATCGAATATCTGGCGGAGATGATCCGCTCCATCCGTGATGAAATCATTGAACTCGACCGAACAGCGCCGCACGATGAAAACTTTCCGAAATGGGAGATGGATCAGCGCATTATAAAATCCTATCTGCTGACAAACCGGCTCGAGGGAATGTGTGAACTGCTGCCGCAGGCGGAACAGCACTTTGATTACAGGAATTTCGAAAAGAAGCATATGAACATTATGGCAGAGTTTCTGACGGAGCACTTTACACAATAAACAGGGACATCACACAGCTTCGATCACACATGTGTGATGTTTCTTTTCTTTCCCTTTCGCGTCCTTATCATAATTGATTCTGACCAGAATCAAACGGCCGTTAAAATCTTTTAACTTCCCATCATAACGGTTGTCATGAATCTGTTTGATAGCCGTGTCGGCCGACTGATTATATTTCAGTTCAATGATCATCGCCGGTTTATCCGTGTGATTTCGCGGGACAAACGCATAATCTGCAAATCCTTTTCCCGCAGGAAGCTCACGGAATATTTCATAATAATTCTGTGCCGTATAATAAGCAAGCAATATCGCACAGCTTAATGAATTTTCGTCATTATATTCCAGACTGGATGTACATGTCTCGTGAGCCAGTTCCAGAGCAGCAGAAACACTGTCAGCATCTCCGTTGATCGTCGCGTTCAGCAGTTTTTCCGAATTTGACAGGGATTGATTTACCGTGCTCCAGTCTGTATTTTTGACTGCGGACCGGAAAGCCTCAGAAACCTCAAGATTCGGAATATAAGCTTCTTTTTTTTCCTCATCGTAAGCCAGATAACCCAGATGAATGAGAAGAGTCAGCACATCATCACTATTCTCAAAGGATGTAATATCGTTTTGAAAAGTGCTTATATCCACATGCATCCTCTGTCCGCCCAGCATATAAACAACCGCATCTTTTAAACCGTAAAAATCTCTGGTAATATACTCTTTTAAAGATTCAAATGTTTCTGACAATGTCCAATAGCTTCTGTATCTTTTTCTGCGGATCGCGGACATGACGGAATTCGGGCTGTAAACAGAATGAGCATCATGAAAAGAGTAACCGTCATACCAGCATTTCATTTTATCAAAATCCATACCGGTACGATCACACAATTTCAGAACTTCTGACTCTGTAAAACCGACATAAGGTGTCAGTTCATCGGGATAAACCATGGTAAATTCCTGAAAATCCGTCAGGGCGGATTCCGTTCCGTATTTCTTAATCGGAAGGATTCCGGTCATATAAGCAGCCGCAATCGTATTGTCTGTTACTGTCCCACCCTTAAAAAGCCCGCGCAAAAGCTGAATATACTCTTTTTGTAAATCCTGATCATCTTTTGTTTCACGGAAAAGGGCATCCCACTCATCGATAATCATAATGAATTTTTCGCCCGACTTCTCAGCTATACCGGAAAGAGCGCCCGGCAAGGATTTTTCATTTTCATCTGTGAAATCCGGAAAAGCCTGTCTGAGTTCGCGGATCACACGCTCCTGCAAATCACATACAGTCTGTTTTCGATTTCTGACTGTTGAAAGGAACCAGGTTATATCCAGATAAATAACATTAAATTTATTCAAATATGTCTCAAATGATATCTTATTTGAAATTTCCAGTCCTTCAAAAAGAATTTTCGAATCACAGCTCTTATCATAATACGCACATAACATCTTGGCTGCAAAGGATTTTCCGAACCGTCTCGGACGGCTGAAGCAGGTTAAACGGTCAGGAGAAATATTAATTGTGCTGTTGATATACTCAATCAAACCGGTCTTATCCACATACAAACCGTTTCGAATCGCCTGAAAACCACTATTTCCCGGGTTTAGATATTTACCCATATTTACGCTCCTTCCCGCATCTGTGTTATTCCGCCAGCTTCGCCAGCACGCGCACCGTCAGTTCATAATTTCTTTCCACTGATGCTACATCGAGTCTCTCCCGCACCGTATGGATATCATCCATCTGTGGCCCGTAGGAAATGCAGTCGATACCCGGAAGCTTTTCGCTTAGAATCCCGCATTCCACGCCAGCGTGGATACCCGTCAGCAACGGTTTTTCTCCGGTGATCTCCTCCCATGTCTCAGCCATAACTGCCTGAATTCCTGAATCAGACTGATACTCCCATGCAGGATACACACCGTTGACAACACAGTGCCCGCCGACAAGTTCTGTCAGATCCCGGATCCGCCGGATCAGCCAGTCTTTTTCCGTGCCGGAAGCGCTCCTGACGGAAAAAGTCATAGAGACGGTATCCTCTTTCATTCGCAGGACACCCATATTCAGAGAAGTCTGCACCATATCGGGGATCTCCGGCATCCAACGCTGGATCCCGGAGGGAAGATGCTCAAGCAAGAATGTCAGGCCGCTCTTTCCGGTCTCCGTAAGCGTCAGGGCCGTCCCGGACGCCGGATCAAAAGTTCCGGTCGGAGCTGTCGGATTCGATGTTTCTGCACAGTGTAATTGACTGCAATCGTTTATTGTTGAATCGTCGGTTATTCTCGTCAACGCCACATCCATATCAGGCTCGACCGTCGCGTATTCCGCACATACTGTCTCACGAAATTCAGCTGCGGCATGTTCGAACGCACCCGTTCCGGACGGCGGAACAAGCAACGTGGCACGGCACTGATTCGGGATCGCGTTATCCTTCTCTCCGCCGGATACATCGCAAACCGAGAACTCCGCTTTTTCAGATGCCTGCGCCAGAAATCGCCCGAACAGCAGATTGGCGTTCGCCCGTTCCAGATGAATCTCCGTACCGGAATGGCCGCCGCGCAGACCGCTGACGCGCCATTCATACAGGATGCCGCTCTTCTCTTCACGGGAAACCGGAAGAATACATTCCACCGTTGCCCCGCCCGCACAACTCGTC
>Ga0192240_10447_pt1 | contig 17236 bp, 11 predicted proteins | sample Koala_Koa27_H3_FD_131237 | JGI IMG/M metagenome (GOLD analysis project Ga0192240, IMG submission 131237) | Enriched cells from koala feces incubated with labeled cellulose particles, San Francisco Zoo, California, United States - Koala_Koa2-7_H3 ...
TTGCTCCGGGGGAGAGAAACTGGAGCGCTGGGGAAAATACACACTGGTACGGCCGGATCCCCAGGTAATCTGGGACACGCCGAAAAATCATATCGGATGGAAAAAGAAGAACGCACACTACCACCGAAGCAAAAAAGGCGGCGGTGAGTGGGAATTTTTTGATCTGCCCGAACAGTGGATCATCCGCTACCAGAAGCCTGGTCTGACTTTCCACTTAAAACCTTTCAGCTTCAAACACACCGGCCTGTTCCCGGAGCAGGCAGCCAATTGGGACTGGTTTTCAGAAAAGATACGCTTTGCCGGGCGCCCGGTCAAAGTCTTAAATCTCTTCGCCTACACCGGCGGCGCCACTCTTGCCGCGGCGGCAGCCGGAGCATCCGTCACCCATGTGGACGCCTCCAAAGGGATGGTACAGTGGGCAAAAGAAAACGCAGCGGCCTCCGGCCTGTCCGAAGCGCCCATCCGCTGGCTCGTGGATGACTGTGTAAAATTTGTCGAGCGGGAAATCCGCCGGGGAAACCACTATGACGCCATCATCATGGATCCTCCCTCCTACGGCCGCGGACCCAAAGGCGAGATCTGGAAGATTGAAGAATCCATCTATCCGCTGGTAAAACTCTGCACACAGCTGCTGTCCGACAAGCCGCTGTTCTTTCTCATCAATTCCTACACAACGGGATTGCAGCCTGCGGTGCTGGCCTACATGCTCGGCACAGCGACGAAAAAATACGGCGGCACTGTCGCCGCCGATGAAATCGGACTTCCCGTCACCGAGAGCGGGCTTATATTACCCTGTGGAGCCTCCGGACGGTGGGAGAAATAATAAAAATCATATGACGGCGGAGGAGAGAAATAAGCAAATCGACGTGTCCGAAACAGATGCAGAATCACTATCAGACGGCGCAGCCAACTATTTCTCCCTCAACCCCTTCTTATACTCCATCGGGCTGACGGAATAAATCTGCTTAAACGCATCCACGAACCGCCGGACGTTGTTATAGCCCACTTTCTCCGCAATCTCATAGGTCTTATAATCCGTCTCCCGCAGCAGCCGCAACGCCTCCTCCATGCGGATGGAAGTGAGAAACGCCTTGTAATTCTGCCCGGTCTCTTTCTTAAACATCGCGCTGAAATAATTCTGGCTGACGCAGGCAATATCCGCCAGTTCTTTGATAGAAAGATCCTTGTCGTAATTCTCGCGGATATAGCGCTTTACATCCTCGATCAGCACCTTGTCCTCCGACCTTCCTTTCGCGTAAATCCTCTGAATCAGATCCGCATAGTGATCATGAATGCATCGCTTCAGATCCGCCATGGTATGCTGCGCATACACATCCTGCTGGAGCGCATCCTGCATCTGATAAAAATCAACATCCAACAGATGATATTGGTCTAATTTGGACCCCAGGTCCCCCGCAAAATTCATCGTCCGCATGATAAGCGCGTCCCAGTTTCCATAATGGATCGCCTCAATGTCCTCCATGATCCGGTCAATCTTATCCATCACCTGCTTGTCCTTGGCAATGATCGCACGGAATGCACTCTCTACATCTTCCTTATAATCATCAAAAGATACCCGGTACTCGCGATGCACCTTTTCCGATTCTATAATTCCCCTCTTCTCAAAATGCTGCAATCCGAATGCAAAACATGCCTCTTTATAAGACTGCATCATACCCGATGGTTCCTCCGTAACCAGGCCGATTCCCATGCATACTTCAGCCTCGCAATCCTTCTCTACCATTTCACGGATCGGCTCCACATATTTTCTCACAAAAACATCCCGGTCCGCATTCGGGAAGATGCCCATGACATGGAGGGCATCCTCATCCTTTTTTATCACAAACCCGACATTCCGGCTCCCAAATGCCTCTGCCAGACGGTTAAAGACAGCAAAACGGGTCAGGTTAAACTGGCCGAAAGATTCCCGGCTCATTCTGGCTGCGGTATCCGGACGGATGCCTGCACTGATCCCCACAAAAAAGCGGTCCGTGAAATCAACATTCTGTTCCCGGAATACGCGATAGAGATCCTCGTTCTCATAATTTCTGCCGTTATTGATATCTTCAAACAGCTTCTGAAACTCATCTTTTTCAGGTTTAAAAATCTCCACCGTATTCTGCGCTTCCAGCACATTCAGCGCCTTTTTGACAGCCTCCTCCAGGTCTTTCTGCCCCACCGGCTTCAACAGGTAATCCACCGCTCCGCTCCTTAACGCCTCCTGCGCATACGAGAACTCCTGATGTGCACTGACAAAGATAAACCTGGTCTTCCCGCCGCGCTCCCGGTTCCAGCGGATCACATCCACGCCGGTCATCCCCGGCATCTGAATGTCGGTCACCACGAGATCCGGTTCCATTTTCTCCACGCAGCGCATCAGCCCCTCACCATCATAAGCTTCCCCAACAATCTCAACTCCGAGAGATTCCCAATCCACCAGTTTTTTTAACCCTCTCACAATAATTCTCTCATCATCCGCGATTACCAGTTTTCTCATATTCAAAGCTCCTCCCATATCGGCAGGGTTAAGGTGATCACTGTCCCCATCCCTTTTCTGCTCTGTATCGTATATCCATACTCTGCTCCGCAGTTCAGTTTTATCCTGTCGTATACATTTTTCATCCCGACGCTGACCGGATCGTCTGAGTCGATGGCGCCCACCTGATGGTTCTCCAGAAAATCTTCTATGCTTTCCAACACATCCTGCTCCATACCGACGCCGTCATCCATCACTACGATCTCCAGATGATCCGCTTTTCTCTCCACACGGATAGCCACCACTCCCGGTCCCGGCTTATCCCGCAATCCATGGCGAACTGCATTTTCCACCATGGGCTGCAGCAGCAGTTTGGGAACCAGCAGCATCCTGTCTTCATCTTTCAAATAGATCATAAGGGAAATCCGCCCCTCATACCGGACTTTCATCAGCACAAAGTATTCCCGGATTGCCTCGATCTCGTCTTTCAGGCGAACCCGGTCAGACTGCGCCCCCATCACATACCGCAGCTGTTTTGCCAGGCTTTCCAACAGCTCCGCCGTCTTCTGGTCATCCTGGTCCAGAGCTGTCATACGAATCACATCCAGGGAATTATACAGATAATGGGGCTGAATCTGCATTTTCAGCGCATTCAGTTCCGCGTCTTTCTGACAGATCTGCGCCACATACACCTGATTGATATAGTCCGTAAGGCGCTCCGCCATCTTATTAAATCCATCCGCCACATACTCCATCTCATCATTGCTGTCCAGGTTCACCCGGATATCCAGATTCCCCTGTTCTACTTCCTCCATGGCCGCCTTTAATTTCCGTGTCGGCTCACTCATACGGATAGAAAACATCATATAAAGCACCAGCAAAAACGCACAGCCGAATGTAATGATCAGTGCCAGCATGGAAACGCCCTGGTAAAACGTCCCCATGATACCGCTGTTGTCCATCACCAGAACAGCATATGCATCAAAATCACTGATTTTCTGGTAAAACACCCATTGACCGCCCACCTTTTGAAACCCGCTGCTGCCATCAAACAGATTTTCACAGAATTCCAGAGGGTGGCTTCCATTCAGATAATCCTCCTCCTTGTCACTGTAAATATAGGAAGAAGTCGACAGACTGTATACATAAAAGTTTCCTATATTCAGGCTGGATTTTTCAACCAGTTTTTCTATCTCTTCCACGTCAATATCCGCGTACAGCGTGGCAATCCGCCTGCTGTATGTCGTCTCTATCGTACTGATATCCATGTAATTCCGCGCCAGACTGAAGATATAATCGTCCGAATTCACGCAGATTTCCTCCTCCGGAATGGTACCAAACAGCTGCATCGCGGTCAGATCGTCATCATCGTCATAGATTCTCATCGTCGTCCGCTCTGCCGCGTCGCTCCGAAGCGTCCTGTCCTGGCTGTAAAAAAAGCTGTAAATCCGTCCGTTCTCATCCACGAGACATAAAGAGGAAATATACTCACTCCTGGACATAATATCCGACAAAGCCTCGCGGACGGCAAGTTCCCGATCCGTATCCCCCAGCGTCTCGTCTGTCAGAAAATCCGCCAGTGTATTTCCCCCGTCGTCCTGATAATCATATACATTCCCCATGGCTTCGTCCACACCGGAGAGCACACTGTTGACATTATCCGCCACGTATTCCGTCATATCCGAATACGAGTCGGTCATATTGTCCCGGATCATTCTGCTGAAACGGAAAAAGAAAAACAGGCTCAGAAGCAACAGCGGAATCAGCCCGAAAGCAACGAAAAACACTGACATTTTGGAAAACGTAGTCCGGTAGCGTTTCGATCTCATGACGCACCTCCCGCCGCAGACGCATCCCACGCGTCCTGAATTTTCTGCAGTCCGGTCTCAACGGAATAATCGCCGTTCATGATCTGCCGTACCAGCTCCAGCATATTCCTTTCAAACTCCTCCGGCGTGTCTTCATTTCCGATATAGACCGAAACCTTTTCATCGGCGCTTTGAAAAGCCTCCCACACATCCTGCTGCAGCGGTTCCTCCTCATAGTCCAGAACCAGATTCGTGAGCGGGAATGTGCCGGATGCCTTACACAATTCTCCGTACACTTCATCGGAATAAAAATACATCAGAAACGTCATGGCCGCCTCATATTTTTCCTCATCCGCCGCGCATTCCGCAGTCACAGACCAGTACGTATCCAGATTATCCGTGGCATAAATTGTCCCAGACTCATCCGGCACGTAAAACCATCCCAACTCCATCTCATCATCCAGTTTTTCAATCGCGGCCGCCGTCCATGGTCCCGTATAAATCAGGGCAATCTCCCCCTCCGTCATCTTGTAGGAAAGGCTGGTGTCCGTCGCGGTCAGCCAGGATTCGGCGACATAGCCGTCTGCACAGAGAGCATAGAGATGGCTCATCATAGTCGCCGCCTCCTCATCTGTCCAGGAAACTTCTCCCGCACTGCACTTTTTCAGCCAGTCCGCATCCGAAGTCAGCAGATCCGTATGGAAAAAATGATTCACCCAGAATTCCATATGCCACAGATCGGAACCGCCGATGCCGATGGGCGTAATCCCGTTATTTTTCAGTGTCCGGCAGATTTCCAGAAAATCTGAATAAGTCTCCGGTTCCTCCAGTCCGTATTTCTCGAACAGTGTTTTGTTGTAAAGAACGCCCCAGGTAGACTCCACCGCTCCCACGCCGTAGATTTTTCCATCGTATGTATAGACGGAGGAAACCTCCGCCGCCACCGCATCTGTGATCTCCCCCAGAAGTCCTACCTCCGCATAAGCTGCCGGCGTCTTCAGCTGAACAATGTCTCCCAGCTCTCCTCTGGCGATTCTTCTGGTAAGAATGTCCTCATACACGTTATCCTCGTAATTGACCTCGTAATTGATCACAATATCCGTGTGAGTTTCCTCAAACTCCTGAATTACGTTCTCAATAGCGGAATTCCACTGCGGATTCTGGTAGGCATAGACCAGTTCAATCTCCACCGGTTCTTCCTCCGCCGCCGAGCGGAAAGCAGACACGCGATCAGCAAAAATATCATATACCAAAGCTACACACAGGGCAGCCAGCACAAGGCAGAGCACCACTATCATGGCTGTCATCTTTTCCGGCAGATTCTGATTTTTTCGATCTTGCTTTTCTTTCATTCTTATGCTTCACTTCCTTTTGTCCATACTGCGTGTTTTACCGATTACTCTTTTAAACATTGCCGGAAATGCAGCCTCTGCAGGACGCGGAACATAGTCAGATTACCTGTGCACAGCTATCCCCGGCTCACTCTCTGCTCCGTACAGCGCGGCGCCCAGCGCCCCGACAATCTCCGGCTGTTCATAAATGTAAAGCGGCGCGCCGAGCATCTCCTCCAGCACCTTCACCACGCCCAGATTTTTGGCGACGCCCCCGGTCATCATGACCACCTGTTCCACCCCCACGCGCTTTAAGAGAGAAACTGCTTTCCCGGCGATGGCTTTGTGAATCCCGTGTGCGATATCCGCCGTCTCCTTATTCTGCGCAATGAGAGAGATGACCTCCGACTCTGCGAAGACAGAACACATGCTGCTGATCTGCACATTTTCTTTCGACTGCAGCGACATCGGCCCCAGCTCATCAATACCAATCTCCAGCGTCCGCGCCATCATCTCCAGAAACCGTCCCGTCCCGGCGGCACACTTGTCATTCATGACAAAATCTGTCACATCGCCCTGCTCATTCAGCCGGATTGCCTTGCTGTCCTGTCCCCCGATATCGAGAATGGTGCGGACAGCCGGATTCAGGAAATGTGCCCCTTTCCCGTGACAACTGATCTCCGTTATATTGCGGTCGGCAAAAGGAATACTGACCCGGCCGTAACCTGTGGATACAATCAGTGAGAGATCCTCCCGCCGTATCCCCGCTTTCTGTAAAATATCCCGCAGAATCTTTTCCGCGCTCTCCCCGCTCTTGGCTCCGGTGCGGACGACAGCCCAGGAGACGATCTCTTTTTTCTCATTGAGAATGACCGCGTTGGTGGATGTGGACCCACTGTCAATGCCCATCACATACATCGGCATATACTCCTTTTCCTCATTTTTGTCACGCCCATCCGGGCAAGTGCGCCTGCCGTTCTCATTCCTGTCACACTCATCCGGACGCACGCGCCCGCCGGCACCTGCAGCCGGGCGTGCATCCTGCGGCAAAACAGCATCCCGCGCAACCTCCTCACGAGACAGACGGCTGCGTTCCGTGAAATCCGCACACCCTTCCGGGCAGCAGGCCCGGCATGCTTCCCGGCCTGCCCCTGTAAATCTCTCCGGGACATTCTCTCCACGTTCATGCGCTTTCCTGGCCCGCAGGGATTCCAGGAACGCCTCCACGCGGGTCAGGATCTGACCGGCACACTGGCTGGTCGCGTCAGTCTCCAACTTCACCAGGGGCAACACTCCGCTCTCTTTCATCCCCGTATATTCATAGGAATAGATATCACAGAATTTCACTGTATGGTAAATGATTCCGTCCAGTTCTCCGGTCATTTCCTCCAACATCCGCCTGCGCTCCTCCACACGGCTCATCCGCATGCATGGGATCTGCGTCAGCAGGCTTCTCGCATAACTCTGCAATATCTCATCTTTGTCAACTTTAAATTCCCTCGTAATGCCGGTGCAGGTCAGATCCAGGGCAATCCCGGCGCCGAGATCCCCGATCAGCTTCTTGATCTCAGACCCGGGTCTGGCGCCGGCCAGGCAGACCCGAATGTCAGCCTCCTTCTTCGGAAGCAGTCCCGCCTCGGCCAGCTCTTTTTTTCTGGCCTGCATGGCGAACTCCCGGCTGCACATCTCCTCCAGCTTTTCCGGATCAAACATTTTTCCGGAAAACGCCGCATAGGCGCGGATCAGCTCTTCCATCTGCCGCACATACATAGATATGGAAAAGTCATTCACTTTCCGCGGCAGATCAAAGCAAAAGAAAAACTTTTCCGGAAAACGCCGCTTCAGCGCATCGTACAGTCTGCGGGAGCTGTCACAGCAAGTCGTAAAAAGCATTCCCTCATACCCGGCGCTCACAAACTCTTCCAGCACCGCTTTCACAAAAGAGCACATATTCGGATGCATCAGCGTATCCGCCTGTGTAAAATTGGTGACATACGGCTCCATCATGACGACCGGCGTGCCAAACGCCTCAACAATCTCGATGGGCGCATATTTGCACATATATGCAATCACAGTAAATCTCCTTTTCCGAGCGACATCCAATCAAAATGGCACCTGCACTGTGTGTACAAATCTGTAGTTCATTTCCATAAGCAGACAGTAGGCAGAATTTGTATACAATGTTCGCCGTCGCTCCTTACTTCTGTATCATCTCCAGGAACGCCTCAAATCGGGTCTGGATCTGCCCGTCGTGGCTGTTGCGGCGGTCCATCCCATCCCCATCCAGGATAAGAAAAGGCATACCGATCTCCTGCATCTTTTCTTTCAGGATCACAGCACCGCCCGAAGACTGCTTGCATCCCCAGTGGCAGAAATTGATCACACCGTCCGGCTGAATCTCCTTCACAACATCCCGGATCATGTCCGCTTTCCGCTCATAGGATCCGGTGTAGATATTATTGATCATCTTCTTCGCCAGCGCCTCCAGAGGGTGCGCGGCATCCAGCGGTTCCATATAATCCAGGCTCATCTCAATCCCCTGAATCTGATACCGATCGCTGCCGTTAAAATAGCTCTGCAGCGTTTCCTGATACCAGGGCAGCAGGTGCACCCAGAAAACATTGACGCCGTCGAATTCCGGCGCAGCCGCCACTTCCGCCTCCATTTTTTTATAAAAAGCAAGTATCTTCGGCGTGCCGATATTCAGATGGTTGGCAAAAAGCATATACATTTGCAATGTCAGTGTGCTGGGGTATGCCTTTGTCCGCATCATCGAAAGCGTCCGCCGGTAACTCTCCTTTGACTCGTTCTCCCTCTCCAGCACCGCTGAAAGCCGGCCGTAATCCATCTTTTTCCCGAAAGTTTCCTCCAGCCGGGCAATCAATTCGCGAAGCTGTTCCGCCACGTAGACCTCCGCCTCCGGAGAGTAGCAATCCGGGATATCCAGCAGATAATCCGGAACCTGATACCGATCTGCCAGATAACGGAACGTGTTGACATTCCCGTCACAGATCGTCGAGGTCGTCACGGCAAACGCAGGCGGTGCAATCACGCCGCTGTCCACCGCGCCGATAAAATTTTTGTGGTAAGAACAGAGCGTCGGCGCAATCCCCTCATTCTCCGCATAATCCAGGAAATAATCTTCTATCATAAATCCCGACAGAAAAGAAGACAGGCACTCCACGGAAAGTGAGTGCACATCAAAACACTGCAAAATCTCTACCGGCGAAAAAATATTCGTCCACACGGATTGCTGCGGCTGCCGCAGCGCCGCAAGAACCTCTCCCACCGCAAAGGTATTTAAATAACGGTAAGCGGACGGGATCCTGCGATCCGCCAGATACCTCGTGCGGAACTGCTCCAGTGCCAGGCCGGCGTTGATCATGCGCCGGGCTGCCAGGGGATGCTCCGGCGCGTATTTTTTTATGATATTACCGTAATCTTTTACGAGTTTTCGTTCCATATTCAGCCTGAATTCCTCCTGGATTCCCAAATATCCCGACTCACGATTTAAAAATAAACGGAATGATTCCTTTCCACACCCGCGCAGGATTTGGGGCACTGGTTATCGGGCATTTATATTGTGTCCCTTACAACACGTCACACATTATACGTTCACTACGCGCTGCCCGGCCGCTTTCATCAGACGGTTCATGATCGCCCTGCCAAGCCGCAGTTCCGAAAAGCTCTCGGAATAAATCCGGTCCACGCCCAGATCATCAAAATCCCGCAGAAATGCGTATAGATGACGGGTAATACTCTCCTCGTCTGCGCGGTCGCCGATACATTTCACCGCATCCGCCCGGTACAGTCCCTCCGTCTGCTCCGTACAGATCACGCCGGTTTTTTCTCCCTTCGTTCCGGCATCCTTTGCTTTGGCATTGATATACGCCACAACACGCGATGCCTCACCGCTGACGATTGTCAGCTCCGCTTTCGGTGCATAGTGCCGGTACTTCATCCCGGGCGCTTTCGGCCGCACATTCGCATCTGTCCCGGCAAACCCGGGGTCATCACAGACGCCGCCGATCACATCTGCGATCATCTCCCTCGTAATATATCCCGGCCGCAAGATCATCGGCATCTCCTCCGTGACCCAGGTCCCATCTTCCCGCTTTGCGATCCCGCTCAGATCCACAATGGTGGATTCGATCCCAATCTTCACCGCGCCGCCGTCCAGAATCAGGGGAATTTTCCCGTTCAGATCCGTAAACACATGCTGCGCCGTAGTCGGGCTCGGCCGGCCGGAAGTGTTCGCGCTGGGCGCGGCAATATAACCGCCTCCCGCCCGAATCAGAGCAAGCGCAACCGGATGAGCGGGCATGCGGACAGCCACGGTATCCAGTCCCCCCGTCGTCTCCCGGGGAACCGCCTCACTTTTCTGAAAAATCATCGTCAGGGGTCCGGGCCAGAACGCGTCCGCCAGCAGCTTCGCCTGGGGCGGAATCTCATGCACAATAGGATGCAGCGCTTCGAAATCAGCGATATGTACGATCAACGGGTTATCTGACGGACGTCCTTTCGCCGCGTAAATGCGCTTTGCGCCCTCTGAAAGCAGGGCATCCGCGCCCAGGCCGTATACTGTCTCCGTGGGAAACGCCACCAACCCGCCTTTTTTTATTATTTCCGCCGCAGCCTCTATTTTTTCCGGCTCCGGCTGCTGTCTGTTAATTCTTTCTGTTTTCGTCATCATAGATGGGATTATAGCATATTTCACACAGCGTGAACAGATTTTTGTTGCAGATGAAAGACTACGGATGAAAAAGTAACCTATTTTTTACTTGTCAGTTTAAAAAAGATACAGTATACTTAACTCTAAATTACATTTATCCATCCCAAAAAGGAGAACAGGACATGAATATAACAAAACAGACTTTCGGAGTGACTTCAGACGGCGATACTGCCTGGTTATACTGCCTGAAAAATGCGGAGGGAGCTTATGTAACCGTCACCAGCTACGGCTGCCGGATCGTTAGCATCTGTGTGCCGGATAAGGAGGGCAATCTCCGCGATGTCTGCCTGGGATACGATACACTGGCAGAATACGAAAAGGACACCGCCAGCTTCGGCGCAGTCGTCGGCCGCCACGCGAACCGCATCGAGAAAGGCGAGTTCACGCTGAACGGAAAGACCTACACGCTCGCTGTCAACAATGGTCCCAACCATCTCCACGGCGGTCTGCGGGGCTTTCACCACTATAACTGGGATTCCCGGATTGACGGCAACAAAGTCCGTTTTACCCGCATATCTCCGGACGGGGAAGAAGGCTACCCCGGGACGCTGATGATGAGCGTCACCTACAGCTGGAGCGAGGATAATGAGCTGTGCATTTTATATGAAGCAGAGACCGACCGGGACACTGTTTTTAACACGACAAACCACGCTTACTTTAATCTGGACGGGGAAGATGCCGAATCCGTATTAAATCATATCCTTGCCATCAACGCGGAGCAGTTTACCGAGTCGGATGAGAACGACCTGACCACCGGACGGATCCTTCCTGTAGCCGGAACCCCGATGGATTTCACCACGGCAAAGCCCATCGGCCGGGATATCCGTGCCGATTACTACCAGTTCCGATACAGCAGGACATACGATCACAATTTTGTCCTGTCCGGAACCGGCCTCACGGAGGCAGCCGTACTCTTCTCCAAAAACTCCGGCATCCGCATGACCTGCTTTACCGACCAGCCAGGCCTGCAGCTCTATGTGCCTGCGAAATCACCGTCTTCCCACGGGAAGAACGGACGGAGCTATCCGGCATACGGAAGTGTGTGTCTGGAGACACAGCATTTCCCGAACGCCACCAGTCACCCGGAATTTCCCTCCGTCGTTCTGACGCCGGAGCAGCCGTTCAAATCCAGGACTATTTACCACTTTTCATAAAGGAGTATCCCTATGCCGCGTGCTACATCACAGGATCACTATTTATCTGCCCTGAAAATGGGAAAAAAAGAGACACCGGCAGGTTCCGCTCCGGGACAGCCTGAGACATTGCCCGCCCTGGACGCTATTCTGGAGAATGCCGAGATCCGGGGGGAAGTCCCCCTCGGACTGATTGATATACCAACGGAACTGATCGTGGGCACCAAGACAAGAGGCCGCATGTCTTCTTTTGCGCCCAACTTTATGCCGCTTCTGGATGAAAACAGTGAGTTTGCCATGAAGTGGAAAAATCTCTGTGAAGCTCACCTGCGCGAGGGGATCCGTGATCCCATCATCGCCTACGAGTATCTGAACCGATACTATGTTCTGGAGGGAAACAAGCGTGTCAGCGTACTGAAATATTTTGACGCTCCCACCATTCCCGCCTACGCGACCCGGATTATCCCCGCCTGGGAAGACACGAAAGAAATCCGAATCTACTACGAATTCCTGGATTTTTTTAACGAGACCAACATCAACTACGTGGAATTTACCAAAGAGGGCAGTTTCCGGAAGCTCTGCCGCCTGACCGGGCACAGGGGACACGACCGCTGGCCCATGGACGACCGGATTGATTTCCGCTCCTGCTACAACAATTTTGCAGAAGCTTTTGAGGAACTGGGCGGCAGTAAGCTGTCCTGCACGACCGGCGACGCACTCCTTTCCTATATGTATGTCTTCGGTTATGACTCCATGAAAAATATGTCCTCCGCAGATTATAAAAAGAACCTGAAAAAGGTCTGGGAGGAGATTGAGCTGAACCAAGACGACGAGGCGCCGACGCAGAAGACCGACCTGAAGCTGGATCCGACTCCTGACGCCAAAAAGAATCTGATTTCCCAGATTCTGACAGCCCCCACAGGCTCCTCAAAAACCATAAAGATTGCTTTCATTCACACAAAATCCACGGCAACCTCCAGCTGGACATACGCCCACGAACTCGGACGGATGCATGTGAATGACGCATTTCGGGGACAGATTCAGACGACCGCCTATGAGAACAATGCCACTGCCGACGACGCGCAGACCACAATTGAGAAAGCCATTGCTGACGGGAATACCATCCTCTTTACCACCAGCCCGATCTTTCTCTCTGCCAGCATCAAGGCGGCGGTCGATCATCCGGAAATAAAGATTTTAAACTGTTCTCTGAACACGAATCACAAATACATCCGCACCTACTATGCGCGGATGTTTGAGGCGAAGCTGTTAAACGGCGTCCTCGCCGGCATTATGACTGACACAGATAAGATCGGCTACATCGCCGACTACCCGATCACGAGCATGCCCGCCAACATCAACGCTTTCGCTATCGGAGTAAAGATGGTAAACCCCCGGGCCAGGATTTACCTGGAATGGTCCACCCTGAAAGAAAATCAGGGCGTCGACCTGACGGAAAAGCTGTACAACATGAGAGCCACCTATATCTCTCATCTGGATATGATCGTCCCGCAGCACGCCACGCGGCGTTTTGGCCTCTACCGTGTCAACGGCGAGACTCCGGTGAACCTCGCACTCCCTGTCCTGGACTGGGGAAAATATTACGAGCGCATCATCCGCAACATCATCCACGGCACCTGGAATACCGACGGCAAGACCGAAGGGAAAAAGGCGATCAGCTACTTCTGGGGCATGTCCTCCGGCGTGGTGGACGTGGAGTGGTCTCCGGCTATTCCGGCTGAGACACGGAACCTGTTAGAGGCGCTGAAGCGCGCCATTATGCGTTACGATTTCAAGCCGTTCAGCGGTGTACTCCACTCACAGGAGGGACTGATCCAGTCGGATCCGGACAGCCATATGTCCCTCTCTGATATCATCGCCATGGACTGGCTGGCAGACAACGTCATTGGATTTATCCCGGCCGCCAAAGATCTGATGCCGGAGATCGAGACACAGATTGTCGTCCGGCAGGAGGGCGTGCGCAAGGAGGATGACTCTGAATGAAGATCATGGCCATCGCCGACGCCGAATCGAAAGCGCTCTGGAACCACTACAATGAAAACCGGCTGACCGACGTGGATCTGATCGTCTCCTGCGGGGATCTGGATCCGCGCTACCTTTCTTTTCTGGTCACCTTTGCCAACGTTCCCGTCCTGTATGTACACGGGAACCACGACAACTGCTACGACCGAACCCCGCCGGAAGGCTGTACCTGTATCGACGACCAGGTTTTTGAGTACGACGGCATCCGTTTCCTAGGCCTGGGCGGCTGTATTCCCTATAATGAAAGCAAGTATATGTACTCAGAAAAACAGATGCAAAAACGGATACGCCGGGTATCACGCCAGATTCGGAAGCACAACGGTTTCGACGTCCTGGTCACCCATGCGCCCCTGCGGGGCATCGGGGACGCGGAGGACCTCCCCCACCGCGGCTATGAATCCTTCTTCCCGCTTCTGGACAAGTACCATCCTTCCTATATGCTGCACGGACATGTCCATGTGCAGTATGATTACAGGCTGAAGCGGGAAAATGCCTACCAGGACACTACCATCATTAACGCATATGAAAAATATTTTCTTGAGCTCTGAATTCGATTTCCCGCGAATTTTCAGGGCTTTTCTCATGCTCCTTATTTCCAGCCATCATACAGAATATTCCGCATCTTCACTTCGCTTTAAATCTACACAGTGTTTTCATCCTCCCGCTAACTCCGGAAATCACTCAGAATTATCTGCCTCTTTGTTGTCTTCCGCATTCCGGCCAAGATAACTCTCGATTCCCTAACAAATCGCCTCGACAATCTTTTCCTGGTACGCCTCATCCTCCAACAGAGCTTCCTCCTCCAGATTTGACAGAAAGCCGCACTCCACGATCACAGTCGGAATCGACGTCTTTTTCAGGATATAATAGCTCTCGTTTGCTTTGGCCGCACGGGTATTGGACGGATCCAGATTGTCGATCAGACTCTGCTACAGCGATTCCGCCAGCAGCTTTCCTTCCGCGGAATCACCATAGTAAAACACCTGCGCTCCGCTGACCGCACTGTCTGTATAGCTGTTCTGATGTATACTGACTGCCAGAGCCGCGTTCGCCCCGTTTATGATCTCCACCCGTTTTTTCAGATCAGAAACTTTGACACTGGAGGCACTTTCCTCTGCCAGACTGATATCTTCCTCACGGGTCATGACCACTTCCATCCCCTGTTCCGTGAGGTAATCCCGCAGCCGCAGCGCAATTTCCAGATTCAGGTCTTTCTCCTCCGTGCCGGAGACACCGACCTTGCCCGGGTCATCCGCTCCGTGCCCCGCGTCAATCACCACCACCGGAACGGTAGTCTTTGCTTTCATGTTAATCACATACTCCGCAGATTTCGGCGCCGCAAAAATCGCCGCCAGGATAAGCACAACCACCATCGCCAGTTCTGTTTTTTTACGCAAAAAACTCTCCCCTGTCTATAGAAACCATGTCTCTATAAGATATGAGAGAGTCTTGCATTCAATGCCCCTTTGAAGCTGACATCATCATACTGCTGAGATCAAAAACCTTTACCGATAACGATACCCACGGGACCATGGTATCATTGCATATATCCGACAATCGTATCCCAGACGGTGTTTTTCTCATAACCCAGCTTCCAGAACGAGGCCCCGGCCAGACCGTAAGACTGCATGACGCCCAGCTTTTCCGCGATGGAATTCTGATCCTCCAGCCATATTTTATACGTGCTTCCGTCATACTCATATTCCGCGTAGTACTGTCCGCAGTCCTCCAACCACTCATAGACAGCCCCGTTTGCCGCCACCCGCGACTCCGCTTCACTCATGCCGAGTGCTTCACTGGTGACCGTATAACTGCCGTTTTCCGCGGTCTCATCCGGCGTCAGCTTCCACAATCTGGTATAAAACGGGATTCCCAGCACAAGCTGCTCTGCCGGAACCTCCTCCAGCGTATCCTCCACCGCCTGCGTCACAAAGCTCAGCGACGCGACAGATCCCTCCTCAGAACCGTTGTAATGCTCATCATAAGCCATCAGCACAATATAATCCGCAAAGACAGCCTGCTCATCTCTGCTGTAAAACGTGTTGTAAGATGCCGGCGCGTAATTATCAATGGAGAGAACCATATCATTGCTCTCACATTTTAAGGAGAGTTCCCGGATAAACTGCAGGAATCCGGTTCCTGCTTCTCCCTCCAGACTTTCAAAATCGACATTAATGCCATCCAGGTCGTACTTCACCGCTGCCGAAATCAGATTGTTCACCAGAGCATCCCTGCTGGATGTCACACTCAACACCTGCGTGGTATCGACCTCGCTGTTTTCGAGGTTGCTGACCAGCGCCCACACTTCTATCCCCTGTTCATGGCAGTAAGAAACATAATCAGCACTCGCCAGGGAAGCAATACCTCCCTCATTGTCATCCAGATAAAACCAGGTCGGTGAAAGTACATTCACCCCGTTAGTGGTGGAGAGCACAGTGGCAACCTGGGAATTAGCCGACTGGTTTGTCACCTGGTGCCACGCCATATTGATCGTAAAATCTTTTGTAATATGAGTAAACACCGGCTCCTCATAATCGCTGGCGTATACCTCCGTCTGCGATTCCCCCAGAGCACTCCCTTTGATATAACCCACAAAGCCATCTTCCGTGCAGATCTGCACCCAGGAATCCATCTCATCCAAGACGATGACCCTGTCATTTTTCTGAATCTCCGTGAGAATATTGCTCTTGATGCCGCCCAGCTCCCGAACCTGTGTATCGTGCTTCACCGTAGTGTACTCCACTTCACCCCATTCGTCAGAGATCACCGCGCGATCCGGCTCCTCGTAAAACTCCCACCGGATATCTGTATATGCCGCAACAAAGGAAAGTGACAGATACATCTCACCGTCCTCCATGTGGACAATGGTATAAGAAAATGTGCTGCTCTCTTTCCCCGTGGTATAATCAGCCGTCTCCGCCGCCACACTGACCGTTCCCTCCGGGAGTGTGTAACGAAGAATCTGCTCCGTCTCATCCCAGTAAAAACGTTCATTCAGGTAAGAGTGCAGAACATTGTAGGAGACATATACCTCTCCGTCCAGATATAACCCTTTTTCCTCCAGGATCTCATTGTCCAGGGAGAGAAGCACTTCTCCCTCCTCCAGATTATAATATGCCGCGTAATCCGTGGTCTCCCGGGATGGAGTATACTTTTTCACCACTGTCGTCAGCATTGTAATAACGACAATGATTACCACCAGCACAACCACTGCTGCGATCAGAAAAATCTGCTGCCTCTTATTCTTTTTTCTTTTATGTGACGCCATCCTTCTCTCCTCTGTATACGTAACTGTTCAGTACTTTCACAGCCGCAGGGAAAGCCGTTTAAAACCGCTGCACGATGGAACTTTCCCTTGCATAATCTACGTTATCATCGCACTTCGCAACAAGTGCGAAGCACTGTACTGAATCCTTATCAGTATGCTTCATTTCCAGCCGGTTTACCAGCTGAACTCTTTTTTGTTCCCTGTTCTATAGTATACATGAAATTGCAATCCTCTGTAAACCCTTTTCCAAAGAATGTTCACGGTCTAAAATGTTCACAGCCGGCGCAGACTCCTCCGCGCCGGCCGGACATTCACGAAAAACAATCAATGACTGACTTTATTTCACGATTTCGAAATTTTATCAAATCGTACTTCACGTAACTCCCCTGCACGAAAGACATAGTCCCTCATGTAAGAGATTCCTTCTCTGACCCTGATTGCTTCC